>LAZR01002688.1_pt1 | contig 10171 bp, 11 predicted proteins | sample 329461 | NCBI WGS metagenome assembly LAZR01 (sample SAMN03002196, study PRJNA259156) | marine sediment metagenome | biome: sea floor; feature: Hydrothermal impacted sediments; material: marine sediment; isolation source: Loki non-amplified sample from Loki's castle hydrothermal vent sediment ...
AATTACCAAAATTTTTTAAGCTTGACTTTACTAGTTTTTTAAATTAAAATCTCAATCATAGAAAATATATTGTTGGTCAAAGATGGTTAATAATAAAACTGAAATAGAAAATCAAGATCTTGAAAAATTGATAGATGAATTAAAAAACCAGAATTTTACTTTGAAAAAAAAGATTTTTGAGTTAGAGTTAGAAATTTCTCAATTAAAAGGTGAAGTTTCCGATTCAAAGAAGGAGATTCCAGACTATAAACAAAAAGACATAAAAAGTAATAAAGCCTTAGAAATCAAAAGCGGAAAAGAAGTAAAAAAATTCTCTAAATTTGTAAAAAAAATAAAGAAAAAAGAAGAAGGAATGTTAGAGGAACCTTTAACAGATAGCCCATTAGAAGAGGTGAAACAACTTCTTCGGAATGATCAACTTCCCATTCTAACTAATAAACCAATAGTAGAGGGGACCTCCCGAAGAGAATGTCCTGCCTGTGGTAATACCCAACACAAATCTATTTACGAAGAAACTGATAAGACTCATGTTATAATGGACTATCCGCGTATATACGGAAAAAAATCTAAGTGCGGGAAATGTGGCACAGAATGGAGAGTTCCCGTGATTCTAGAATAATCTGTGCAAGAAATTTATAAACTCTTTAAGCGGTGATAGAATTCCTCTCTAAACCATTTTAAAAAAAATTAATACTCGCTAGGGAAAAGCACAACTGTTGCAAATCTACTTGCTCTAGTTATAATCCAAATCTGAAAAATCTTGAAGGGTGTTCGATATATCTGACAAATTCTAATGAGGCCAATCTTTTTTCAAATTGGCTTAGATTTGGTATTAATTTATAATTATATTCCGGTCTGTAGTTAAGTTGTGTTGAAACTTCTTTTTCCTTCTTTTCTTTAAATAAACTTATTGGGGATGTTATTGAAGCTTTCTTTTCCCAAATGCGAACCCTGAAACTTCGATTATTTTCTTTTTCAAGATCTAAAATAAAAAAATATTGGTCTCCTGGATATTTGATGGATAAAAAATGATTGATAATTTTATAATCACTTGAGTATTGAATAATTAAGTTTTCAATTTCTGATTTGGATTTACCAGGAAAAAATGAAAAAATTGAATCATAAAAATATTCACTAACAAATTCTAATGTAAATTGGTTTAGCATTTTTAACATCAAGGATAAAATAGTTTTTCTTTGGTAGCAATGCGCTTAACGTGCTGTGCATTAAAAAACCAATGGGAGTGAATAATTTCTATAAAGTCCTTGTCCGAAAATATGGAATGCAGTCCAGATTAAAGGAGAAAATAAGATATTATTTTATTTAACTTAAAGAAGATATCTTTCCATTCCAAATGCATCTAAAAAATGCTGAAGTAAAGAATCTACCTTTATCTAAAAATGGGAATAGAATTAGAAAACCTGAAATCCCCTTCAAGTTATTATTTTCTAAATATATTTAATTTGTATGTGTGTGAATATAATTTCTGATATTATATCTTGTTCTCGTAAAACAGATGTTCCTGCTTTTTTAATGCCTTGGGTTATCGAAAGAATTGGGAAGGGGTATGTTGATGTAACGAATCCGTATAATCCAAATCAGGTGTCTAGAATATCCCTTGATCCTTTAGACGTTAAATGCTGGGTATGGTGGTCTAAAGACTTTCGGTGCTGGATAAAAGAATATCAAAATAATCGGTGTTTATTTGAACAATATAAAGGTCATAGGTTTCAATTTACTATAAATTCTCCTTCTGAGTTAGAATCTGGCTTACATACACCCTTGGACGAACGATTAAAGCAATTAAAGTATTTGCTAAAACAATTTGGTTTTGATGCTATGAATTATAGGTTTGATCCCATAGTTTTGTACCGGAAAAAGGATTCAAGTAAGATTCTTAACAATTTAGGAAAAATTGATTATATCGGTAATATAGGGGTAAAGGAAATGATTTTTTCATTTGCTCAGTTGTATTCTAAGGCTACTAAAAGAATGCTGTTGCGGAATAAAACTTTAATTGACCCTCCTCTTGAAGAAAAAAAAGAAATCATTGAAGGTATTATGAGTAAATGCGATAAATACGCTATTGTTTTAAAAAATTGTAGTCAAGAGATACTTCAAGCCATCAATGGTGTTGAGAAATCAAGTTGTATTGATGCTAACAAAATAGAAAAAATAACTGGTGGTTCCTTATCAAAAGCAAAAGATCAGAGTCAACGCAAAGCCTGTGAATGTCATAAATCAAGAGATATTGGTCAATACGGGGGCAAATTTAGTTGTATTCATAACTGCGATTATTGTTATTCCCATCCCATAAATTAATCCCCTTAAAAAAATCTACGACCGGAACTGACCAATTTTTAGTAAATTCGTTATTTAGTAAATCTTCCATTTAGTAAAAGCTTAAAAAAATACAAGTTCTCCTAATTTATCCTAATATTCTAAGAATTTCAAAATAAAATGATAAAATCAGCAAAAGATAAGAAAAAGATTAAGCTTTCCTGAATTAACCTTACTTCTTGCTATGATAATTTTAGACTTTTGACGGAATTCAGAATATATTTCAGTCCAAACCTCATCTATATGATATCGTTGACAATCGGCAAATAAGATTTCTGTGTAATAGATATCAAGAAGGTCCCTCGAATGTTCTATTCTTCATTATAATATTTTAGAATGTAAGTTTAGTTGTATTCATAACTGTGATTATTGTTATGCTCATCCTATTAATTAGTAATAAATAGAGTTATTTATTTACCATCTTCCAAAAACCGAGATTTTGCATTGAAAATAATTTCACAATCGCAATAACCCCCATAGTACTCTGATAACTCAAAAAATCTCCCTTGAGTCTCTTCAATGACACCCATTTGATCTAATATCTTCTTAGATGCGGTAAACCCATTACACTTAGCACCTCTACGAGATAAACCAATACCATCATCACTTCCCAGTTTGTCAAAAAACTCTCCTAATTTTTCATTACTAATTTGAAAATTAGCCCTTAAATCTTCAAAATACACCCGTTTTGAATTGCACTCGATACAAAGCCATTGTTTCATTTTTGGGATAAATATCATATCCTTGTCGCTTCTACCACAAAACAAACAAAAACAGATAGACCTAATTTCCAATAAGTGCAATTCTGAAAGTAATTTTTGAATGTCTCCGTACTTCTCTTGATTATCTGTTGAGATTTGTTCATTTATAAGAGAAATTTGAATATCAGATAGCCACAATCTAAGTAAAGTTCTTAACCCATTCCTAATTCTTCGAAGCTTGGGGTTCTTGATAAGAATAGCTCTTTCCTTCTTCATTAAAAACAATCTAAGCTCAAGTTGTTAATAATAGAATAAAAAAAGTTAATATTTAAATTTGTTGATGTTCTATGTTTTTTAATTTATGAACTAAGGGTTTATAAACCAATTTCCCCAAGTGTTTTGGATAAAATCAAGATCTTCCAAATGGATATATGTCATTACGGATGTATACCCTAGTTTATCTGCCATCCATTCATATTGGTCTAATTGTATTTTTCCCTTGATAATCCAATTAGGGGCGTTGCTCGAGTAAAATTTATTCAACCAAATTTCATAATCAAAATTATTATCAACTAAGAATCTAATACGTTTATTAAACTCAGCTAGTCTTTGGGTAAATGACCTTGAGGGATGTACCCCTGATTTGGATCCTTGTTGCCATTGTTCTATTACTGTTCTACCATTGACTAGCGTATATAAGGTACCACCGCCTAAGGTTGTAAAAACCGCCTTTATATCATCTATAGTTATAGCCCAATCTGATTGACCTTTCTTATACCTATCGGCACCAAGTTTTTTCAGCATCTGGAGACCTTCGGATAAGATTTCAGAATCTCCGCTTGAAATCGCAGTACCCGAACCTCCGTAAACAGGGTGATAATAAACACTGGTGATCACCAAATCTCGTATATAAACTGACCAAGGGATGGTACGATCTTTATGATGTATATTATACATCCCAGTATTTGAGTCTTTATCGAACAATAATAAGAAAAGTATATCTTCCAAAAAAGTAGAACGCTTAATAGAGAAAAAACTAGAAAGTTTAATTGAGCAAAAATATTTAAAAAAAGATCATAAAAACTTATATAGATTAACTTGGTATGCTGAGGTTAGAGAAAAAGAGATTTTACACAAGTTAAGGAAAAATAAACAGTAAATTAATTAGTAAATCATATAAAACTAGAACCTGAAACTTGCTTGTAATCTAAAAAGCACCCTTTTATTAGAACATGTTCGAATTTAATCTTAAATATAATTTTTCACTTTCAAATATAAGATATATTAGTTTGATGAATTATGAGTGATAACAAAGATTTGGGACAAATTTTTAATTTAGATGATATGTTAGACTATCAGGAAGGCTCAGTTGTTAGTCGAACACTGATTAATAAAAAGATTGGAACAGTTTCACTATTTTCTTTTGATATAGGAGAAGGATTAAGTGAACATACTGCTCCTTTTGATGCACTTGTATATGTGTTTGATGGAGAAGCAGAAATAATGATTTCTGAAAAAGCCCACATTACGAAAAAAGGACAGATGATAATTATGCCTGCTAATAAACCACACGCTTTAAAAGCTTTAAAGAAGTTCAAGATGATGTTAGTTATGATAAAAGCTTAGATATTTAAGGCTCTAAAAATACATAAAAAATTAACTAAATTTCAAATTTTTCTTTTACCTTTTTACACACATGAAAGAGAAAGAATTAACTGATAAAGAATTAGAAGACAGACTTGATAAAGCATTTAAAGAAAGCGAATCTAAAAAAGGAGTTTTTAAGATCTTGAGAAATGAAAAAGAATCATTAGATATCAAAGAAAAAAGAACTAAAAAAAAATTTAAGTTCTAATTATAGTTTCACTCTCCCAAATTTTAAGGTTGTTAATCTCTACAGATTCTATACTCCTTCTTCTATAACAACTCGGCTTGCTAATTTATATAATAAGATTAGGATTAGAGTAAATAGTATAGATATTCCCAAAATCGAAATGTAGACTCCTGTGATACCAAACATATCGGAAAGTGGTGCTAGCGTAGTAGGAACTAGAGCGATTCCTATGAAATACCCCGCAGTGACTAAACCTGCTAAAACCCCTCTTCTTTCTGGTGAAAGTACTTGGCTATAATATGTAATTGCTGGAAAAAGAATTCCACCTGCTAGACCTGAAAGTATCCAGCCTATTGCTAAGGAGAAAAATACTTCTGGTTTAGTTATATCTCCAATTATTATAAACATCGCTAGTGATAAAAATAATAATATGATTCCAAAAATTAATGGGATTCTTATCCCTCTTTTTTTAATTGTGTTCCCCGTTATTATACTCGTTATTGCTGCACCAACTCCAGCTATACCGAGAACTACCCCTATCAAACTTTCGCTTACTGGGCCTGAGAGCTCTTTTGAAGTCCAAATATTTATAGCTAAATAAGTATGTGAAATTAAAACAGCAGAAACTACCATTACAACAACCACAAAACGCCGTAATTCTTTTGATAGATGTGAAAAAAAAATCTTAAGCCCCGGATCATCAGGTATTTTCTGAGGGGGTCTCTTCGTAGTAATAAAAAAAGTTAAGCCAATAATGACTATTATAACAAAAACTATGTAAATTGATCGCCACCCAATTAAAATCATCTGGGAAGCAATTAAAGGACCTAAGCCCACACCAAGATTTGCGCTTGCACCAAGGAATCCCATTTTTTTTGGGATATTTGACGGAGAAGTTATATCTGTCATTAAAGCCATTAATACCGGATTGATAAGCCCAAATCCTATTCCCGCCAAGAAATTTGCGACCAAAAATATTTCCAAAGAAATAGATAATGCTGCTAGAAGCATAGCAACACCAAATAGTATTAAACCAATAATTAAAACTGGAAATCTTCCTTTTATATCCGAGATTGCACCTGAAAAAAGTTGAGTAATCGCAAATGGAAACATAAATGCTGGAATAACGACAAGGATCGCACTTGGTTCGACACTAAATTCTCCAGAAAGTACGAGAAATAGGACCATTATAATATTTCCTGTTAAAGGTCCAAATAGGAATAGTAAATAAATAATAAATTCTAAAAATTTTGACGATTGCTGATTTTCATTTGTAGTCATTATACTTTTGTCTGGAGAAAATGACATGATTATCCTACTGTCTTTTAGTTGAAAATTAATTTAATAAATTACAGAAACCATGTTTTTATATAAGTGTATATAATTGATTAAAATAAGGAAAAAAACTCATCATCATAAAATCAAAGATTTTCTTCAAAGATATCAAGTTAAATAAGTTAAATTGAGAAAAATGACTTCTGTAACCGTTTACGATGGCAATGATACAATTGGGGGAAATAAAATTTATATTGAAGAAAAGGGGGAAGGTCTTTTTCTTGATTTTGGTATGAATTTTAAAAAATATGGGGAATTCTTTCAGGAATATATTTCTCCACGAAAACCACGGGGTATTCATGATCTCATTCATCTCAATTTAATCCCTAAACTAAACATCTATCGAACTGATTTAATCCCCACTGATTTAAACGTATCCTCATTCCCAACTAAAAATATTAATGGACTGCTTCTTAGTCATGCACATATGGATCATTGTGGCAATATTGGGTTGCTAAAACCAGATTTCCCGATTATTGCATCTCCCTTCACTATCATGCTTCTAAAGGCTATGTTGGATACTTCTAGCGCAATGCTTGGTTCTGATGTAGTCTATTATTCACTTAAAAGACAAAAAGGAGATGGTAAAGTATTAGAACCTATTAGATATCAAGACTATGGACGAGATTTTATATGTACTGAACCTTACTCTGAATCTTTTCTTGATTTCTTTTCAAAAAGTATTAAAAGTAGAACAAAATTAGAAAAAGGACATTTATCCACTTTAACTGATTATTCCTCTAATTTTGAAATTAGAAGTTTTGAGGTTGATCATTCCATATTTGGTGCTACAGCATATATTATATCTGGAGATAATACTATTGCATATACAGGTGATTTTCGTCTTCATGGTAGAAAGGGAAAAAAAAGTGAAGAATTCATTAAAAAAGCTAAAGATGCCTCTATCTTAATCATCGAAGGAACTAGGGCAGGAAAAGATACTTTGAATGAATCTGAAGATATAGTCTATGAAAACTGTTTAAAAGCCTCTGAGGACGCAAAAGGACTTATTATCGCGGATTTTACAGCCCGGAATTTTGAGAGAATGGATACATTCAATTCGATTGCCAAAAAAATAGGACGAACGCTCGTTATCACCCCTAAAGATGCATATCTACTCAATTCTCTTGAAAAAGCTGATGGAATTGATCGGATAAAAGATTTGTTAGTTTATCGAGAATTGACGTCAAAAAAGAGGGGTTGGGAAGAATTTCTTAGAACCCAAGAAAAGACCATCAATTACATCAGTCCTGAGGCTATTAAGAATGACCCTGACCAATTCATGATATGTTTTTCCCTCTTTGATATAAAACATTTATTAGATATTAAACCTGGTAAGGGAATGTACATCTATTCATCCTCTGAAGCTTTCGAGGAGGAGTCAGAGTTCGACTTTATCAAATTGAATAATTGGCTTAAATATTTTAATTTCGAGATTATTGGGTTTGAGGTTGTTGAAGAAGGAGGGAAAATTAAACCAAAATTTAGTGAAGGATTTCACGCGTCTGGACATGCATCAAAAAAAGATTTAAAGTGGGCAATTGAGACTATCGATCCCGATACAATAATCCCCGTTCATACTGATAATCAGGAATGGTTTAGAGAAAACTTTGAAAATACTGTCCTATTAAAGAGGGGCCAGCGTTATCCCTAAAAATTTTTATTCAATAAAATCCAATCGAAAACAAATTTTTAATTTTAATGATTGAATAATTAAATTTAAAATATCAAAGATTTAAAATGACAAAGAATAAAATCCGTCCAGGGGTCTATTTATACCCCATGCCTGTGTCTATTATAGGAACAAATGTCAAAGGTAAACCAAATTTCATGGCTTTAGCTTGGGTTAACATAGTTGAATATAAACCTCCATTATTTGCGATATCTTCCTATGAAACACATAATACTAATATTGGAATAAAAGAAAATGGGACATTTAGTGTCAATATACCTTCAGAAGGAATGGTAGAAGTTACCGATTATGTTGGACTCGTTTCTGGTAACACTGTTGACAAATCGGAAGTTTTTGAAGTGTTCTATGGAGAGTTAGAAACAGCACCTATGATTATGCATGCGCCAATTAATTTAGAATGCAAAGTTGTAAAAACAATTAATACAACTGAATTTACTGATGCTGATAAGGGACATGAGATCTTTATCGGAAGAGTAATCAACGCTTATGCTGATGATTATTACCTTACAAATGGTCGTCCAGATATAACAAAATTGAAACCTTTTGTATATTCAATTGATAATAAATACTGGAAGTTAGGAGAATATCTTGGAAAAGCATTTAGTATAGGAAAAGATTATAAGAATGAATAAAATACCCTGGTTTCACTTAAATCTCGAGTTCCGAGAGAATTATAAAAGAGGTTATAGAAAAGGAATATAATAAAAGATTAGACCTTTTTTCATAGAATGATCTTGGATAATATTTTTATAATTATCACTCATGTAATGATTTATGACAGAAGTAGATTATTATGAATTAGTACGGCAAAAATTAACACTGGGACCTTTGACAACACCAAAACACAGAAAAGTAAAAAAATTACTAAAAATATTTTGGAATGAAGAAGAAATAAAACTAATATCTCATTTTGGACCAGCTAATGAATATACTTCATTAAGGCAATTATCGGAAAGATCTGGTTTACCTAAAGAGGAGATCAAAAATTTATTGAGAAGACCACTTATAACTGGCACAATTTCTAAAAAAGGAACAAAATATTGCGTTGAACCTATTCTACCAGGAATATTTGAAAAGTATTTTCAAAGGAATAGAGATACTGAGGAAAATATAAAAAAAGCAGCTAATTTATATTGGGGTCTCTTTAAAGAAGTATTCCCTCAAAGAGATCACTTGACTGTTAATGGGAAAGCAAGTGGATGGAGTCTTTTTCGACCATTACTTCCGTTAGAAGCTAACGAGAAATTAATCGAAGTTAATGAGAATTTTGATGTTGAATCACAAACTTTACCTTATGAAACTGTAAAGAATCTGATTGATAAGCATGAACAATTTGCAGTAATAACTTGTCAATGTCGGCTAATCGGTGAATTGTCGGAAGAACCATGTAAAGTAGCACCCGCTGAAATGGGGTGTTTTATAGCAGGACCTGCGAGTCAAATGATGATTGATGGTAAGATTCGTGGAGCAAGATTGTTAAATAAGGAAGAAGCAATTGATTTTCTTAAAGAAACAGAGAAAGCGGGATTGGTCCATAATGCAATCTTTGATAAAGGAGAACAATCTTCAATGTTTATCTGTAATTGCTGTGGTTGTCATTGTGGGGTGATATTTCCACCAAGATTATTTCATGAGAGAGGTGCTTACCAATCTAATTATTCTCCTAAGTGGAATTATGATCTTTGTAACAAATGTGAGACTTGTATGAGAAAATGTCCTCAAAAAGCTATATATCATAAATTTCCAGTTGAACCTGATTCATCTGATGAAAGAATGGTTTTAAGAGAAGAAATATGTATCGGGTGTGGTGTTTGTGCTGCAAATTGCCCAGATGGCGCACTTAAAATGAAAAAAGTACGCGACAATATACCCCCAGACAAGCAATTAATTGGTAATAAAACATTCATTGAAATGTTGCAGTAAATACTAAACTTTTTTTTTTTTTTAAATTAACATGAAATGAAGCCATTTAGTCGAAAGGCTGAAAAAAAAGTAAGAATGAATATGGCTGAATTGAAAACTTTTTTTGTTTATGAACTGGAGGACACTGGGGAAAGGAAAGAACTTAGTATCTCAGAGAAGGCTTTAGTACAATATCTTAATCCAGAACAAGTTTTAGTGCTCGTTCGAGAAGACCTAAGAAGAATTTTCATCTGGAAAGGTGCAAAATCTGCCGTAAAAAAGAGATTCATAAGTTCCAGAGTAGCAAGAGATGTGCAACAAGAATTAATGAAAAATTCTCTCTATCATCGATGTAAGATTGTATCT
>LAZR01002689.1_pt1 | contig 10170 bp, 16 predicted proteins | sample 329461 | NCBI WGS metagenome assembly LAZR01 (sample SAMN03002196, study PRJNA259156) | marine sediment metagenome | biome: sea floor; feature: Hydrothermal impacted sediments; material: marine sediment; isolation source: Loki non-amplified sample from Loki's castle hydrothermal vent sediment ...
CACCAGAAGAAAGAAAGAAGTATCTAGACGATAACTTGGGGATATAAAAATGGTAGACAAAACATTTTTTGATAACGATAAGAATAAACTCTACGAAGAGTTCCCAGACGTAATCATAGATATAAATAAAAAGAATAAAAAAGAATAAGGAGGTAATTGAAATGGTAGATGGAAAAATAGGACATGGGACATTAGGACTAAAGATGTCAGAGGGTATGAAAATGAATATGATGGATAGAGATGCAAAAGTAGAGTTCCTAAACGGAAAGGTTAGGGAAGTAAAAAGAAAGATAGCAGCAAGGAAGATAGCTAACAAACTAGATAATTTAGGGATGATTTAAAATGGAATTCCTAAAGAATATGTTAGGTGTCTTAGTTGCAGTACCATTAGGGGGTGCAGCAATTGCAGGAGTAGGGAGTGCCCTAACTGGTAGTCTTTCAGGGATAGGCGGAGCAACACAAACATTAGTAGCAACAGGATTATTGGGAAAAGCAGCAGAAACTAGTAAAGGATTGTTCAAGTTCTGAGGTTAAAATGGTAACAATAGAAGAACTAAGGGCAAGGTCAAAGAGGGCAACTTGCGGGGCATTTGAAAGAGAGGTAGTAGTAGATATAAGAAATGCAGCAGAAGCAATAAGAATAATAAAATCCAAAGGTTTCATGTTTGTAGGGAGTGGTCCTGCTGGACGTGGAAAGAAAAAGATATGGTATGTAGCTAGAGGGGCTGCATTACTTTGAGGTAGATTAATGGCAAGAGAATTAACAGAATCAGAAAGAGAAAAAGGGTTTACTTCGGTTGTTGAATTTAGACCTTCCGATCCTTCTGTTGGTGGTGGAGGGGTTATATTAGTAGATTCAGGCCAGGATGTTTCTAGGATAGAATTTTCAAGAAGGCAATTAGGTCAACGAAAGTTTCGAGGTGAGCTATTCGTTGAAGTCCCTGCAACCCCCCGAGTTGAAGCTAAGATAAGACGAAGGGAAGAAATAAAGGAAAGTAAAGAACTAGCAATAAAAAGAGCAGAAACAGAATTAGCAAGAAGAGCTAGAGGATTACCAGGAGTACCATTAGATGCACAAGCAACAGAGATACTAGAAAAGAGATTAGCAGAACAAATAACACCAAAAGAGAAAGAAGAACAAAAACGTATAGAAGATGAAATAAAAAGATTTGGAAGGCAATTAACAGAAAGAGAAAGATTATCATTACCTGTTTTTGAAAGACAAGCAGCAATATCAATTCAACAATTTGGTGGAGTGGCTACTATAACGCCAGAAGGTTTTACAAGAGTTCCAGTGGGGGCAGTAGCACCACCATCAGAAATTCCTATTTTTAGAAAAAGAAAAACGAGGAGGGAAATTAAAGAGGGAATTGAATTTCAAGAAGCAGCTAGAATAGCAGAAGCACAAATACAACAACCAACATTTTTAACTTCAGAAAAACCAGAAGATGTGGGAATACCCCCTTCAACAGTAATAGCCACACCAGAACCAATAGGGTTTATTGAAACAGCCCAACAAAGATTATCCAGAGAAAGAGAAGCAATAAAGCGTTCAGTAGAACAAGAAGGTTTTACCCCTCCAACCGTTATTGCACAAATAGGGGTGGGTGTAGGTTTAGAACTTTTGGCAACATCAAGATTATTAAAGGGATTAATTACCAGACCAGTAACCACAATTAAAGAAATAGGTGTAGGGTTAAAAGAAGCAGGAAGAAGAATTATCTCTGGGGAGGGTTTTCCAGAAGTAGGGGTAGTTTTAAGAAAAGAACCAGGCATAGTAATAGGGAGTGTTACTACAGAGGTTGGGGAAGCAATAGTCGGTGGTTTGGTATTGGATAAATTTGGTAATGTAGCTAATAGAATAAGAACTAGATTATCACCAACATTTAGGGGAGTTGATGAAACAGCATTAGGGGAAAGGATAATTAGGAATATTCCAGATGTACATAAAACAGACGATTTTGAATTGGGTTTAATTCCACCTGGTAAAGGGAGGTTAGATGTTGATGTTAAAAGATTTGTTAGAGAATCTGTTGAGGATATACCCTTTAAAGATAATCCAAAAATACCTTTAACAAATAGACAACAAAGAGCAATACTATTGGCAATACAAGAAGAAGGGGATGCTATTACTGGAAGTTTTGCACAACAAACATTATTAAAACAGAGTAGAGGTTTTGCAGATATTGATGCTGTTTCTGACGACATTTCTAAACTAGCAAAAAATATAAAGGGGAAGTTAGGGGATAGTGTAGAAATAAGAACTGTTACAATTACAGATTCACCATTAGGAACTTTTGATATTAAAAGAGTTATTGATAAAAAAACAGGCAGAGTTATAGCAGACCTCGATCCTATTGAATTTGCAGAAGAAGGGATAGCAAAAACTGTACCTATTGTTGATGTTGATGGTGTAAGGTTTGTTAGCTTAGAAGCAAGACTAGAAGCAAAAGTAGAACAACTGGCACGAGGAAAAAATCTGGATAAGGTCGTAAAGGATATAGATTTATTGACAGGGCAAACTCAAAACGTGGGAAAGAGATTAGAATCCCCATTAGTTAGAGGGGCGTTTGGTTTCACACCAGAAGAACAGGCTGCCTTTGTTGGAAGAAAAGGAATTGTAACAACATCAGCAAGAGATTTATTTGATGATTTTAGTGGAAGAGCTGTAATAAGGCCAGGCGGTTTATTCGGAACACCAGAAGAATTAGGAAATGGGAGAGCATTAACAAGAGTTTCAAGATTAGCATTAGAGCAAAGAACAGCTACACTAGGGGATATTATAAGGGGGGATATTACATTTAAAAGAACAAAACCCCAAATAGTATTTTTTGAAGGTGAAGGGATAAACAGGGCAGGGGGGTTTCAATCCGTAGATTTTCCGAGTTCAGAATTAGAGGTTATATTACCAGAAGGGAAAATAATAAGAAAAGGAAGGCAAGTTGCAGTTACTACAATTAAAGGAAAAAGAGTACCAATAATAAGTGCGGATATTGTTGAGCCAACACAAGAAACAGCTAGATTATTATCAAAGAAAGTTTTAACAGCAGAAGAGGTCGTAGAATTAAGAAAAAGATTAACAAAAGAAACTGGCTTTGACGTTTCGAGCCATTTTGATAGTACTCCTTTAGTACCACCAGAATCAATAGGCATAGGAATTTCTGGGGCAGTTTCACAACCTCCAACTATTCAACCAACAGTACCACCAAGTGCTCCACCAAAAAGACCACCATCAAGACCAATAATAGGCCCTCCAAGTGCTCCACCAAAAAGACCACCTTCAAGACCACCAGTAATTCCTCCAAGTGTACCACCTAGTATTCCACCATCAATCCCACCTAGTATTCCACCATCAATCCCACCTAGTATTCCACCATCAGTACCACTATCAGTACCACTATCAGTACCACCATCAACCCCAATAAGTGTACCACCATCAGTACCACCTTCTGCTCCACCATCAACCCCAATAAGCATACCCCCAATATTTATTCCTGTACCAACACCACCTATTCTAAAAAAACTAAAACGAGAAGTTATAGAAGAAAAGGAAATAAGGAAAGATGGTTTTGATGTTTTGATTCGATTAGGAAAAGAAAGAGGAAATCGTTTTGAAGTAGCTTTAGAAAATCTACCAAAAAATAGGGCTTTGAAAGAAGGGGCTTTAGCAGTTGATAATTTTATAGAGGCGACTTTTAGAATACGAAAATCTGGAAGAAAGACAGAGTTACCAGATGATCCTACACCCCCAAATTTAAGCAAGTTTAGACGGCCTGTTAAAAATTCAAAACTCCCACTAGATTCTTTAATTGAAAAGAGAGGTAAGCGTTTAGATTCTATTGGAGAGAAAAAACAAATTTCTTTCTTTCGAGAAGAACAGGCACGAAAGAAGAGGCAACTACAGAAAGAAATAGCAACATTAAAAGCAAGACAATCACAAGTTCAAACACAACCAACACCTTCACAACCAACATTTATAACTCCATCCAGTAATCAAGGTAATACAAACAATAATGCAAAGGCATTGTTTTTAGTTAATCAAATAAACAATAATAAACAGGAATCACAACAACCAATAAGTTTCATATCAAGTCCAAAGAAAGGAAAAAAACAAAAGGTAAAACCAATAAAGTTTATATAATAATTCTTATTATATTGATTTATATTCTGTAGTATAGAAATATTTATATACTAGTGGTAATACCAATAGTATTATAGGAGGTAATCAAAAATGAATTTAAAAGACATAAAAAATACACCTAAATCAGAAAGGAAAAGCATAGTTCTTTCTGTAAGGGTTACACCAAAAGGTTTAGAATTTTTGAAGGCTAATCAGATAAGTGCATCTAAGATATTTGATTGTGCTATGAAAGAATTAGGATTTAAGGAGTAAATAAGATGGAGGATATTAGTTAAGAGGTATGCACAATAATGGCATTGCATGAAATGGAAGAGCAGAAATTATTGAAGATTCAAAGCCTTAATTCAACAATTTACGAAAAGGTAATTTAAATGGAAAAAACAACACTATTCACAACCCACAAAAAAGCTAGTATAACTATAATTGTTTTGTTAGCAATATCTTTCATATATAATAATGATATTACTTGCACATCTTGTTTAGTAGAAACATTAAGAACAGAACCATTTTTTGTTATTGGATTTATACTAGCTCAAATAGTTATGTTCTTTATTTTGTTTGGGGTTTATTATTTTATTAGGTCGATAGTGATTAAGATTAAGGGAAAGAAAAAGGTGAATTAAAACTGTCTGAATAAGAGAAAGAATTATGATTATTAGGTGGAACAATGAAACGAAGAAAAGTAACTAAAGAACTATTATCCCAACTTATAGGAGCAAGAAAATCAGGTAAGACATATACACAGATAGAAAAGGAATTTAAAGTATCAAGATGGACGTGCATACATTATCTAAAAGATATAGAATTTGAAAGAGATTACGAAGGAGAAGGAATAGAAGATTGGCTTAAATACGAAAAACAAGCAAGAGAAGTTTTAGTAAAAAAAGGCTTTACAAATATTTTAGACCTAAACAAAATATGTAACAATCCATATTGGGACTATTATGCAGAACGAGAAAACAAGAGATGGCTCATTGATGTAACTATAAATAGCCAAAAGTGCATCATAAATAAAGTAGGAAGAATGATTAATGGATTTGAATCTGCAATATTATATAAGGATGAAGAATGGAAGTTAATTCGAATAGATGTTACTACAATTTAATAAGCTAAGGTTATCCTAATCAAATCTATTTTCTTACTGAGTACTTTTATATTATTATTGTTATTTTATACGTAAAATGGAATATTTCGAGAAAATAAGGATTAATAAGAAAAATAATCAACGCCATATAGTTCTTTCAATTAAAAAATTAAAATTTCTAAATGCTGAAAAAGCAAATTTTCTAAGAATAAGAAAAGAGGATTTAATTATTAAAAATAAAAATGTTTAAAAACAAGAAATCACAGGTAATCTTTGTAAGCCTTATGGTAAGTGTAATGGTATTAATCTTAGTTGTAATCTTATCCACACCATTAAAAGATGCAATAGATAGAGCAACAAATGGTTCGGAATCAGTTTTTTTAAATTCATCTAATCCTAATTTATCAGTAGTACACAAAGCAACAGTAATAACTATTGACATGATGTTATTCTATATCATAGGAATTTTTATAGCTTCTTCAATATCGTTTGTAACTGGGCGAAGAAGTTTTGAAGGAACAATAACAGCAATAATGGTTTTCATAATAACAAGCGTTTTAATCACACCTTTAAAGACTTTAATAGTCTTAGCAAGAGATTCAGGTCATTTAGATTGTGCAAGTATAACATCAGTAGGTCAATCATTAAGCTGTATCATAGTTGATATTTGGTTATTCTACTTTGTAATAACCTTAATAGCAACAGCAATAACTTTTATATTCGTTACTAAGGTGATTAAGAAATGAGAAAGGAGAAATATAGTTTAGAGGAAGAGTTTGGAAAGGATATGGAAGAATATCCATTAGGCGGATGAAAAAAACAATACTATTGATAATGTTGGTATTTATTCTTTTAAGTAGCTTTGCTTCTGCAATAAAGGTAAATTACTACCATTATAAAATTAACCAGGATGATTGCAGGTTAGTTTTAGAAAGCATACCAGAAAGATATTATGAAGGTATACTTGCAATAAATCAATATATCTATCCTCAAAGATATGCTGGTTCATATATGTGGAATCCAAGTATAATAAATATCTATGATAATTGTAGCTTAACAACATTAATACATGAACTTGCACATAACAAAAATAAAATAGATGGTATAAATATGTTCCATTCATTAAATCATAAGATAGGATTTAGGATAGCACAGAGGGAGATATGGCAAAATCTAAACTAATATTAATTTTATGTATATTTATTCTTATGAGTAGTTTTACTTCTGCTATAATAACAGAATTATGTTATCAAGAATTTGCAAATGTTTCTACTGCTTGTGGTGGTTTAGGTACTGGAAATTATTCCATAACTTCATGGGGTGGTGATGGTGGGAATCTAGCAGATGGTGATTTTGGTACTATTGCAGCAGGTAATCATCAAAATTTTACTGTAAATTATACTAAACCATTTAATGCTTTAAATTCAAGTTTGCTTTTATTTAAAGGTTTTCCAATATTTAATCTTACAATACCTCAAATCTGTTTTGACCAAGAACCATTACAGTTTAAAATAAATACTCTAGGTGGTGTAGGTGTTCATGTTAATTGTCATAATGGAACTGATTTTCAAGAGTTCTTTTTAGATGCTAATGATGATTTTTTTGCAGAAGAAGCTATGTGGTGGAATCTAACAGCCATAACAAATTTAAGTTTAACATTTATAGATGCAACAACAAATACTAAAATAGAAGGAGAGACATTTAGTATTTTTCTTGAAAAATCAGATTTTTCAGGTACATTTTCAGGTACAAATAATCCATTTATAATTGAAGATATAGAAGCTGATATATATACTAAACTAAAAGTTTCATCAACAAACTATCCAGAAAGACAATATCTAAATATAGATTTAAGAGATGGAAGAAAAAATACACCAGTTAATTTTACTGTTTATTTAATAAACAATACCTTAGGTTCTGAAGTTACTTTTAATATAGTATCAAGAGATGGTTTAGCACCATTAGAAAATGTTAATGTAATATTCACAAGAATAGTAAATACAACTGAACAGGTTGTAGGAGAAGAAATATCAGACTTTGCAGGGCAGGTAATATTAAGTTTAGATAGTAATGTAGAATATACAATAAGTTTTTCAAAAACAAACTTTGAAGATAGAACGATAAAATTAGAACCTAAAATTTCAAGTTATGTAATACAGCTGGTAACTACAGTAGGGGCATACAATCAAAGCGTTCACGAAGGAATAAGATATAATTTTGAACCAGTAAATACAGTTTTAAACAACAATACAAAGTTTAATTTTACATTCACATTAAACAGCACAGTATTTCCAGTAACAAATTGTACTTTAAGATTATTTAATGGAACTTCACTTCTTAGTGAAGCTTCTAGTTTTACTTCAAGTTCATGTTTCATAAGCATAGAACAAGATACTCTAAGTATGACAAACATAACAAGCCAGGCAACATACGAATTAAACTCAGACTTTGAGTTGATAGTTTCAAATCAGTATACAATTATTTTTACTTATGTGGGGGATTTCTCTTTAAAGAATTTCCTAGATGATCTAACTGATTTTAATATGGCAGGTTTTGATGGTTTTGGAAGAATGATATTAGCTTTTATAATAATATTTGTAATACTATCTTTTGCTGCTGTTGATAGAACTATAGAAAATAAAGAAGTATTGCTTTTTATCTTATGGGGGTTGGTTGGATTTTTTAGCTTTATTGGTTGGTTTACATTAACTTCAACTACTATGCCAGATGTTTTGGGGTTAAAAAAATGGTTTATCTTTTATTTAATGAGTGTAGCTATGGTAGGGTTTATAATGCACAGGTTTAGAGGTTGAAAATGAGTAAATTAATAACTATGATGGTAATAATGACGGGCTTGATGTTGTTGTTCTACTTTGGTGGCCTAATCCAAGAAGAAACTGATGACGGAACTTGTGAAGGATTAACACCAAATTCTAAGCTGTTAAATATTTTATTGCAGCCAGAATGTATGAAGGATTCAACATTAGGAGTTAAAGCAATAACAATAATAGGAAGCGTTGCAGGAGTTGTAATAATCGCAGCAGCAGTATTCATACCGAATATAGAACTAGCAATCATGGGTTCTTTGGCAATATACCTTCTTACTTTACTATGGGATTTTATGGTAGTATTCCAGAAAGTTTTTGATGTTGCCCCTGTACTGGCAATATTGATTTTCGCACCTTTAACAATGTCATTTATAATAATAATCATAGATTGGTGGAGAGGTAGATAATGGTAGCAGACACAAGTAAGTTTTTGGATTTATGGGATATTTGGGTAAATGAATTAATAGGGGATGTATGGCTATTTATCTTTTTAGGAGTAGTAGTAATATCTTATCTATCAATCAAAGCTAAGTTTTCAATGCAACTAACTATCTTATTAAATATCCTTTTCTTAATAATAGTATTTGTAAAAAGCAACTTAGTAATCCTATGGGTATTTATATTATTAGGTATTGGAATAATATTTTACTTTTTTTATCAAAAGAATATTATTAAGGGGTGAACAAAATGGCATTAATGGATATAATAAAAAAAATAGGAAATAAAAGAGAAGAAGGGAATATACCCTATATACCAAAACAAGTAATAGATAAAAGACTAGATGGGTTGAGAAGATTAAAACAGGTCCAGGATAACGAAATAGAGAAAGAGCAATTAAAGATTAAGATAGCAGACTTCAACAGAGAAAGAACAGCAAGGCATCTATTTGGGATAAAAGAAAAGAAAGAACTACTAGAAAAGAAAAGAACAATACTAAGCAAAATAGAAACTCAGAAGAAAGTAAACATCCTAAATAATGAAGGCAGCTTATTAAGTGGAAATTTAGATAACAAGAAACAAGAGTTAAAGAAACCAGTAAACATACTAACTAATCATGGATCGTTTTTGAGGTAAAGACTGAGATACACTTTTTTAAAACACCCCAACGTTTTAAAGATTTCTGTGTATCTCGGTTCTTTTCTTACTGAGTACTTATATATTATCACATTCTTAACCATTCTAGGAAGTGAAAATAATGGCAGAAACACAACAAGGATTAAAACTTCTAATAATGGGCTTTGTAACAATCATAATAGGTCTTGTTCTAATTCAAGTAATAGCAGATGATGTAGAAAGAGTAAAAATAGCTACAATACCCATTGTAAATGAATCTTTAGCTTCAGGTACTACGATAACATTGGCTAATGATGAATTGACTATATTTAGTGGATTAAGGAATTTAACTACTCAAAACATTGTAATAACTCAATGTAATTCAACATTGGCAACAGGAGTATTAGTATGTAATTCTACTAAATTAGAATCAACTGTCAATGCAGATTACACATACATACCTGATAACTTTGTTAGAGATTCGACTTCAAGAACCATACTTAGTCTAACAATTTTGTTCTTTGCAATAGGAATCATGGCACTAGGGATTGGATTTACTATAGCAGGATTTAGGCAAAGTGGAGTAATGTAGAAAAGCATAAATATGTTTTTTTCTTTTTTTTCTTTTTAAATAGTTTATAGCCAAAGCTTTTCTTACTGAGTACTTATATATTATTTGTTGTTTAAGTTAATAAAGAAGTGGAAATATGGTTGAAAGTAAAATTAATATTCTAATTGGTGCGTTTGTATTACTTATAATAAGCCTAGTTTTGATTCAAGTTATAGGTGATAGCATACAATCAGTAAGCACAGGATCAATAGCAATATCAAATGAATCAATAACTTTGACAGCAGTTACAATTACTATTCCAAATGAAACTGTTACAATGACAGGTGGAACAAATATTTCAACAGGAACATTGGTAAATAACTATCTAACAATATTAACAGAATTAAGAAATGAATCAAGCGAAATAATAACAACCTTTTGTAATGTAACTTTAGGAACTGGGGCTTTGGTTTGTAATGCAACAAACTCAACAATTGCTTATGCAGAATATACT
>LAZR01002691.1_pt1 | contig 10158 bp, 15 predicted proteins | sample 329461 | NCBI WGS metagenome assembly LAZR01 (sample SAMN03002196, study PRJNA259156) | marine sediment metagenome | biome: sea floor; feature: Hydrothermal impacted sediments; material: marine sediment; isolation source: Loki non-amplified sample from Loki's castle hydrothermal vent sediment ...
GCGCATGTATCCTGTTAACGAGAATATCCAAATCGAGTGGGCCGGTGTCTGGGGGTATAGATGGCGGTCTGGATTTATTAAAAAAAGATTCTGCGTTAATAACTTTAAACATATATTTTCTTTCCGCATTATTATAGACATCCCATCAATCTTTTTCAACTCATCGGAAAAAGTAAAAGACAGCCATTTACAGAAGCCTGCACTTGGCTTACTACCTCCCTAGCCGCAGTAGATGAACCCAAGAAAATAACCAAATCAGCTTTAGCCAACGTGTTTTTGAGCTGTTTGATATATCGAGTATCTTCATGAACCATTTGCATAGCAGCGAACAATTCTTGCCAGGCGAAATATGAGATATCCTGATTTTCGTCCATATAAGAAGAAATTTTATCATAAACAGGCGTGGAAGGATAAATAATGACAATATCGTCATTTTCTGTTTGTGAACAAATAAGGGCTAGTGATTCATATAAAGGCCATCCCTCAGGACAACCCAAAGAGAAACCATGTGTTCTGTGAAAAGTAAGATTGCTTAAATCTTCATTTTCTGATTTATAGGTCTCAAAATCCGACAAATATTTCTGAATTATTTCTTGAACAGGATGCATTATTTTTCTCCTTACACAACCTGAACATTATACATCGCGGTATAATATGTCATGGAAAAAATCTCAACACCCCACAAAATAGTAGCAGAAGCCTGTTGCAACCATATGGGTGACATAAAAATTGCAGAAAAAATGATTATAACCGCAGCTACGTGCGGAGTAGATTATGTTAAATTTCAAAAACGCAATCCAGAAAAATGTGTCCCGAAACATATGCAAAATAATCCACACCCTAATCCAAGTAATGCCTTTGGCAACACCTACTTAGAACATAGACATAACCTGGAATTCAATATTGAACAACACAGCCATTTAAGTCAAATCTGCAAAAATGCTAATGTGGGCTATTCTTGTTCGGTATGGGATATTGAATCAGCTACTGAAATTATATCCTTACAACCTGATTATATTAAAATACCTAGTGCCCATAACAATAATTATGAACTACTCGATTATTTGTACACAAACTACAAAGGTAATCTTCATATCTCTTTAGGAATGGCTACTCGACAAGAACGAGAACAATTATATAAATACATCCCCGACTATGATAGGACAGTTTTATACTGGTCTACATCGGGATATCCAGTACCTTTTAATGAATTGTTCCTATTAGAGATATCTAAACTTCCTAATATTTGTGAAAAAGGCTATAGTGGACACCATTTAGGCATTGCAGTAGACATTGCAGCCTATACATTAGGGGCAAGATGGATAGAACGTCACTTCACTTTAGATCGTACTTGGAAAGGCACCGATCATGCTGCCAGCTTAGAACCTAGTGGATTACAAAAATTATGCAGAAATATAAAAGCAACTCGTCTTGCCTTAAATTATAAAGAGAAATTAACGGAAGATGAAGAAAAAAATAGCCGAAAACTAAGATTTCAACATCCGTGAGTTGCTCAATCCTTTGAAAATCATTCGTACTTTTTCAAGATCGTCTGATGTGTCTATTTGTATCGCCTCCAATTCTGAAATTGGATAGACACCCACTTTTTTACCATGTCTACATTTATCTTTAAGTAGTACATCAATATCCATTATATACAGATTTCCATTCTCAAAATACTTAAGACTCGATTCTGGCATTTTCTGTCGCATAAGTCTTTCTTTTGGAGCGTAACTAGAGTACCATTTTCCATCATTATATGGCTTAAACCAAAATAAGTCGTAGAATTTAGTAGCTGTATGTAAGCTATCATAACCACCATCATAATATGCTTGTAAACAATCTGAAATCAAAGTAGGAAATCTAATAGGGCTAGTGGGCTGAAGACAAATAAGAGTCTTTTTAGTTTTGCAAACTTGAACTGCATCAATTAAACATTCTTCAGTAGATGACAAATCTTGAGATATGTTATTAGGACGACGGTGAGCCATGACATGATGTTTCGCTGCAACAGATAAAATCTCATCATCATCAGATGAAACCACTATATTAAGATTAGGAATACCTGCCCTAAGAGCGTGTTGTATAGAATGGACAAAAAGGGGTATACCTGCTAAATTTTGTAGGTTTTTTCGAGGTATGCCTTTAGAACCACCTCGGGCCGGAATAACGCAAAGAATATCATCGTAATTCATCATTATTTCTCCAGTGCATCTTCTAAGGACATTTTAGGGAATATGTCTAGAGCAGTATGCTGAGATGCATTGTATATCTTAATCTTTTTTCTCATATCAGAAGTTTGACTTTCCCAGTATTTTTTAATTTCTTTTAGATCGGAATCGGTTTTTATTCCTTGATGTCTACATTTTCTAAAATTGTCATTAGGAATACCGTCATTTCGTGTAGGAATAATACGATTTTTTGGTTGATCTGAAAACTGCCAAAAATATCTCTCCCCAGTCTCATATCGCCGACAGTCCAGTCCCAATACAACCACTTTCGAACAGCCCATTACATACAAAACGCCTATAGCCGTAGCAAGGCTACTGCGACACTGAAGCAAAAAATTGTCATAATTCGTATGTTCATATATGCTGGAAATGTGATATCCCTTGCGGTGTCTAAACCAAACCGTTCTATCCCCGAATAAATTATATTGTCTAAGTTTATCTTCATAAAGTAGAACTGTAGCCTTTGCTTTTTTTAATTGATCGCCAAAGAAATTCCATCGAGAAATACTCCAATCATCACTTAAGAAAAAGTCAGCTTGCGGAAAAGCACAAAATCCAGAATTAACTGCGATTGTAACATGTTCTGACAAAGAGGATAAGTCCTGAAAGTGAATCGAAAATCCCGATCCGATCGCCACACCAACTCGGCCAGAAAATTTTTGATTATATTCTTCTAGATTTCTTATTTTATTCACCATGATTCTTCTAAAATTCGCATTCGTCTAGGTCTATTGTCTCAAGAAATCCTCTAAATCTACTCGGAGGAGATTTATCTTTTATAATAGGAGGATTTATATATTTTTCCGCTTTTTGTTGCAGCCGAAGCATAGTCTGATATTCGTGAAATTTTGCCATGGAATAATTTGCATTCGTTGTAGTATTAACAGGTTCACCATAGATATCGTAATTAACAGGTTCGCTATAAATATCATAATATTGATAGTATTGATAATCTGCATCCGTCTTAACATAAGCATCAGGATCAGCCGGAAGTGGTTTAATACTAATATCGGATTTAGTATTAATAAATTTATCGCAGAATTCATCGAATGTTAAATTTCTCATAATTCCAAAGCCTTTTCTAAAGACTACCGTTATGTTATGGACGAGCTTTCAAAGAATTTAAATATCCCACACAAACAAACCATCCATCAGCGATAAATGGACATATCAAAATTGAAGCACTCCATAAGAATGCTATCGAATCCTTATGTTCAATATGTCCCTTCTTATGACACCCCTCTCCTATGACAAAAAGAAAATTTTGATACAATTCATCATTCATAAAGATGTGGTTAACTATATGATCGTGAATTTCTATTTGACGGAATATTGAATTAATTTCAATCAGAGACTGTTTCCTTCCCAGTTGAATAAAATCTAGATTCCCTGACACCATCAATTCGGACTGTGTTTCTATGCAATTACTGAATTTAGGTGTAAATTGTAAAAGATCAAGAATCATAATTCTAAGGCCCTTTCTAAAGAAATGCGTGGAAAAATAGAGTCAGAAATAGTTGTCCTAGTGCTACAATTATATATCTTTGAACCTAGCCTATTTGCATATTCCTTCAGTGCTATATAAGAATGCTTATTAGTCTGAAACTTTCTTATCTGGTGTGATTGTTCAGGACAGTAGTTGCGTCCCTTATCCTTCCTCTGTGGCCACTTTTCTTTAGGCCAAAACTGCCAAAAGTGAGATTTACCTGAAACCATTTTATGATCTGCTCCTAATAGGAATATATTTGCCCCAGGCGAAGCGAGCAATGTGGCCAAATCAATTCCGGTTGGCAGGCTGGAATTAGAACAGAGCCGCCCATCTTGAGAAGATAAAAGGAGTCGCTCTCTCTTCCTGGGAGCAAAATATCTGAAACCATGTCCTCTGATCTTTTCATCGTGAGGTTTCCAACTAGTTCTGACTAGCTTTTGACATTTTGACCGAAGCACATTTCTCCAGAAAAAATTCCAATATAAACATAAACTGTCATTTGAAATCCAGTATCTCCTATCCTTTTCACCTTTATCCCAGTCCATTAACAAAATTGAAGAATTAATGGCTATAACCACATGTTCATGTATGTCCGACAAATCTAAAAATCCAATGGAGGGTCCTGCGGCACATACGAAACATTTTCTGCCTTGATGAACGCCTTTTAAATTCGAGATATCGGAATATTCAGCTAACTGTCGTGATTGTCGCTTTTGATTTTTAATCACAAAACCAACCTGCATTCTCCCCGTAACAAATAATATAGCTAACCTCACGGAAAAATACTATTCCTTCGTTCCCTTCGTTCCATCCGCTCCCTACTGTAGGTAAGGCTGTCATTGATTGTCTTTCAGACAATACTCCACAACCATCTGATTGCGGCAATAAAAACATACTACCACGGGGAACATATTTACATTTTATTACCTTGACCGTTCGCAAATTTGTCCCATATAGAACATTTTTGAAGTAATCAACGTCGTCGCCACTAATAATCATATAACAAGGTGGAGCCAACTTGTCTTCCAAAATCTTAATTGATTTATTACGAAATGTTAGACTGCCAAATTTCAACCCAATATGTTGTTTAGGAAGACAATACATAAGCAATTGTAGCATTATCTGTTGTTCCTGATCGCAAAAGAGTTTAGTCATTTGATCAACCACTTCACTTTGATCAAAATTTTCATCAATCATTATATGATTTGCGATTTCAATTCCTTGAACAAATACTTCAGTATTAGGTTCTTCACTCTCGATACGGTCTACGTTGTGGTCTCTACAATAGTATGCATTCTGATTGCCAACTTTATATCGAGGTACATTTGCTGATCCTAAAATATCCACCATAAAAGCACTTCGGGGGAAGCGAAGAAGAGAGCCATTATGAATAGCCATCATCATGTATTTAAGCTGAAGTAGATGGTCTTCCAAATCTACCTGCTCCCATAAATCAAGGATCATTTTCTTCTCCGATCATCTCTTCCAAAAACGGGCTCGGGAAACGGTATTCCATATTATTCCCCCAAGACTTACCTTTCTGAGCAAAACTAAACTTGCGTCTCCTCATACAATAGTTAATAAAGAGATGGCTTTTGGCGCGAGTCGTGGCGACATAGAGAAGCCGCCGTTCCTCCTTTGTGTCATCCAGACAATAAACATGAGGAATGATATTTTGTTCGACTCCTATTATAAAAACTGCTGGAAACTCCAAACCTTTTGAGCCATGCATACTTATAAGCATGACAGCGTCTTCAGATTTCTCACCATAGTCTGTCATAAGTCGAGTACTCTGGACATAATCTGCGACTTTAGCATGAGGTCTTTGCTTCTGAAAGTCTACAATTCCTGAAAGCAATTCATTTAAATTATCTATACGCTTAGCTTCGGCTTTATCAGAGAGACTTTCTTCTTCAATATGTTTATAGTATCCAGTATCAGATATAATTCGTGCAGCAATATCTGCCATTGGTTTTCCTTCATCTTGTTGTTTACGACAGGATTCATAAACATTAACAAAACTTAGCAAATTCTTTTTTCCGATAGAAGATATGCCTTTGATTTCATTACATCTTTTACAGGCTTCAAGTATAGGAATTTTCTCCTGTTGACAGAGTCTTTCTAATCTACCAACGACAACTTCTCCAACATTCCTTCGAGGAAAAGCAATAGCACGAGCAAATGCAATTGTATCACATGGATTAGCAAAAAATGCTAGGTAGGCAAGAGCAGTTTTAATCTCTCTGCGATCAAAGAACGAGAAACCACCTACAATTTTATACGGTATCTGAGCATCTCTCAGATGCATTTCGGGTACTTTACTTAAGGCATTAGTTCTATACAGTATAGCAAAATCTTGCCAATTATAATTATATTTCTTCCGCAAATGTTGAATTGTATAGACAACGCTAGAAGCCTCATCTTCAGGGCTACTATGCGATGCTATTGTTATGTCATGTCCTTCCCCTCTTTCCGAAATTAAATTAACTTGTCCAGCATCATCGTTGTGTCGTATTAGTCGCTCGGCGGCACGCAATATAGCTGCCGTGGATCTATAATTTCTAGGCAATACAATCTCTTGTACATTATCGAAATCATCTTTAATCTTATTTATATTTTCTGGTTTAGCCCCTCGCCATCCAAATATGCTCTGGTTAGGATCACAAACGACGAATAAATTGCCCTTTCTATTTCCTTTCGGATCAACTATTTGCTTTATTATTTCATATTGAATAGTATTAGTATCCTGCATTTCATCAATCATAGTATACTGAAATTTGGAATTAAGTTTTACTGCGGCCTCAGGCTTTTTATTAAACAACTGCCAGGTTTTGTAAAGAATACCACTGAAATCAACGGCGTTAAATTCCTCGACAGTGGACAAATATTCTTTTATTATCTCTTTTTCAACAGGAAACAAATGAGATGCGTGGATGGCAAAGTTGGCAATATCTTCACGAAAATCATTTACTTCTTTTGCCAATTCTTTAATTTTATATGGCTTACATTCATACTCATGCATACGAGTAATCTTAGTTATTAAGTCAACCTGATCTTTTTCGGAATAAATAGAAAAACCGGGGAATAGGTTAACATGTTCACCGTATTTACGTAAAACCGCTAAACATAACGAATGGAAAGTACTAATCCAAATTTGCTGAGATAATTCACCAACCATTTTAGCTGCACGAGTTCTCATTTCGTTGGCAGCTTTATTAGTAAAAGTCAGACACAAAATATTTGCGGGAGAAATAGATTTGTTTTTTATGAGGTCAACAAGTCTGGCAGTAATTACTCTCGTTTTCCCGCTACCAGGTGTCGAAGTTACAATGCATGGACCTTCCATGTGTTGTACTGCTAATTTTTGTTCAGGGTTTAGGTCCATGTTCAATCAAATTTAAAAGTATCGTTCGAAATATAACAACTGTTAATGCTGAAAATAAACGGTGGCTGGTTAGTGCTCGTGCATTCAATATTCCAAGTACAGGTATAAATAGGATCGTAATTAGTAAAATTCCACGATTCGTCACCATGTTCTATTTCATATATTTTAGTCTCAATAGACTGCACGGTCAAGTCCCATCCCGATACAAATTGATGTTCAATTAATTCTAGCTCCCGTCCGTGCGCGTCGGTCGGGATGTGGCGACTGTTTTCCTTGCTAATTATTTGTACAACCGGGAATGATTGAATGCCCCATGAATCTAATTCTTCTTTATGTAGAGGATTATCTCCATCGTAATACTCGTATTCTAGCCCGGCTTTGTCTAACATATCCAGATATTCCTTACATATCTCATTTTCCTGAGATATAACTCTCACCCGTAATTTCGAATCGTCTAGACTTCCTAATAAATCTATAATCACAATTAATCCCCTTTCAGGTCCTCGATTTTTTGTTCCAGGAGACGAGGACTATAAGTTCCTGGAGGAAACTGATACATAACTTTATCACCATTTATTATTTGAATAACTGGCATATCTCTAACTTTCCACTCGTCTAACTGTTGTTGATTTTTAGGATCATCTGCATTATATGCCGAATAATTATAGCCCCGTTTATCTAGCCTTTCCAAATATCCTTTACACTTGGAACAATTAATCGAACTAATGATGCGAACAGTCACGTCGAGCCTCCCAGTTTAGCACGAATAATAGCCTCATTAGACAGAAGTTTAGTAGCATCCAATTTACCCTCATCTACGAGACGACCTAATTTTCTTTGAATTTGCTGAGTCTCGTCAGAAAGACCTTCTTTTACTTTCTCCAATTCTTCAGTAATACGCTCATTAAACATAGCAGCGTATTGTTGCTGCATCTGAGGATCAACTTGTTGCCTATTAGGATCATCATCTACTACTAGATTAAATCTTTTTCCCCGGAATAAAGCAGCCGTTTTGTGCATCTCGTTATCAGGAACTGCTGACCCACGATAATGAAAATCATCTTTACTTAACACAACTATACGTCTTGCTTGTTGTTCTTCAAATAAACAGTTTAAAACTAACATACCATCTTCTTCATCAAATTTGGCATCAAGACATCTTACTAAATATGGCAAACTCATTTGAGATTTTCCTTGGTTTTTTCAAACAGGGCATCTGCAAAGGCATTTATATCCTCTTCAGTTGGAAGAGACATTTTGATTTTAGTAAGTTGTGATAATGCCACAGTATCCACAAATTCTAACATAATATGATCATGAAACGTTCGATACGAACCCTTAGGACTATCGTGTTCTAAAATAGTTAACGGATTAATCCCAATACGAGCTTCGCACCCAGTTGTATGCTCAAACCATCGTTGTTCTGTATCTTCTGGAATGCATTCAGTCCCATCATCATTACTCACCAAATCACATTGAGTTAATTTACGTTGAAAATCTTCAGATAGTTCCTGATCTTTATATCTCTCTTTTAGAGCAGTAGTTCGTTTATCCCAACTAGATTGAGAAATAACCCCATAAAAACGACAATTTATCGGACGCTGATTATAGACTAGACACTTATTATCATAAAAGATACATCCTTTACTATCTTTATTACTTAGATAAGTTTTGATAGCTCTTAATATAATTGGTAGTCGTTTTTTCATGTTCCACTTTTGGACTTCAGCCCAGACATTCAAAAATTCAACATAATACATACTAGGACAAATAATCTGGCAGCACCAAAAACTATCTTTGCCATTTTGTTGTTGACACTGTTCGCAGCCTGCGGTTTTAGGCATTCTCTCATATAGGACGTTAAGAGATGCCAGGGGAGCTTGAATATTAGCATTAGTAGTAGGAATTCCGTATGGATTGGACTCCTTTAAGTCTTTTGATCTGTCCTTTCCAAATACATGAACCATATCAGCTCGACTTTGTCCAGCCTCCATCACCTAACATTTCGTATTCCCATAAGCTTCCCAATAAAGCCAAGATAGATATTTTCAATGCATCATTCTCGTCTAGTTTATATTTTTCAGCTACAGAAAATATTCCCGTAATCGTAGGTGAAAAAGCTTTTACCTCATCAAACCAACCATCTCGTTTATCTTTATGTTCACACAAAGATAATATCTCTCTGTCAGTTAGTTTTCTCGTTGGTCCATCTTCACTTCGTTTGGTTAACATAATTAACTCCTTATAAATCCAAAACATCCAGTTGAGTAGTTTCTTCAACAACGGGAGCGTCTACTGGCTGAGATACTGGCAGAGGTTTCTTTCCTTCAAAACTAATACTAATTGATTCAGGTGATCTTATCTTTGTCACTCCTGGAACATCAACACCTGATTCTACATAAGTTTCTATTAATTTCTTAGCGATCCTAACATCAAGGGATTCTTTGATTTTGATAATTTCCTCTTTTCTTCCTTCCTTTTCGAAGAAAGATAACAGAACTGTATCATCCTTAATTTCCCAACTATCTTTTGATACTCTACGAGAAACTTTACCCACATCAGGAAAATTCAAAGTTTTCTGATCTGGAGATAACTTCCTCATGGTCTGAAGAATAATATTCCTCAGTTTAGTAGTATCCTCTTCTAATCCCTTAATCCGTCTGTCAATAGACTGAGCCCTGTGTTTTTTGAGTCCTTTATAGTGTTCAATATCTTCCCCGATTTTTCGAAGATAAAGCATTGCATTCTCAATTTCAAATACAGAGTTTAAACATCCATCTACACAGTTAGCTTGCATAAAATATTCTTCGGGTGGCAAATATTCTGTCATAGTTTTTTTCCTCTTTTCTCTAATTCCTCTTTCAATAAATCAGTTGATACACGAGATAAATCCTCATTCCAATCTTTCCAGTCTTTCACATTATAGACAGTTGCATTTACAGTTTGGACATGTCCTTCTTTTCGGAGACTGCCCAAATTTCCTTCATCAAAAGATGAGACCCAACATAGTTCTATGCCCTTAGGAGCACAATAGCCCGTTGCAATAGTTAATG
>LAZR01002694.1_pt1 | contig 10144 bp, 11 predicted proteins | sample 329461 | NCBI WGS metagenome assembly LAZR01 (sample SAMN03002196, study PRJNA259156) | marine sediment metagenome | biome: sea floor; feature: Hydrothermal impacted sediments; material: marine sediment; isolation source: Loki non-amplified sample from Loki's castle hydrothermal vent sediment ...
TCCCGGCCCGGATTATGAGTTAAAACCAGAACATATTTATAACTATGAAGTGGGTTATGTACACAATTTAGCAGGTTTGCTTGATGCTGATTATGCCGATATCAAACTCAGCTATTACTACAACCGCACCGAAAATATTATCGAGCGTGATCCTAATCTCAGCTTCAGTAATCTGGAAAAACAAACACTGGAAGGGATTGAGTTTCAGGGTCGCTATGACAATGGCGGCTTTTTCACCAACCTAAGCTTAGCCTATAACTTCGAAAATGAAGTGTGTGATGAACATACTGCTGCAGTACTGGACTATCTCTCCACAAGCGACTGTGTTGAAGATGGCTTTGTAGCTGGTTATCTGGTGAGCATGGCTATGCCTGAATATACGGCTAACTGGACGCTGGGTGGGCGCTTTTTCAATCGTAAGTTAGAGCTGGGAAGTCGTGTCACCTATTACTACAAACACGAAGACAAGTTTGAAAGTAACTACCGTGATCCTTCAGCCATTAGTTACTACGCGAATACCCCACTGTCATGGGACACCATTCTGCTATTTGATGCCTATGCCAGCTACCAGTTAAACGATGACATCAGTGTAGAACTGACCGGCACTAATCTCAGTAATGAATATTACATCGATCCCATGAGTCGCTCTGCTATTCCCGCTCCGGGACGTACATTCAAACTGAGCCTCACGGCTAAATTTTAATCATGAGACAAGGAGGTGGTTTCTCAAAAAAAGTAGTGTTACCGAATAACTAACTATTTTTTAAATACGAGGACAATATGATGAAAACAGTACAAAAACTATCTATTCTTGCTTTAGCTTTAGGTCTAAGTGGTATGGCTCATGCGACAGAATCAGGTCAAAGCTATGACGGCACCATCACAGTCGGAGGTACCACCAGTACATCTCCAGATCACCCAGGTACAATCGGTGCGCCAGGTGTTGGGGTGAATGCTTTCTATGGTGGCACCATGATTGGTTTCTCCAGCCTGAAATCAATGGGCAGCGTTGATGCGAACAATATCTATGCCATCACTACAGCAATGATGCCACCAAGCCATGCTGCGTTTGGTAATTTTGACTTTGCTCAGGTCGCCGGACAAGAAATCTATTTTGGTGAATGGTCACAAAATGGCACCACCAATGATCCAACCCGTGTGGTCTATTACTCAGGGGATGATACGGGTACCACCATGCCAACTACTGGTACAGCGGCCTATACCGTTAAAGGTATCAACAATTACAACGGCTCTAACTTACTGACCGGTACGCTGAATGCTAACTTCGGCACGGGTAACTTATCTGGAACAATGAGCCGAACAGGTCTGAGCATTGCTATCAATGCCTCAATTAATAGTGCTGATGCCAGCTTCTCAGGTGCCGCTGTAGCTAATAGCTCAGCGATTGGTACATCTGAAGGTCACTTCTATGGTGCAGATGCTGCCGCTTTAGCAGGGATTGCTAAATTTGCTAACCGTGATTATGACACTGCTTTTGGTGGTGCGAAGTAATCATTGTTAGTTCAAGGATGAAACATGGCCAGATGCTTTCGGGCATCTGGCTTTTTCCTTTTCATGAGTTTCAACATGATTTTTGATGTATACCAATCTTATCGTTATCCCATATCGGTGTGGACAGCGTTTTTATGCCTGACCGCTTTATCGATCATCAGTCCGAACAGTTGGGCAGATGATAAAGACACGTCTCTTCGTTTGAATCAGGGCATTGAGTTACGCGCTGATCAACAAGAGCAGGAAATCCTGAAAGATGAAGACTATCTGCGAGGTGAACGGCCCAGTTTAATCATTGATGGTCAGTCATATACTGTTCAGCACAACAGTAATGATGTGGGTCGTGCCCTGTATGTGTCATTGCAGAAAAAACAGTGGTCGTCGGTGAAGTTTTTTCTAGAAGAATATGAAGAGTTTGCTGATGCAGATCCTATGCTGCTCGCTTATGCACGCGGTGCTATTTCTCGGATGGAAGGTGACTTAGAACAAGCCGAAAATGACTATCGCCAACTTCTCAATTTAAAACCAGACTTTCTACCGGGCCAGTTAGAGCTCGCTCGCGTATTATTTGAAAACAGAAAAGATGCTGATTCCAATCAGGTGTTTGACAATATTGCCCTAACATTGAATCCTGCCGATGCGCGTCAGCAGGGTGTTAGCACCTCGGTGGATAGTTTTTTACAGGCTTTAGATAAACGGCAATCATGGCAAGGCTCGTTTTCTATTGGCCCAACCTGGGTCGATAACTTGAACCAATCCTCCGAAAGCTACAGTTGCTTACTCTATTTTGGCAATGTCTGTTTTTACGAGCGAGAAACACCCGAAGCGGTGAAAGCACATGGCCTGGATTACGAAGCTACCCTGAATAAACGGTTTGCTTTATCCGGTCATCATGGCGTGTTTTTTCGTTCATTGTTATTTGGTCAAAGTTACAAAGACCATGCTGACTTTAATGAAAGTCAGATCACCTCACAGCTCGGTTATAGCTATCACACACAACGCAATCAATTTTCACTGGCACCGTCCTTTGATTTCTCACGTTATGGTCAGCGTTCAATGTATGGCGCTTGGGGTATGCACAGTGAGTGGTTGCATTACCTGTCTGATCGAGCCTTATTTAAATTAGAAGCCGACTACAAAGATCAGCAGTACCGACAGCAGGACTATGCAGCATATAACGGGGATATCTGGTCGGCTTATGCCACTGGCTGGTATGTTTTCCCTGATGACTGGACCGTATTTGGTGGTGTGGACTGGACGTATAAAAAGGCTGAGGTTGAGCCGAATGCCTATCAGCAAATGGGTATCAGGGCCGGCGTTTCCAAACGATTTAATGAGTCCATCAATGCCGTATTATTTGCCTCAGTGCGTCAACGTAAACATGACGAATTTAATGCGCTACTTGGTGAACAACGTGAGGATATCGAACAAAACTACACGCTGATTGTACGGTTTCCCGGTCTGTCTTTTTATGGCCTAGAACCCAATATCACCCTGAAACATCGCAAAGTACATAGCAATGTGAATTGGCTTTATTCCTATGATAGAAATAGCGCCAGTTTGAAATTGGAAAAACGGTTTTAAACCATTTCAAAAGCAGCCATAAGCAGAAAATAATCAGGACTATTTATGTTGATACCAGCCCCATTTTTTATCTTACTGGTTTGCCTTGTTTTCAGCTCATTGAGTGTGCAAGCTGCTGAGCAAAATGAATGGCAACAATGGCAGTCTGAAGCGTCCAGCGCCTATCAGGCGGGCAATTATGATGCCGCTGAAACAGCCATTCGCAAAGCCATTGCACGTGCTGAAAAAGCTAATAATGGTGATATCTACAAATCGAGTAGCCTCAATCTATTGGCCTTTATTCAGGAGGCAAAAGGTCAGCCTGAGCAGGCAATGGCCTCTTTATCAAACGCGGTGACCTTAGCCAAAAAAGTCTCAGCTGCTCCTGATGAGCAGCTCGCCACCTTATTATTTAATCAGGGTGTGTTATTGCAAAAAAATCATCAACTAAATAAAGCCGATGGCGTGCTGGCTGAATCCATAGAACAATACCAGCTCAGCCAGAGTGATGGTGGTGGTAAGTTGTGGCAGGCCATTTTATTAAAGACACAGATCCTCATCTCACTAGGAGATCAGCAGCAGGCATTAAAACTGGTTTCAACCACCTTATCTGACTCAATGGAAACAGCAGGTGCTCAATTACCCTTATCGGTAGAAAGCGATTTAGTGTTATCAGCCGCTAATATTCAATTAAAAGAGGGTCAGTATTATCAAGCCATCACCTCACTTGAACAGATGAAAAAGAAACTCAATGGTGAATCAAAACTGGCTGCTGAACGGTTGCCAGAATTGTTGCATTTACTCGCCATGGCCTATGACAAATCAGGTCAGACAGATAAAGCAGCCTCAATCCGAAAGCAAAGTCTCAATGCACAAAATGATGGCCCCGCCTCGATGGCAACAGTGATGCAGCTCAATGAATTAGGCTTATACCAACAGCAGCAAAATCATCTCGAGCAGGCAACACAGTATTATCAGCAAGCCTTGTCACAACTGAAGTTATTGGACAAAGAACATAGTATTGAGCAAGCCACCATTTTAGGTAATCTCGGCGCGTTACAACTGGCGACACATGATACAAAAGCGGCTGAAGTCTCTTTATCGCAGAGCTTAACGTTATATCAAAGTTTGCAGGAGCGGGCAGCCGAGGCAGCTGGCATAGCCGGTTATCTCGGGACCTTGTATTACAACAAACGACAATTTGCTAAGGCCGAAACGGCTTTTCTGACCGCCGTAGAGAAATTGCAAAAGACCCAATCTGCAACAGATGAAAACCTGCTACTGGCTTTACAAAATATACAGTCGCTTTATATCGCTTGGCGTAAGCCTGCTAAAGCCGCTCAGTACAATCAAGCCATTCGGGAGATTAAACAACAACTTCAATAAAAATCAGCTGCTGCATTACGGAAATCACTGCTTGCTTCGGTATATCAAATAACAGACATACTTTTTATCAATCAGGATGATTCCGATGACCGATACACAAGCCGTTAATCTCTCTCTTGCCCTTCGTGAAAGAACACATGATTTACATGAGATTCTTGATAAACGAGTGATGCAACTCAATCCTTTTGCTGATACTGCTCACTATGGTGGTTTTCTGCGTATGCAATTACGTTTACATGCAGCAGCTGAATGGCTGTATCACGATGAAAACATGGTGCAATTGATACCTGACTTAAAAAATAGAAGCCGACTGAATGCTGTGCAACATGATTGTGATGATCTAGGGGTGCCTAAAACTGAGCAACACATTGATCTCAACATCGCTGATAGCGTTGATATAGGTACTATTTACCAAGGCATTGGCTGGCTTTATGCGTTAGAAGGTTCAACCTTAGGGGCTGCGATGTTACTCAAACACGTTAAGCATCAACTAAACTTATCTGAAACGCATGGTGCCAGCCATATGGCCGCCCATAATGATGGCCGTGCTACGCACTGGAAACAATTTAAAGCCATGCTAGATGCCTTGCCTTTAACCCCAGAACAACGAGAGCAAGCACTGACAGGGGCAACTCAAGCGTTTATTTTTGTCACCAGAGCCGTTAATGAGGTCTTGGTATTTGATGCGGTTGAGGCTAATTAATGCTTAGAAATAAGCTCTGGAGCTTACTGGCATTAGTGTTTATTGCTGTGGCATTTATCGGTGTGGTGTTACCTGGTCTGCCAACCACAGAGTTTGTGTTGTTAGCCCTGTGGGCATCAGCAAAAGGCTCGCCTAAGTTGCAGGCCTGGTTAACACATCACCCGGTGTTTGGTCCGCTGATTCAACAATGGCATCAACATAAAGCCATACCAAAACGGGCCAAAGTGATTGCTGCTATTTCCATGCTTATCAGTGCTGGCATGATTTACTTAAGCACCATGCCGATATGGGTCAAATGTGCACTATTATCGACCATGTTAATTGTTTTCATCTGGTTGCTGTCACGTCCCGACTCCAACAAAAAAAAACAGGAGATACTGACACTTCACCATTAATGATCGGCTAAGGTGGCTATCATGCAAGCTTGCAGTCCTCGTGCAACATATTTCTCAACTGAGGACACTGACACACCTAAACGCTCTGCGATAGTTTTATAACTGAGGCCATCTAACTGTCTGAGCAATAGAGCCTCTCGGACCTTGCTAGGTAAACGATGTAATAGGCTATCAATTTCGGTTAAGGCCTCAATCATTAAGGTTTGCGTTTCTACCGAGTGCGCCGTATTTTCAGGCTGCTGCTGAAGATAGTCGAGGTATGCCTCCTCAACACGCCGACGACGAAACGCATCAATGATTAAACCTTTGGCGACATGGGTTAAATATTTACGTGCATCTTTTGCCTCAGGGAGTCGACCACTGGAAAGAATGCGTAAATAGGTATCTTGTATCAAATCGGCCGTACTCTCAGGGCAGCCCATACGCCGTTGTATAAAAACCGATAACCATCCACGATGCTCCAAATACAGATTTTCTATCGTGTCTGTGTGTGCAGCTCGCATAATGTTCTCCTGTTGAATTACATGACATCTAACAAATCTTAACGAGAATCATTATCATTTATTAACCGGTATTTAGCAACTGCGTTTTTAGTTTTTTTCGTTTTAATCAATTCAAAATCAGCTTGAAATCAAAAGACATTTCTTACGTGCAGGCATTAAATGTCGGGCAAATTTCCCGCAAATAACTAAGGCGATAGGTTGGTGTATTTCGGTGTGCTAGTATCACTTTTTGATCAAAATAAGACGCCGACAGATGAGTAAACTTTATAACGATAAACACCGCCACCTTCAGGATGAGTTCAACAGCCGTGAGATGGCCGATCGTGTTGAAGACATCGTCGTAGTCACAGAAATCAGTGACGATGCCAAAGCCTTTATGGAAAGTCGAGATATGTTCTTTCTCTCGTCTGTTGATGAACGTGGTCGCCCTACTGTGTCTTATAAAGGTGGTGAAGCAGGCCACTTTATCAAAGTGCTGGATGACAAAACCTTCGCCTTCCCTAGTTACGATGGTAACGGCATGTATTACTCCATGGGCAATATTCAGGGCAATCCAGACATCGGTTTACTATTTATTGATTTTGAAAAACCCCACCGAATCCGTGTGCAAGGTAAGGCCACAGCCTCCGCTGAGGATCCATTATTAAGCGAGTGGAAAGAAGCTGAAATGATCGTCAGAGTCACCGTCTCTGAACTTTGGCAAAACTGCCCTCGCTATGTTCACCGTTATCAAAAAGTGAAAGACTCTCGTTATATCCCAAAAGAAGAATGTAAAACACCAATCGCGGCCTGGAAACGTGTCGATATCATGCAAGACGTGTTACGTGAAAACGAATTATCACAAGTCTCAGAAGAAGGCGGCACCATGCCGATTGAAGAGTGGGTAGGCTATATTCAGTCCGGGGATGAAAAAGCGTAAATGGATTTAGTCCAAGCAATAAATAATTAGACCTAAAAGACTCACAGAAAAGGTAGCTGAATAAACTGTCTAAGTTCGCTCACCAGCTCTTAATTAGATGAATTAAACGATGCGTAAAACAGATAAAAAGATTGATAACCAACTTCGCTTAACGTTGACGGATGTCTGTGAGCAAGCATTAAAAGATATCAACGGTTTCCAATGGTTAACTCACTTGGTTAATTATGACAATTACCCACAGAGCCTAAAGGTTGTTTGTGTATTTAATACAAACGAGAATTTGAAGAATTACCTTGAGTCTGATGATTGTCAGACTTTAGTGTCACTTATTCAATCTGAATTCCAGGCTATCGATATCAAACTAAAACGTATTACAGATCATATTTCCTACGATACCGAAGAAGCCTGTGATCAGCAGCATAATGGCAACTGGGCCATCAGACTCGGTTAACAGCAATACTTTTTACCCTTTTCTGCTCTCATGCCTTCTCAAGATCTAACCGTTGTTTCTCACAGTCGATCATTAGCTGCATGATTTTGGCTAACAATGAACAGGCTATCATCGAGCTTCCACTGGTTTTCTTCACACCGCTGTAGTTTATACTGCACAGTATCTTTTCTTGGATACCCTTGAGTGATACAAACACAACGATGAAAATACCAAAACAAATTCAGCCGCTTGTTGATGATGGTCTTGTAGATGACGTGATTAGTCGTTTAATGAGCGGAAAAGAAGCCGATGTCTACGTTGTTCGCTGTGGTGATGACATTCGCTGTGCAAAAGTCTACAAAGATGCCGTCAAGCGAAGTTTTAAAAAAGCCGCCCAATATCAAGAAGGTCGAAAAGTGCGTAATAGTCGCCGCGGCCGCGCCATGGAAAAAGGCTCTAAATTCGGTCGAAAGCAACAAGAAGAAACCTGGCAAAACGCCGAAGTGGATGCACTGTATTTATTAGCCGGTGCTGGGGTGCGAGTACCCCAACCTTATGATTGTCTGAATGGCGTGTTATTGATGGAGCTGATCACCGATGAGGATGGAGATGTGGCACCGCGCCTTAACGATGTTTCCATGTCTGCCGAACAAGCTATCGAAGATCACCTTATCGTCATGCACTCAGTGAAAAAGATGCTCTGTGCAGGACTCGTTCATGGGGATTTATCCGAGTTTAATGTGCTGGTAGATGAGAATGGCCCTGTCATTATTGACCTGCCTCAAGCCGTGAATGCGGTAGCGAATAATAATGCACAAGCCATGTTAAATCGTGATGTGCAAAATATGACGCGTTACTATGCACAGTTCGCTCCCGAGTTACGCCACACCCAGTTTGAAAAAGAAATATGGTCATTATTTGAGAATGGCAAATTACTGCCCGACACAGAACTGACAGGCCTTTTCGAAGAGAGTACAGAGGCCGCTGATGTGGATGGTGTGATGCTGGAAATTAAAGCTATTTTGGCTGAAGAGCAGGAAAGAAAACTACGCCTACGTGATGAGGATGATTAAACACGTTTAGGCCAGTAGAGTGACTTGATACTTGGAGCTTCTTCGGTGCAACTCAAAGCGAGTATAGAAGTCCAAAGACGCAAAGCAATAATCCTATTTCGTGGAATCCATTATTGTTCATCTAAACTGGTAAAAGCGTATTTTACTCTATGAAAAAAGTAACCTGATTAATTGTCTTTCTGTTGGTGATTGTCGGAGCCTTAAGCCTGATGCCTTCAAATGCCACGATTATCTATAATGGCGAGCAAGTTACTGGCCCCCTAAAACACCTTATCGAAGCCGGTGGTATTGTTTTTGTGCCTATCCTGTTGCTTTGTATGGGAATATTACTGGCCTTTATGTTCACAGGCATGGGACTTATCATTTTAGGATTCCTCGTTTTTTTCTGCCTTGTGTCGTTTTCTATGACCTTCCCGTTTCTTTTGCCATTACTCATCCCATTATTCATTGTCTGGTTAGTGTGTGCCGTCCTACGCAAAGATAAAACGGATGATGTCGTTAATTCAAAATAGATAACAAACCATTAGCCAACGTAATTAAAGATACCTATAAATAAAAAAAGCCATCACATGATGTGATGGCTTTTTTTGGGTCTCACTAAAAGTCTAATGAGTAACCGATGGTTAGCGTTCTACCTCGGCCTTTAAAGTTACGAGTATCTGAGCCATAACTGGTTTGTGATGAATAGCTGAAATAATCCTTATTCAACAGATTCGTCACGCCAGCATGTATTTTACCGGTAGAGAGTTTATACGCCATGGTGGCATCAATCAGCCCATAAGCTTTGAATTTCTCTTCTTTCTTACCTGCTTCTTCATCAAAGTTACGATCATAGTTGTAACTTGCCTGCACGAATGACGAGAGCTTAGGCGTCCACTTGGCTTGCCAACTAGCAATCAAACGATTGGGTGGAATGTTTTGACCGTTTAAATCGGTATCGACTTTACCGCATTTTGTGAAAGTCATTCACTTGCCAACCTAAATTAGCTTCGGCACCATTAATTTCAGTTTTTTCACGGTTAACGAAGTATTCCGTTTTATCGGCATTGGCAGAAAGCCTAGATCCCAGATCTGAGTCAGATTCATAATAACTAAGCTCAAAGTCTACTGACTGCCAATCAAAGCGAATTCCGACCTCTCTGTTTGTGGTGAGAATCGGCTCTAAATCAAGCAAACTATCCACGCTTAATCCTGCTACGCCCACACCACGTAAAACACGGCCCACATCAGGCATACCAAAGCCTTCAGAGTAGTTAGCAAAGACGCTCATCCATGACAGAGGGCTTATAACCACACCACCATTAAAAATTGTTTCGCTAAAGTCAGGGTTACCGCCTTTTACATCAACACGGCCTTTACCATATACCGTTGTGAAGTCATCAATATCTAACTCAGAGTGCTCATATCTAACACCGGCATGTAATACCACGGCATCGATTGGCTGAAATTGTAACTGCATGAATGAGGCGTAATTTTTATAGGTGATTTCAGGGACATAATTCCGATTAGTCATCGCTAAATTCTGCAAAGAACTATCTTCGAGAATATCAATACCTGTGGTGATTTTTAATTTATCATCCAATAAATCATCTTTAACTAGGGTGAATTTGACGCCTTTCTTCACCGACTCAATTTCTGTCTGATCGATACTGTCAGGGAC
>LAZR01002696.1_pt1 | contig 10137 bp, 10 predicted proteins | sample 329461 | NCBI WGS metagenome assembly LAZR01 (sample SAMN03002196, study PRJNA259156) | marine sediment metagenome | biome: sea floor; feature: Hydrothermal impacted sediments; material: marine sediment; isolation source: Loki non-amplified sample from Loki's castle hydrothermal vent sediment ...
TGAAATTGAATGGTGCTCATCTTTATGCTAAGAAGCTCACATATTGAGCTTACATTAATAACTCCCTTATAACTGCATAATGTAGTTATTGACGCACACAAGCCTGCAATAACGTTATCAGTCGTATTTTTAACAACATCCCATAATCGATGCATAACTTTTTTAGCAAGAAAATAAAAGGGCATTCCAAGACCAAAGTATTCTGTAATTTCTAATAGCTTCTGGGATACGCTTGTGGCTCTATCCCTTCCAGAATATTCAGGGAGATAATGTCTGATTTGGATAAAGAATCTGTTGAATTCTTCACTAGTAAGGTCTGAATTATTAACCACCTCATCTTTAAGAACCGCAATATTCTCCAGTTTTAACACCATGTATACAAGAATTGCCGATAATTTCTCAGGATTACGAAGCCGTGACCGAGGTTTTAAATGTGCTCTTACTTTACTAAATCTATCAATAATCCGTTTTTTAGCAGTGCGTGGAAGGTCTAATACCTCAAAAATACGTGAAATTTCCCTTTGAGCCCTGAACTTCACTAATTCTTCATTTTCCATCCTAGAATTATGCTGGTTTAACCTTTTTAAACTGCGTGAAAGTGGTGATGCAAGCCTTTCTCTTTTATTCCCGATCTGGGTTTTTCCTAATCCCATCGCATATTGCACTACATCTTCAGTATACGGTCTATCATATTGCAATTTTTGGATAGCTAGCTCAACGCCACATGCCCTACACACATACCCTTGAATAGTTTCAACAACATCACTTGAGTTACAAAGATCACAAGTAAGGTTTAAATAATTCACACCAATTGTTTCTTTACCAACCGCCATTTTTTCTGATCACTATTTTTTACTAATTACTAAGAAAAATAAGATCCATAGAGGGTCTTATAAATATAACCTTTTTTTTTCTCTGAGATTAAAAATAACGAGAAGGGAAGTCATACTCCCCAAACAGAAAATTGCACTTATACAAATTTGTCAACGGATTTGGTCACTTTTTAAAAACATCTCGCGGTCAAAAAAATCTACCCATTGTTTCTAAGTAGCTGTAATTCTATCCATGAAGAATTATTACCACTTTAAACACACCTTAGTGTAAGGCCATGGTTCTTTAAAAAATAGTTTCTTAGTTCGAACTTAGAAAAATCACACTTTTGTCATAATTTATAAAATTTTAGTGTTTTTCTGATGAAAAATCTTTTTCTTTAAATTTAACTCGCATAAAAAAAGGTATGTTCGAAGAAATTATTACAGTAACTTTTTTGATCTTTCCTGTAACATGGTTTATTGGATATTTTGTTCGTATTTTTATAGCCAGGAAAGGAGTTAACAATGAACTTGGCTACTTTAGTCCAATTGTAAATGTCTTAACCTATATTGGAGTATTTGTTCATGAAGTGTCTCATCGGATAACGTGCATTATTGTTGGTATGCCAGCAAGGGGGTTTTCGGTAGCATTTAGAGATAGACTTGGGAGGGTAAACCCACACGGGCACGTAATTCCAGATCGGCCATATCAATCTACTTTATTACAAGGTTTATTAGTTTCAATTGCGCCCTTACTGATAGGTACATGGCTAGTATATTTCTCATTAATGGTTGCATTTAGTCCTTTATTTGAACCGATCTACCGGATTATCGCTGTGGTGTTTTGCATTTCTGTGCTCCTTGCTATAACACCATCACAATCAGATATTCGGCTGATAGGAACTATTTATAAAAACGATCCCGAATACTCATTATACCAAATATTTTTAGTTGCATTGTCTTTTCTTGCTTTGTGGGCTTCGGTAGATATACTTCATTGGTATTTTCCTTTAGAATATCTATACTATTTTTTTCTCATCGTATGTTATTATACGTTTAAATACTTATTTAAGGGGATCAGGCTAGTGTATAGCAAGATTACTATAAAAAAGGAAAAATACAAACCTAAACGATTCAGACATTTTGCTCGTAGGCGTTTCAGACCAAGAAGGATAAGGCATGAAGAGGTGCGCAGATAAAATGAAAGGCCTATTCTATATTATACTTATCATTGGCTTCTTTATGTTTTTTCAGCAAAGCCCTACCTATGCGATTATTATAATAATCGTGTTTATTGTTGGGTATTTATTCATAAAATCAAGGCGTTCCGGGTCAAGTGGTTTGTTCGGGTTTATGAAAGGGAATGTCCAACAACAAAATAACAATATGGATGATGTTATTACTATAATGATGCTTCAGCAACTCTTTAACAATTCCAATTCCAATTTCAGCCAGAGGAATGATGATGATATCAAAGAAAAAAAAGATAGAAAGCTAGAAGAAACTACACAAGAGATTCTTAAACTCCTGGATGACTAAATAATGCTATCCCAAAATAAGATGTTAGAAGGATTGCAAAAAATTCTACATAATACAACAGTTGTAAATTTATCAGGAGAATCTGGGACGGGAAAAACGTCACTTGCTTTATTTTTAGTCAGTCAATTTTTAGAGGATGAGGGTTGTTGCATTTGGGTTCAAGCAAGTGAATCATTCCCTAAAAAACGGTTGGAAACAATGTATGGAAATAACCAGAAGCGACTTAATGCTATATTAAAACAAGTTTATATCGCTCCTGAAAAATGTTTTACTACATTCGATGCTCAGTCAGAATTTATGGTAAAGATTACCCGTGAAAATTATTTATTTCCCCCTGATCTACAATTTATCGTAATAGACAATATCTCTCATCATTTAAGGTTTAAATTTTCTAATGTGAGTGAAATAAGCGAGAAAATCTTGCTGTTGGACAGATTTTACAGCTCAGAACTACTCCCCTTAATTTTACATTGTTCACGAGAAAATACAATATTAATTTTTATCCATGAAGTTTCTTTTAATATAAACCTGCAAAGAAATCAACCTTTTTTCAATAGACTTTATGAAAGAATTAAGGGACTGAACATCGTTCTCAAACAATCTCTGATTACGAAAGAACGGGTGATGGATCTTACGATAAAAGGTAAGTTATATTCATTCGGGTTTGAAATAAAAGATAACAGATTTGTTTTTTCGTGAATTTTTCTTTAAAAAGCTTTATCATATAGATATCCTATGATGGTAAGTAACGATAGCAAAATAAACAGCACGATACGGTGTAGTATTTGTCGTGCTGAAATTGTAGACAGATCACGTTTATATCAAGAAAGCAAAGATTTAAGGGTTATATGCGGTGACTGTCGTGAGAAATTTACCGATGAGGATCTTCAAGTTATACAAGATCTATTCATCATCTATGGCGGTTATTTCGGAATGTTTAAGTGTGAATCCTACTCTGAAACGGATTTTGTTGGAGATTTAGTGGAAGAGTTAGATGCGATGGAGGATATTGTTGATGTTGCACAAGTTAATAGGAAGATGCTTCATATCGCGTTGCTGCATGGATTAACTCTGGAGCAATATACCAAGAAGCTAAGAGTGTTTATTGAGTAATCTTTTTCTTTTTTTATCTTTTTACTCGTATTAATCAATAGACTGTTTTTTTTCTGGTTCTATTTTTTCTTTAAATAATTGTAGCCTAATTGAGGCGTAATTACAATCAAATAGGTGATGCAAAAAAGTTATGGCCAATTTAAGTGATGTTAAGGGAATCAATGCCCGTCAGATTAAGTTGCTTCAGGAAAGTGGTATTAGCACAGCAGAGGCTTTGGCGATGTCTCCTGGAAACATAGTAGCTAATATTGATGGTTTGGGTGATAAAACAGCGAAAAAGTTAATTTGGAACGCCCGGAATGCCTTGGGTATGACCGAATTTATAAGTGCAGAGAAAATAAATGATAACGTAGAGTATATAACAACCGGATCTTCAGGACTTAACAAAATATTGGGCGGTGGGTTTCAAACCGGGAAACTTACCGAAGTATATGGCCCTTTTAAATCCGGTAAGACAAACTTAGCTCACACAATAGCAGTAACCTGCCAACTCCCCATAAAAGATGGGGGTTTAAACGGAAACGTGGCATATATAGACACTGAGAATACCCTCTCACCAGAGAAGATTAAACGGATCGCAAAGAGGTTTGGGTTAGATCCTGAAGAAACTTTGAGCCGAATCTTTACAGCAAGAATATACTCTTCAGATCATCAAATTCAAATGATTCAAAAAGCAGAAACCTTGTGTAAGGAACGTGGAGTCCGCTTAATTATCATTGACAGTTTAATGGCACTTTTACGATCTGAATACGTCGGGATAGGAAAGTTAGCACCACGTCAGGCGTTATTAAACAATATAATACATACGCTATCTCGAATCGCTGAAACGTATAATTGTGGTGTACTGCTTACGAACCAAGTATCCGTTAAAATGATGGGTATGTTCTCATCGAATGATGCTATCGGAGGAAATAATGCTGATATATTTAATATCTCATTTCTAAATAGTAGCTCATGGGTGTCACTTCCGAGTCATGTTTAAAACAAAAGGATTTTCAGCAAACAACTCATTGAAGCGAAGAGCTGTAATTGTGGATGCTCCCGACTTACCTCCAGACGAATGCGAGTTTTTCATAACTGCAGCGGGAGTAGCAGATACCGATAAAGTCGATATTCCAGATACACCAGGATTAGATTTCGAAGTTGAAAAACTGTATGAAGAAGAGGGTAGCACATCGGAAAGTCAGGAATCTAAGCTAATTTCAGTTAAAGGTATCGGAAAAGGTACTGTGGAAGGTTTGGGAGCTTTAGGGATTATCTCAATTACGGATCTAGTCAATGCGAATCCTGACGATCTTTCTTCCAAGCTCAGTGGTGCTTCTTCTAAGACGGTACTGGAATGGCAAAAAAACGCAAAAGGTCTTGTTAAAGCATAATAAATATCCTTTTTATTTTAGATTTTCTCTCTTTTTTTTTTATTTTTCAATTTAAGTTTCCTGTTTAAAGTGACAATGAGACCAATGAAAACAAAACCAAATAAAAGATATAAATTATACCCCGGAATAGATGGTTCAGTTCGGATTCTTTTTATAACGATAACAGTCTCATTCACTATATTCCCAACAATATCTTGAGTATAAAAGGTGATCGTTACCTGCCCTTCAAGAGCCTCATTCCATGCGTCTTGATCGATTGTCCCATCTGTCCCTGTAAATGTATGATTTGTCATTCCACCATCTATTGTGTACCAAGTAAATTCTATATTAGATTCATTAATTGATAATTCAAATACGGGGGAATTTGTTCCAAAAACATCGTTAAGGTTTGGTGATAATATTAAAATTTCTGGAAGAAGTGTATCTTTTATGACATTTACTGAAATAAAGTTTATATTCCCAGCGGTATCATTTGCAAAGAAAGTCACAGTAACGGCTCCATCAGGTAGGGCATCCCATAAGCCTTGACCAATAGTATTATTTGAGGTAAATGGAACTTCTTGAGTTTCAAAGTTTAAAGTATACCACATTTTATCTAAATTTCTGTCTTTAATATCAACAGTAAAAGATGGAGCAATATTTTCAAAAATATCGTTCTCAATAGGAGAGATTATAATTACTTGTGGAATATACATATCTTTTTTGAGGAATATTTCACTTGAATTACTATTTCCCGCTTCATCTATTATAGAAAATACAATTAATACTGTACCGTTCCCAACACTATTCCATTCAGATTGAGATATTTGGGTTTCTGCTGTGAATGTGATATTTGGTCTGCCATTAAGAGAATATCTTTTTTCCAGAATATTTAGCTCGATTATAAGAAGAGAAAAATAAGGAGCAGAAGTTCCACATAATTGATTTGGTGCGGGTGAGTTTATAATAATTTTAGGAAACACTGTGTCTTTTGTTATGTTTATATCCTTAAATCCTAGATTTCCTGCTGAATCATTAGCATAAAATCGTAGTGTTATAATATTACTTACTTGACTGTCCCATGCAGTTTGATTAATAAATCCTATGAATCCCGTGAAGGTAAAATTTGCTATTCCACCATCAAATGTATACCAAGTAGTATTTAGTGATTGATCGATAACAGTGATGTTAAATTCAGGAGCATCAAATCCAAATATCTCATCTACATTAGGGGAATTAATTATTATGTTTGGACTAACATCATCTCCATCCTCCCAAATTGGGTAATTGTCCACACTTCCTCCACCCGGGAGTACATCATGTGCTGTGTCTCCTATACCATCATCATTTGTATCAAAACCACCATAATTATCCCAATAATTCCCTATTGAGCCCGAATCCCATTGATTGCTAATTCCCCCATCATAACCATTAATTGTGTTATTAATTAAATTATTCATATAAATTGTGTTTTGATCAGCATCATCCAACAATATACCATAAATATCATTGTTACTTATAATATTTCCTGAAATTGTATTGTGATCACTGAGACTTGGTTTAAAATATATTCCATAATCATTATAAGTTATATTATTCGTTAAAATCTTATTATAATCGTTATTGTTCCACTCAGAAAAAACTCCATGTTCGCTATTATTAATAAAATTTCCTAATATTAAATTAGAACTGCATGATTCCCGTAAAACAATCCCGCTATATGTATTATCCTTAACGATATTATTCTTTACTATGTTTGAATCACTATTTGTTAAGTATATACCAGAATCTAAATTATCACCATTTCCCCCATTTAAATTTACCTCATTATCCTTGATTGTATTATTATCTGAAGAAAATATTGCAATCCCTCTTTTTCCATTATTAATTATTTCATTACCTATAACAGAGGAGTTTTGAGAAGTACTTAAGATAATTCCTTGTCCAAGATTATTTGATAAATTATTATCGACAATTAAAGCATTTTTGACATTAATTAAATTAATACCAGCTGCACCTACCCAATCTTCTGAGTTATATAAGGTGTTGTTTCTAATTTCAAAGAAAACCTCTGAATTCTGTATTTCAATACAACTTCCAGTGGATTGACCATTTATAGTAACATTTTCAATAATATATGGATTATTAAAAGTACCAGAACCGTCGATCCAGTCATTGGTCGCCGCGGTAATTGCCCAATTATAAGAAGGGTTGTTATCATCAATGGATATTGGAGTTCCAGTAAGATTCCAAAATCCCCCTATCCCTAATTTAGTAATTATATCTTTTGAAGAATTATTTTGTTTTTTGCTTCCAATAAAAGTAAGATTTAAGGTAAAAGAAAAAACCTGCAGAGTAATTATTAATAATATTAAATATGTTTTACTTACTGGAGTCTTCATCACTTTAATAAAAATTAATTAAAATTTTTAACGGTTTTGGTTTTATATAGAATAAATAACGCAATATTTCTTTAATTATTATTGGTTAGATTTGCCTAGATGAAAAAGATAAGTTTGTTTGTAGCTATAATTCTCAAACCATGTTTCGCATAAACTTTATGATCAAATTAAGAAAAAAGATCAAAAAGTTTCGCTATGGATGTAACTTTTAAATCATGTTCATCAGCAACTTTTTTAATAGTAACAAGGTTTAACTTAATCATTTCCTTAATTTTATTCTTGAGTCTGATTCTTTCAATTTTGAGTTTATTAACTATATCTGATAAGGTAACTTCGTTTTGATTAAAAATAAAAAAAGATAACGTCATATTTTCAGGATGTCTTAAATCTAAAAAATCCACTTAATCACATCCCTTGATAGAAACGTTTCTCTGCTTTTTCTTTATTATCTTGCCCATATCTATCAATTCTTTCATGGAACTCAACGTTTTTCTTACGGTTTTTTACAACTACGATGACAATGATTACTAAAATACTCCCGAAGAAAACCAAGATCCCAGTACCCCATTCTTGAGGCATTGAAAAAATATTCTTTTGGAATTCTGTATTATTGGCAGGATCAAGATCGGGAATTACCGTCTCATTCGGATCAACTAAATCACTAATTCTATGATGTTCAATTACCGCATATCCAATATTTGTATATTGTACCCCACTTTGAATGGTTAAATTTTCTTGATACATCCCATCAATGGCGGTTCCAAACTTAGATATATTGACATTGTTAATAGGCGTTAGTGTTTGATTAGAATATATTGTGAATACTACCGTTTCTGAATCAGTTATAGAGAAGCTAATATCAACTTGGCTATTTTCCATAATCGAAATCGGGGAGACTCTTCCGAAATAAAACTTATACATATAATCAGTTTTTAAGGTTAAATTATGAACGGTACTCATCCCACTATAAAACCGTGTAATATGGTATAACACAATACTTTCCTGTTCTTCCATAGGAATTTTATCATAAAGACTTTTAGGGCCTTTTTCTATCCTAATATAGAGATTTAGATTCTCTAAGGTGGATACCGAGAATTTTATGGTATAATCACCCTCTATTGCTGTCCCAAAAGGAGTCTCAAAATATCTTGCCTTATCAAGGTCTTCGGGGTCTATGAACAAATTATTCTCAAAAATATCATATTGCTTGTTATCAGGATCCCAGAGTGTAATTGTGAGCGTACAATTATGAGGAGTCACAAGTTCAACGTAGATATAATACTTATAATGTTTTTCCAGGAATAAATCATCAAATATTAGATCCGTTTTGGGAGCTAAAAAGGTGTAAACTTTATCGGGTAAATCAGGACCGCTTATTTTGACTTCAATTTCTTCAATTTTAGAATTAATTTGCGTATTTTTGACTTGAATATAATTTACCGACACTAAAAAATAAGTAAAAATTAAAATAAAAAAAATAACTTTGGTTTTTCTAATAGCCGTACACCTGTAATCCTTTAAATTCAGATATAAGCTCGCTTGTTTGTTCACATCTATCGGCATCGATGCAAGTAAAACAAGGTTGATCTGCCCAGAAGTATGCTTTTTGACTCGGTTTTTCAACAATTAGTATTGGTACTTTCTGTCTTGGGCATATTAAACCAGAACTACTAATCTTCCCTCTTTTTGGTAAGGCATACGACATCTCACACACCTCACATTTTGCGAATCTTTTGTAGTTATTGGTTTTAAATATCGAAACCGAGCAACTACACTGAGGACATATTCCAATCTCTTCAATTCTTCTCATTTTAAATACAATTTATTAAATTTAATTAAGCTGAGTATAAATTCTAAATATTTAAAGAAAAAATTTTTAGAGGTGCGAGAAATATGTTTACATTGGGAAATTCGCAATTTTAAAATCAAAAATGATATGAAAGACTACTTCCCCAAGAGTATTTCTTTTAGAAAAATCTTTTTTCTCATTTTCCTATCTTTAAAGATCGGGTTTGCAAATGAAATGGCACATGAAAACGCTACAGAACCTTTTTTACCCCTCTGGAGAGTATAATGGCTGATTTTTTTCTCATGAAGATCTCTTGATTTCAACATATCTTCTCGGCTCCTAACAGTTAGCCCTTTCTTAGGTTGCCATAATAAGTCATATGAAAAGTCTTCCAGAACGTAATTACTTTTATTATTAATGTATAAATCCAGATCTAAAATATCCCCTTGGATAGTGGTGTAAACATCAAGATCTAAATAAAGAATAATATAATTTGTGAGGATATCAGAAATAAGGTTCTCAATTTTAAGAACATGAGTATATATCAGAGAATTTTTGAGGAAATCGGTAATTACCGTAATTGTTGTATTTAATGGCAAAGTCGGGTTAAAATCACTTGAAATAGTCAGTCCAAATAACGCTGAAAGAAATAAACCCTTGTCGATTAAAGCCTTTTCCTGACCTTTCACCATACTTGCTTGAGAAAAAAGTGTAAAGAAAAATGGACCAAACTTTATTCCTTCTTCTATAATATTTTTAGATTCGAATTTTTCGTATGTTTGACTTATTAGATATCTAAATTCGACTGGGGAAAGTTTGATTCGATACTTTTTCAATATGGTTAATATTCCGAGATATTTCTTTAGCAAGTTTACAATTAAATCTCTTGAAAAATCACCGGATAATGAGACGAATTTCAAATTTAATAAGGACCGTTTTTCAATGTTTTTATATTCATATACTCCACTTAAAAGTATTGCGAGATCATGTACTAGTAACTTATTATTATCTTCATGAGTTATTTCAACGAGGGAAGAAATATAGATATCGAACCATTCCAACGATACAAAAAATTCCAGAAATCCCTTACTCTTAAGCTCTGAGGGTACATATATCTTTTTATTAAC
>LAZR01002697.1_pt1 | contig 10136 bp, 12 predicted proteins | sample 329461 | NCBI WGS metagenome assembly LAZR01 (sample SAMN03002196, study PRJNA259156) | marine sediment metagenome | biome: sea floor; feature: Hydrothermal impacted sediments; material: marine sediment; isolation source: Loki non-amplified sample from Loki's castle hydrothermal vent sediment ...
CGAAGATGTGGTAGGGTCACCATATTCCATATACTATTATCATGTTGACAAACACATCGGTGGAATTGAAGGATTAAAAGAGGTTCGACAGCAGCTATCTGAACGAGATACTCGATTACTTCTTGATTACGTGCCCAATCATGTTTCAATCGATTCTCTCTGGACCTTAGAATCTAATCTATTTATAGAAGGAACACTTTTATCTTTATTATCGAGCCCCTCTCTTGAATTGCTTTTGTGAAATAAAAATTCTAATTGAGTTAAAACTTCGAAATATATATCTCGAAAATAATCAAATGTTTCATTTAGAGCTGAATATAAAAAAGATATCTGGAAAGGACTCACTAATAATAAAGCAAATTATCAAGAGTTCTATGATGTTGACAAAAAACAATTATTTTATACAAAAGATCTTTACGAGCAACTTTATCTTTACTCTCAGCAGATGTTTGGTGATCCTCCATTTAGAAAAAGAAATTATGCTCATACAGAGAAGATACCTATAGACTTATTTTGGTCAAAGGGAAATTCGATGAGGGCCTTAGCTGAAACCCATAATAAAAGAGTGAGTTTACAAAATATAACATTTGCATTACATTACACTAATAATTTCATTGGATTTAAGAATATTATTGATACTACATTACTCGATATGGAAAAGTTCAGGTTGGCTAAACAAGAAGTTCCCCTTGGATTCAAGCAGCTCTATTACTCGAAAAGGTAATAATTCCATGCGATTATTATGTTCCCGAAACTTTACTTGATTTCGCTCAGGAGAAAACGAGAGGGTGTATGGGCTCTATACAAGTTATGCAAACAAAAATAAAGCTCTAGAACAAAAGAAATATTTTACTGATATTGGCCTCATAAGTATAGTTAAAGAGAGTAGAAAATTTGGAACTCTCCAAATGAAGGATTTCCTAATTAAATCAAAAAAAAAATATTATATTAAATTATTACTTAAGTTAATAGTAATTAGGTATTTTTTAATAGATATATGAAGAGAGTTAAAGATAAATTAGATCTTTATGGAGAGGCGAAAGTCTTTAAAAGAGAAAATTTTAAAATTTATTTCAAGCCATCAACCATCAGTCAATATATTCAAACTGTAATTAAAATACAAAATACAGGAGGATATGATGAGTTTTATCCAATTGATAAAAATGAACTAGCTACATTTATGTTATTGGTGGATAGTAATTTTAATATTAATAACCTAAAATATGAACGATCAAAAAATAAAGTAGAATCAATAAGTAAGATTGTTGCAAATTATGGAAATTCTGGATATAACCTTTTAGAAAATATTCCTAAAGTAATTGACACTAATAAACCATTATTATTATTTTATGGTATTGAACAACTGTCATCCTATTATACTAATCTTCACCTTAATTTTACTGAAAAAAACGAAAAAATTCCTAATGAGGTTAAAAGTAAAATAAGAACACATGGAATTAGTTCTCATAATTTTAATAATATTAATCCGGATATTTCATTAACCGAACTGTTAGAAAAGAAAATTAAATTAAAAAAAATAGGTATTTGTTCAAAATTCTTTATTACATTTAAAAAAAAACTTATAGAACATTTTTCAAATAATATTGAGATTTCCTTAAAAGATTTATTCATAAATCTTTTCCGTGAAAAGAATAGTGCATTAAAAGATAACTATGAAAGTATAGTTTTTCCTCCAAAAATCATTGAAAAGTTTTATGAAAAGTATGGAAATGAACCAAATTTAGATATAAATTCACCCATATTGACGATTTATTTAATAAGTTTTCTTTTTTCTCATATATGTCGATACAAAATGGATATATGGCAAAAACTGCTAAGAAACGAAAAAAATATATTTAGTTACTATGTAAGCTATTTCATTAATTATGGCCGATATTATTTCCTAAAAATATTATTTAATAAGATATTTAATAATGAAAGAGATTTTCGAATAAGAACTAAACCAATTTTACCCTATATTGGTTCAATTTATTCTAAAGAGGATTTTTATTTTTCAGATTATGATGGTTTTTTTTAAAACAAAATAAATTAATCGAACATGTGAGATAATTGATATGTTTTCATTTGGAATTACTCAAAAGTGTGAAAAATGTGGTAATGATGTCCCCTTGTCTCAATATACTTTAAAAACAAGACTATGTAATAACTGTATTGGAAAAATTAAGAATGAGAAAAAAAAATTTCAAAAAATCTTAAGTCTTGACAATTTAGTAATTGAGATTATCCCAATTTATGATGGACATAGTACTTCCTCAATAGAAAATGGTATTAGAACAATAGAATATAATTATAATCACCCGAAATACGAATTAATACATGAATTGGGTCATTTCTTACTAAGTGAAAAAGTCCAATATATGAATTTTGTTTCCCAACCACCTTCAAATAGTAATGAAGAGATTTTTTATTATTCTAATTCTATTATTGATGGGTTTGTAGATTTTAATTGTCTAAAAATTGATTATAATCATTCTTATTATATTAGATATATTAAAGCATTATTACCTGGAATGATAAATATTCCAAAACAAGCTACTCTAAGTGATATAATACAAGGATTCTTAAAATTCTTCATAAGCATTAATTATCTCATTAAAATTGATGAAAAAAAAAAACTTCAGGAAGAATTAATTAATGCTTTAGAAAATTTAAAAAGATTTTCTATAAATCAATCAATAATTATGTATTCAAATAAAAAAAGATTAAATCAAAAAAATTTCCGACATATTGAAGCAGAATTATCAAATTTTGAAAATGTAAAAGAGACATTAGATTACCAGACAGTTATTAAATTCATATATGATGTTTTAAGATTAATACCTTTTATTAGTGAAAATCTTTTAGGTAATCAAATAAGTCTTATATATCCTTTATAAAAATATTACTTAATTATGTGCTGTTGTTAAAATTTATATCGGCATCCTGAAATGTATTGAGGTTCTTGATTGTAATCATTTATATCAAGATGGTAAATCTTATAATAAAAAAATATTCGAATTGCTCACAGGGAAATTTCAAAAGAATGAAAATGAGGTAGCAGAACATAAAAAGGATATAAACTTTAATTTGTGTCTAACTTTAACCTTGAATACAATTATTCTAATTTAAGCAGATCAGTATCCAGAGGTACTTGATTTATTACATTCTCAATAGATTTTTTTAGTTTTAAAGATAGACGGTTATAAACCCAATGAATTTTGTGCATATTTCTATGTAGCCCCCGAAATGTATCAGTTGTATATGGGTAAAATTCCCTCTAGTTATACAGAGGATTATTGGATCTATGCTTTTTCCCCGACTAATAAGGGAGAAGAAATATCAAGTTTACAGTTGCGACTTAAAAAGAAAGTTGAAATGATGAAAAACAATAGATTAAGAACAGGTAAATGGCTATGTTTTGTAAGTAGAAAGAGGGTAGACGAAATGTGGAATAAAATTAAACAAGCAACAGAAAAGGGTTTGTTAGGAATAGAATCAAAAGTAAGTACCGCCAAACCAAAGAATGTTAAAATAAGGCACGAAAAAGACACACATGTAATTTGCATATATACGTATGACTGGACTGACAAAAAAGATGTGAAAAGAGTAAGAAATGAACTTAGAAAACTAGGTGTTATTAATAGAATTCCATATAAAACAGATGAAGATACGATTAAAGACAAATACACTTCTAAAGGTTCTAAAGGAATAAGTAAATTTTATGAGTGAAATAGCGTGTTATAAACCCACTATGGTAGTAGAAGATTATTTCTTTTTCTTCTTAAAATCAGGCATGTTTAATTCTTCAAATTCTTCATGACACCATTTCCGTAATCTTTTAGTTGGAACCTCAAATTATTCAACAAATTCTCGTTTTTGTTTAAGTTTAATTTCATCTTTTATTTCCATCTCCTTTTGATCTTGTTGGTATATGATTGGATCAGGTATATAAGCTCTAAGGGTTGTAAGTCTTTTTTTAATATTTTCAATTTTGAAAATAGTTCAAGTTCTAGTAAAACCAAATAACCTTCAATTAATAGTGTTTATTAATTGGTAAAAATCTATTTTTTCTAACTAATTTTATCTCTACCGTTTTGTTCTTTGCGGAATAGATCCCTATCTCGTTTAAATTCCTGGATATATTTATAGATATCTACACAAAAGTTCTCAAAATGATCTTCATTAAATTCAAATCCACGCTCTCTATTTAGCCCTATTTCAGCTAATTCTTGCCAATCTACATCTAATCCTTTAATAGGAATCCTAGGAATTTTACTTACTCGAGCAAGTCGAAGTTCTTCATTACAATCTTTCGATAATAGTGATCGTTGTGTTCCCATAAACAAGAGAAGGTGAGATTTCGATACGGTTTCTTCCATCCATGCATCAATATTTCCACTCAAATCTTCCTCGCAAAAATACACTTGATTAATTTCTAGCTGATGTCCCAAATATTCTGCAAGTTCTTCAATTCTATAAGATTTAAAATCGTTAACAGCGTGACTTATAAAAACGTTTATGGTGGCTTTTTGCCTACAAAATTCACGAATAGCTGGGATGATTTGAATAAATTTTTATAGTGGTCTCATCTAAGCCAACAAGATCAAAGAAAAAATCAAAATCATGGAGTTCACCATCTACTAAGTTAGGGATATCTTAGTTGATAAAAGGATTTAGAGGAGCAGAAGGTGGCTTAATAAATCTCATGAGTGAGTTGTTATGATTTTTCTTCTTTTGCATTGATATCAAGTATAGTTTTTCCTTTATAAAAAACAAGACTCTTTCAGTTTTAAAGGTGGGAATTAACCTGAAAATAATGAGGGATTATAAGTCTTGTTCCACCATAGGTTTCAGGTATAATCCGTTAATCAATCAACATATAAAATATATTCGCTTTAATCTATAGTCTGGTAAATGGTCGTAATGAGTCATAGTGGATTAAATCCCCTGACATCAATGATAATATCATTCTACTTCTTTTTTTTGTATATACGAATCATTTATTCTTTAATTTAAAATCAGAATAACCTTTAAAAATCATTTTTAACAGATCTTCAAAACAATCCACGATCCCTTCACCATCAATAGCTATTGTGTATTTAGTTCCCCCCTTTTGATACTCATGAAAATTAATTTCTCTTAAAAAAATTTTTGAATTAAACTTTTCTGGTAAATCCTGTTTATTAAAAGCGATGATTATTGGTGGAGGGGCTTTAAGCGAGTCCCGATAATAGGATTTTAATTCATCCATGAAATTAGATTTGATTTTTACTGAGAGAAAAAGGATGTCTGATCCACGACCTAAGGAATTAATCCAAACAGAAAAACTAATGTATAACGGGAAAGTAGAAGAAGCATTTCCTATAATATTCGTCAATTTGATATTGATGCTTACTCGCAAGATGATGTATACGGTTTGGATTCCGATGAATTCCAAGCACTCGCAGAATTATATGCTCGAGATGCTTCCGATCTTAAATCTTATTTAGGTACTACAAAATAGACGATTATAAATAAATAACATCAAGATACTGTTGAAAAAGAACTTAATCTTTCCCTATCTCTCCCTTAAAAATTTGGATTTAAAGGATAAAGTCTCACTAATTCTGCCAGAGATTACCCCTGAATCTAAAGAAAAATTACTGGCCATCTTTAGCGATTTTAATATCTGCTACATTTATGAAACTGAGGGATAGGATGGATTGATAGTTATTCAATTGGGTATTATTTAATCTTTCAACTACTAATTCAGGCAACAACTTTTGAATTATTATGAAAGGGATTAAATAACATGGGAATAATAATTCTAGTTATTAAATGGGACAAAGATCACCTTATGCTGATGGATTAGCTTCTCCTCAAGCGGTTTTTGAAACTAATTACACCATTAATGAAGTTTTGCCAGCGGATTTGACTGGTACGAATAAAGTATGCCTTATAGCTTATAATAATAACGTAATAAACTCTCTTCAATATGATCAAAATTTAGATCAATTTACACGTCTAACACCGTTAGATTTTGCTCCTGATCCTGTTCCAAGAAGTTTTAGATATGTAATTTTAGAACGGAAAATATTGAAGGCTACCAAATTATGTCAAGTAAATGGTCAAGACGTCATACTAGTTGTTGGTTACTTCCGAATACTTGGTTTGTTCGGGCATCTTAATAAATTCGATACGGTTTTTGTTCTTAGATATAATAACAATACATGGGAATATTTACCACTTTCAACAAATAATAATGAGACTTTATAATATATAAAATTTCACCGTTGGCATGAGATAAGCTTAGAAAAGAGATGTTTATTAGTTATAGACAGAATAAAAGATTTTTTTAATTTAGGTTGAGTTTTTGCTTTCCCTATTTTCATTTTAACTATGAAATATCCCAATAACATTCATCTATTAAATTGTGAGTTCTTACGGTGAATAAAACCAACATAAATAAGATTATTTTTGAATATCATAACAAAAGTAAGACAAGCTAAGCTTACGGATATCTATGATTCGAGAGTTAATTCTATCGGTGTTAATCCATTGCTTTTCAAGAAATTCCTTAAAAACTGGAAAAGTAAAAAACTTAACGAGACAAATTTTTTAATTATAGATTGATATGTGATTAAAAATAGCTAAATTTCTTCTTATGATCTCAAATTTAAGATTAAAATCCTTTTTTACAAGACTTTGATATATTTTGATTATGTTTATGAAATTAATTAACATCCTACTTTATAGAAGAAATGTTCATTTCCAATCCCCTTCGTCATATTTCAATTTTTTAATTAGCCTAAATCTTGGAATGCTCTTGATCGGTATAGGTGTTTGGAGTTTTTCTCTTGATAATTCAAAAATAATCAAATTTTCTCCAGTTGCTTGAAAAATTTTATAATCATATCTATCTTTTTCTCTAAGTCCCTTTTCAATTAAAATATTTTTGAGATCTTTATGGTATCTCCCAAAAACGAAACAAGTTTCCTTTGCATGGCATGTTTTTATAAAATCAGTGAGATAATTCTCACAGTCAGAATCTGCGCATTTTTGGAATCGTTGGCTATTATCTTTATATGAAGGGATAAAGATTAAATCAACTCCAATGATATCTTCATATTCAGTATTAAAAATTCCAAGCCGTTCAGTGTAGTAATCCATGCAAATCAGAACTGAAAATCTGAAATTTCCATTTGATTCTCCAAAAATGACAGGCTGATCCCCAGAAACCATACCCTGTCCTTCCATTATCGGAGTTTCTACTATTGGAGCAGGGGTAATTTTGAAAACAGGATATTCTTTACCTTCAATGATTACATAACAAGTGTTGAAATTATTACTGTCATAAAAAGACCCACAAATTATAATAATTTCTTTATGTGCTTTCATTTCATTCAAAAATTCTTCATCAAAGCTTAATTCTGGGAAACAAATGAATTCAGCATTATGCTTTTCAGCAATTTCAATTGTTTTTATAATTTTTTCCTTTATAATTTTTTTAGTAGACCAAAATAAGTTTTTACGTGTTTCAATCATACCTTTACTTATTTTCTTTTTTATTTCTTCTGTAAGTTTATGTCCTATTCTTACTTCACTCATTTTTTTAAGAGTATCATCATTATAGATTTCAGTTTTTCCTTTATCACGAGAGGGCAAGAGCTAAACCAATCGCCGTCGCAACTTGATCATCTGTATATTTTTTTATTGACTGTTGACTTGCAACTGCAACAGCAGAATCACTTGCCATACTATCTTCATCTTTAAACCCTGCTCCTGTTCCTGTAAATACTCGTGTACCATCTGCTAATAAATATTGTCGATGAGTATCATCAGCTAAACCCGCCATTGCTCCATGATCTGCTATGGAACCACCAGAAGCTTTAATATTTGATGCTCTCCAATCTACATAATTATTACCTGCATCTGTTTGAACAATTTTTGCTTTTACATCATTTCCATAAGTCTCTTTTGTTTGGAAAATAATAGTACCAACAGGCATAATTTCTTGTAATGGTAATACTCCAAAAACTAAAGTATTTATTTCTGTTTCAGCACCAGCACGAGCTAATTTTTTTGTTGAATATTTATTTTGACCTTGTATTGCAATATATTTTGGTGAAGTTCCATTATCAGCAATAACATTAGTAGCAAATACATGACAAAGAACAAATTGATTATCTGTAACTTCTGTTTGAGCACCACCATTATTCCAAGCTAATCTATCACCAACACCAAAAAGTAAAACACTGAAACCTGCTTGAGTTGTCCATCTCCAATTAGCTCCATCAAGATACCAAATTTCAAGACCTGTAGTTTTAGTAATTGCACTTAATTCATTTTCAATATCTTCATCATTAAAATGACCATAAGCAATACTAAATTGTGCATCTTCATTATCCGTACCATCACTAATAACAAAATCAGATAATGCCATACCTGATTCATATACAGAACCAATATGGTTATGAAGATGAAGATGAGTAGCAGGGGACATTCTTGAACCGTGAAGCTCATACATTAATCGACCATCATTATTAGTAGCATCCCAGTATACAGCTGCAACATAACATTCATTTTCAATAGTATTTGCAACTTGAATATTACTAGGATTTTTAATACTTGCTATTGAATTTTCTGCATCAATATAAAAAATCCAATAACCTTCTTCATCAGCAATAGTTTCTATAATAGAACTATTTTCAGTATATCTAATTCCATCTAAAAAATAATCAAAACTTGTAACTGCTGGTTGAATAGTGACTATTCGTGATGCATCATCCCAAGAAAGACTTACATCAGAAGCATCTACAAAACCATTTTGTAACCATTCTGCTCTTTGCACAGGTATTGTATCAACATATTTTCTTGTAGATGCATGTTGATTAGCAGTTGGATCAAGAACATTAATAATATTCTTTGACTGCATATCAATTTCATTAGCAATTTTAAGTTGTTCTTCTCCACCATCTGTTTCCCATAAATTTTGATTATCAACATATGCTTGTGTAACATCACTTATTACTTCCCAAAATAAAGGAGAAATATTTGGTTGATCTCCAACAGTTTCAACTAAAGCTTTATAAAAAGCACCATTATAATTAACAATATTATTTAATAAATAAGTATAGTCAATTACCCAAACTATACTTGTTAAACCATCAGTTCCATCTGTACCGTTAATTCCTGAAGCCCCTGTATCACCTGTATTACCCGTAGTTCCTTTTGCTCCTGTATCACCTTTTGTTCCTGTAGCTCCAGTAGTTCCTGTTGCTCCAGTAGCTCCTATTTCACCACGTACACCTGTAAGAGAGAAAAAAGAAAGAGATGAACCATCAGCTATTGTAACTAATGTGTCATCTCCTGATTCTCTAACAATTCTTATTCTAAATATTTCACCTGAAACAATATTCATTATTATTGGAATAGTACAAGTACCTTCTCCAATAGCTACAGCATCACTAAAAATAAAACCTTTAGTTCCATCAATTTCTGTAAACCCACCACCACTATCTCTTTCAAGATACACAACAGCACTACTTTGTCCATCACTTGTATCAGAAGTAATACTGACCCTAATAAGAATTAAATAAACCCCATTATTATCAATCTGTACAGTATCAGCATTTAATGTAAAAATACTGTTTCCACTATCTTTTCGAACTTTATCAAGATTCAAAGTAATTGGTGTATCTGTAAAAGTTTGTCCACCTGTATCATCATAGACATCATATGCAGTGATATAAGTAAGAAAAAAGTCTTCTATCTCATCACCCATTGTTATCATTGCTTTGGTACGATTTGCTTTATCAGCATCAGATAAAGCTGTCATAGCATCAAGAATATTTTGACCTAATTCTGCTGTTCCCATTTATTTATTCTCCATTGCTTTCCAATAATTAGAGTCAATATTTGGATAATCTCCAACAGTTTCTTGTAAAGCAATATAAGATATATTATTATAAATTATTATTTCATCTTTGTAATAAGTATAATCAATTATCCAATTAGAATTAATTTGTATTTTATCTTTTTTGTTTTTCTTTTCTTTCTTATCTTTTTTCATTTTATGAACCTTTTAAATCTGTAATACCTGCTGTTGATCCACCATGAGGGGCTCCCGTAAAAATACAATTTGGAAGTATATTTGG
>LAZR01002698.1_pt1 | contig 10135 bp, 16 predicted proteins | sample 329461 | NCBI WGS metagenome assembly LAZR01 (sample SAMN03002196, study PRJNA259156) | marine sediment metagenome | biome: sea floor; feature: Hydrothermal impacted sediments; material: marine sediment; isolation source: Loki non-amplified sample from Loki's castle hydrothermal vent sediment ...
GAGATCAGAAAATAGGAGCTTTAACTGGGGAGCAAGTAAAGCTTTTGGATGAATATCAAAAAGTAAAAGTCGAACTACAGAAATTTATGGAAGCAACTGCTGAGGCAGAAAACGCAGAATTTAATTTCGAAAGAATTCGGGCGTTACTTTCAATATATACCGTATTAGTCACAGAGATATGGCAAGGACAACCACATTATAGAATACTCATGGTGCTTCACGGGCAAAAATTGACCATGTCACGAGAGGAAATAAAGAACACTACTGGAATTTCGGGTGCTTTTGTTTTAAGGGCTATTCAGGAATTAGCTAAAGTTGGGCTTGTCGAATATGATATGGACACAAATATAGTTAAATTAAAAAAACGCCTATTTCCAAGAAAGGCGTTAGAAGAAAAGAAATAAAGAACACTGCGTAAATTATTTTTCATTAAAAGAAATTCCAAATCTGATTCCAGCTACAAAGAAATTGGTAGAATTATTAATGAGTTCTCAGATTTAAAAAACTCAAATTTTTTAATCTATCGGCTTTTTAGTATATTTCATTTCATCCCAATTAATTAAGTCTTTGAATGGAGTAGGAAAATATTTCGGTTGCATTACTATTTTGTCTCTAACTAATTTATTAGCATAGTGTGTGATCTTTTTTCTCGTCCACTTTACTTTTTGTTGCAGTTCATCAACAGTAAGTCCTGGGTTCTTATCTATTATTTCATACAATAGCCATCGTTTTTTGAATGTTATGCGTATTTTTCACACATAAATCTCTTATGATAAGAAAAGGGTAAATGAATAAAAAAGGAGAAGGTGTGATAATTTAATTGAGGTTATTTTAATTTAGAAAACTCAAAAATCAACTATTCAATATACTCTTTTTTTTTTAATTGGATAGAAAATTTATAAAATTGTTATTTAATTTCATTTAAATTAATAAAAAAATGATTAGAGGTTATGATTATAGGACTTTGGAGTGAAGAACGAGATCCGAAGAGAATACAAAGAATTTTGGAAAAAGTTGGAAAGCTATGGGGAGACTCCCCAGATTTGAGATTTGGACAATTTATACAAAATATCTTTGGATCTGCTATAAGAAATCAACCAGTCTACTTTAAAGAAGATGATGAAGTAGAGAAGATACTTGATTATCTACTAGGCAGAAAAAAAAGTTAAAATAATTTTGTAAAGGTGTATGACTCATATCTGTAGATGATTTAGATTTTAAATTGAAAAATGTTGTTGAAAATATTGTTAATGAGATTAAAAGAATTCGTCTAGGTAAATATGGTGTTTCTTATTCTGATATAGTGAATTATATTCTTGGTCATGGTGATTTGGATTTCAACCTTCAAGATGAAAAGGATTTAAAGCGTGGTGAATTAATTGGAAATCTTTCTGGGTAAGAACTTGGCAAGATTATTGGGTGGTGCTATAATAAGATAGGGAAAATAGGAAATAATGAGTTCCGTCTTGAAATAGACTCTCTCTAGCAAAGGATTTAAATTATTAAATGTATTTTTCTCCATTACTCAATAAGAACTTTGTAATACCCTATTTTAAATTAAAGACAAAAATTCAAAAGAATTCAAATAAAAATATAAAATTCTAGCGTGAAATTATGAAGAAGGAAGATATTTGTTTCATGCCGGCTTATGAGATGGTAGAAAAAATAAGAACTCAAGAACTTACATCTTTAGAGATTACTGAGACTATCATCGAACGAATTGAGAAAATAAATCCTATGATTAATGCATATTGCACTCCTACATTCGATTTAGCTAGAGAAATGGCAAGGAATGCAGATGAAGCCGCAAAAAAAGGAGATGGGGGGATCATTAATGGTGTTCCAACCTCTCTAAAAGACTTGTCTTTAACAAAGGGTATAAGAACTACTTTTGGGTCAAAAATTTATGAAAACTTTATACCTGATGAGGATTGTGTTTTAGTTAAAAGATTAAAAGATGCTGGCTGTGTACTTCTCGGAAAGACTAATACACCTGAATTCGGATTTAAAGGAGTAACTGATAATGCTATTTTTGGCGAAACTCATAATCCATGGAATCTAAAAAAAACGTGTGGAGGATCTAGTGGGGGTGCTGGGTCAGCAGTGGCCTCAGGGATCAGCCCATTGGCACAAGGATCTGATGGGGGAGGATCAATTAGAATCCCTGCATCTTTGAATGGGATTTATGGACTTAAACCGACTTTTGGGAGAGTTCCATTTTATCCTAAAGAGTATATTTTTGCGCATACATTAGCAGTTGCAGGTCCCCTTACTCGATATGTAAAAGATGCGGCATTAATGTTAGATGTTATGAAAGGACCTTTTGAAGGATATAGGTACTCCCTTCCAAGCGATAATGTTAGTTATTTTGAACAAATTCAAAATCAGCCAAATAAATTAAAAATAGCCTATTCATTAAATATGGGATTCGCAAAAGTTATCGATGCAGAAGTAGAAAAAGCGATTCTTAATTCAGTTGAAAAGTTCAGAAATTATGGTTGGAACCCAGAATCCGTTAAAATGAAGCTTAGGAAACCAGAATTACCTTTTTATACAATTTGGATATCAGAAGTTGCATTCAGTTTAAAATCAAAATTAGCTAAATGGAGGGATAAAATAGATCCAAGTCTACTCAAAATGGTGGAGGGGGGATTAGGATTTGATGGTAAGGCAATAATAAATTCTATGAAGGCAAGAAAAGAGGTCTTTGAGGGATTTTACAAAATATTTAAGCACTATGATATTTTAATAACGCCCACCACTGCGATCCCCGCATTTGATTTAGGAATCCCTTTTCCTACAAAAATAAATGGAAAAGGTGTTTCACCATCCGCATGGCAAGCATTTACCTTTCCAATTAATCTAATAGGGAATCCAGCAGCCTCTATTCCGTGTGGCTGGTCTAGTGACGGTTTACCTATTGGAATGCAAATAGTCGGGAGAAGATTTGATGAATTAACTGTTCTTCAAGTTTCAAAAGCATTTGAAGAAGTTGCACCTTGGCAAGATAAAAAACCAAAGTTCAATGAATAAATAATGAAACTATATTTTTGGAAATTCTTCTAATAAAAATTTTTATATCTTTTTATCATAATTGTATTAAAAGACAAAATATCGAGAATTTATTAAAAATTATGAAGATACAAATAAACAATAGTATTGATCAAAAATGATTGAAATTAATTCAGGTAAAATTAATGAATATTTACATTTAGTTGATGTTAACCAATTTCAACAAAAAAGGGGTCTCTCGGTTTATATAACAGAATTCGATAATTACTCTGTTATTTTTGATTGCGGGACGTCGTTAGAGGTTAGAAATATATTACGATATATGAGAAGAAATAATATTTCTTTAGCTTCAGTTAAATATATTGTTGTATCTCATTACCATTTTGATCATATTGGGGGGGTATGGAAACTTTATGACGAAATAAAAAAGCTTAATCCTACTGTAAAGATAATCTCTAGTCCCTTGACCATGAAAAAATATAATAACTATGAGAATGAACGAAGTTATATGATGTCTAAAAAGGTTTTTAGTGTATTAATTGGAGAATTGAAACAGATTGAAGAATCTGCATTCAAGATTATTAATCCAAGTGAAAATTTCGGAAATAACCTTGAGCCATTAGGTATTGTGGATCCCAACATCTATTAAGGATTTAAGTAAAACAGCAGGGATAAAAACCACATTTGGTTGCATTATTTTTGAAAATAATATACCAGAAAAAGATGAACTTGTTGTAAAAAAGCTTAAAGAAGCTGGGATAGTACTTCTTGGTAAAACTAATACCCCAGCATTCGGTCATAAGCCAGTAACACATAATATAATTTTTGGTGAAACAAAAAATCCTTGGAATCTAGAAAGAACATCAGGAGGATCTAGTGGAGGTGCAGCTGCAACTCCCCCCTAAATATTTAGTTAGATGATTCACATTCATAAAACATGAACTCTCTTTTGATTGTATAATTTATTATATCGTGCTATGTAATGCAACGTAATGAGATAAACTCATAACCAAAAGTTATGATGATTGGGATAATGAATTTATAATGAAATTATAATTTTTATTTATCAGGTTTATCCAGTTGCGTTCATTTCAATAAGAAAGAAGAAGATGAGAAATTAAAATGGCAAGAAAAGAGAGAAAAGAATGGAGAGAAAGAAAATATCCTGTAATCCACGGAAATATTTTAAAATCCTATCTAACAGAAAATTTAAAATTTTAGGGAAACGTGATTATGCAAAATTCGGATTTAGAGCGAGAATATTCATCGTTTACTGTGATTTGATCTTAAAGTTTAAAAGTCAGAAATACAGATTAATATTTAAATATAATTTTTATTTAAATCGTTTTAAATCATTATTGGAGGAATAAAAAAATGGCTAAAAAAAACGCTGTCGAAACTCTTTTTGTTAAAAGCAAAGTTCGAGAATATATTAAAGGCAAGGCTTGCAACACAAGTGGGGCCGTTCTTGATGGTCCTGCTCTTAATAATGCGATCATTGATATTCTCGATAAAGCAATATCAAGAGCTAAGGCTAATAATCGGAAAACCGTCCAAGAGAAAGATTTATAATCTCAAGGATAAATTTCATGTCAAACTAATATTTTATGATACTCTTGATGATTTAACTTTAATCCATGAACCAGCAAATTCTCCAGTTTTTGTTTTTTTTAACAAAAGTCCTTGGTCAATAAGTTTCTTTAATTGATTTTTTGGTTTTAATTTAATTTTATTTATCATTTTTATCAATCTTTATTATCTAAATTCCCAATTTTTCAAAAAATGATTTATGTCTTCCTAAAACATCATTATATATTTGGTCATAGGCTCTAACCTCCATAAAAACGTTACACCTAGGATTATACTGGAAATACCCCATTCCTAATGGAAGTTTTATAAAACTCTTATCAAGAAGCAAGTTCTCTACTTTCTTATCAATATCACAAATTGCATAACAATAATACATCGTAGTTTCATTTACTCTTATTGGTACCTCTAAAAATTTTTGTTTTTCTCTGATTAAATTAACATAGTTATAGAGCTGTTGGACGGGATCATCCTTATCAGTAAATGGTCTTTTAAGTTCAATTAACGACACACTTTTAACGATTCCATCTTGAGTATCCGTGCAAACAAGTATATCAGGTCTAATTCTTGAAGATCTCTCGTCCATGATCTTTGAAATAGGGAGATCAGATGCAGCATAATTATGGAATACTAATTTTTCGTCAAGAATCCATAAATTTAGACTATGACTCATAGGGAAGATCAGATTATGTATACTTGCCTCTTTAGGAATCGCTTCACCCTCTTCTACTTCAATTCGTTTCTGGATTAAGTCTATTATACATCGTCTATATATCATATAATGAAATAATTGGTCTTTTTCTGATTTTTCAAGTTTATCATATAACTCTTAATTTTATCATCTAAATTTTCCTCTTCTTTATTTGCAGAGAGTATTTTTTCAACACCTTGCATATTTTCAAATTCGGATATGCCTTTATATTTATTAAAAAGAGCATAAACTTCTTTATCAGCAGCATTTACCTTCAATTCCTCAACAATTTCTTTTTGGTATATCGTTAGAATATTTATTGCCTGAGGATTTTTAGCTTTAAAAGTCTGTATTATATCTTTTTTTTGCTCTTCAATCTCATCAAAAAAGTATTAATTCTCTATTATCACAATCTAAGTTAGGATAAAAATAGATTATTTCTTTTACTGCTTTAGAAGCATTGATTTTTTCATTTTGTTCGTTTAAGGCATAGAACGTCGTTGTTTAGAATGGTATTTAGGACGCAATGATATGAATCTTTCTCTTTACGATTATAAAACTGGAGGATGTTATGATAGTATAACCCCCACTGGAATAAACAGAAATCAAGGGGCAGAATCTACTTTAGCTTGTTTACTTTCTTTTTTAAATATGTATTCATTAGATAATATAACAGAATTAGATTTAGGATTAAAAATAATTGAAAGTGAATAATATGTCAAATCAACCAATTGTAATTATAAGTTCATATCCCCCACGGCTTTGTGGTATCGCAACTTTTGCGGAAGAAGCTAGAGAATTTATTCAAAAAACAAAACCAAATAGAGAAATTCTTGTGATTAGTCATACTGATGCTGAACGTGAAAATATTTTTCCAATTAATGATATTAAATGGTGGAAACCTGTAGCTAAAAAAATTATTGATTTAAATCCATATGCAATTCATTTAGAACACGAATATGGTCTTTATGAATATCGTGATATACGTGGAATAGGTGATTTCTGCCAATTTAGAAAAAGAATTTTAAAAAAGTTTGTTATATAATGAATGATCCAAATAAAGAACTTTTTATTCGTTATCCTCAAAATCCTATTATTACAATCCAGAACATACCTTATTTAGCAAATACAGTGTTTAATGCTGGTGCTGTTAAAATAGAAAATAAATATTTTCTTTTAATGAGAATTGAGGATAGAAGAGGAATTTCTCATTTAACATTAGCACAGAGCAAGGATGGGATGAGTGATTGGCAAATTGATCCTCAACCTACTTTAATACCAAAACCTGACCGCTATCCTGAAGAAATATGGGGTATTGAAGATCCTAGAATTACATTTCTCGAAGAAGAAAAAATTTGGGCAATTACATATACATCTTACTCCAGAGCAGGACCCTTAGTATCTTTATTAATTAGTAAAGATTTTAAAAAATTTAAACGTTTAGGTCCAATTATGCCACCTGAGAACAAGGATGCTGCTTTATTTCCAGTTAAATTTAATGGGCGATGGATAATGATACATCGACCAGTATGTAATAGACCGGGTGTTGCTGCTCATATTTGGCTCTCTTTTTCTCCAGATCTAAAACATTGGGGAGAACACCAAATTCTTATTCACTCAAGAGAAGGAAGTTGGTGGGATGCAAATAAGATTGGTTTATCTCCTCCTCCATTGAAGACTAAAGATGGATGGTTAATCCTTTATCATGGTGTTAAAACAACTGTAAGTGGTGCTATATATAGACTTGGTTTGGCTCTTTTAGATTTAAAAGATCCACGGATTATCTTAGCTAGATCTAATGAATGGGTATTTAAACCTAAAGAAAAATATGAAATTTTTGGTGATGTTGATAAGGTTGTTTTCCCTTGTGGCTGGATACAAGAAAAGGAAAAGATTCTACTTTATTATGGAAGTGGTGATAGTTGTATTGCATTAGCTACAGCTAATATTTCTGAATTACTTAAATGGTTAAAAGAACATAATAGTCAAATAAAGGTATGAATATGCATGTAGCAATACTCTCTCCAATTGCCTGGCGGACACCGCCTCGGCATTATGGTCCTTGGGAATATTTAGTTTCATTATTGACTGAAGGACTTGTTGAAGAAGGGGTTGAAGTCACTTTATTTGCTACGAAAGATTCTCAAACTAAAGGAAATCTTATTGGAGTATGTCCTCGGGGCTATGAAGAAGATAAAGAATTATTACCAAAAGTATGGGAATGTATACATATTGCTGAATTGTTTGAAATAGGAGATAATTTTGACATTATCCATAATCATTTTGATTTTCTTCCTTTAACTTATATGAAAATGACTAAAACTCCAATAATAACTACAATTCATGGATTCTCTTCTCCAAAAATAATTCCTGTATATAAAAAATATAACAAGAAATGTTATTATGTATCAATAAGTGATTCAGATCGTAGCCCTGAACTTGATTATATTGCTACGGTTCATCATGGGATTGATCTAAATCAATTTACATATAGAGCTGGAATAGGAAATTATTTATTATTTTTTGGGCGAATTCATCATGATAAAGGAGCTAAGGAAGCTATTGAAATATCACTTAGATTTGGTATGAAATTAATAATGGCAGGGATTATTCAAGATAAAAATTATTATAATCAAGAAATAAAACCCGATTTAAATAATAATAAAGTTCAATATATTGGAACTGTAGGTCCTGAACGAAGAGATAAGTTATTAGGAGAAGCATATGCTTTAATTCATCCTATTAATTTTAATGAACCATTTGGATTATCTGTTGTTGAGGCAATGGCCTGTGGTACTCCAGTTGTAGCTTTTAATAAAGGAAGCATGCCTGAAGTAATAGCAGATGGAAAAACGGGATTTTTAGTTAATTCAATTGAAGAAGCTGTTAAAGAATTAAAAAATATAAAAATCATAAATAGGTTTGATTGTCGCAAATGGGTCGAAGAAAAATTCAATGTCAAAAGAATGGTAAAAGATTATATTCATATATATGAAAAAATCTTGTCTAAATAATTATTAATTTAAAAAAAGATAAAAAATTCTCATATTCAGTATCAAAGGAAGTAGAACTCTAAATCCCCTTTAACTGAATCTTTTTCTATAAATGTTTATTTCTAATTTTTATTGTTTAACAATTCATTTTTTCTATTTGCTTCCAGTGGAAATCTACCTAAAAGCTTAAGTGAGAAAAGGGGTTATATTTATGTATGCGAATACGATATTTATCTCCCCTTTCAGATTTGAAAGCTGAGTTAAAACCACTTTTCTCTAATGAATATATGCTAGCATTTTTTAAAAACTTTTGTGACGCAATCAAATCTCAAATGTGGGGGTGGAAAAAGGCAAAAAACGCGAGATATGACGCTGAGGACTTTCTTAGAATATTTTTTTATTCCGAAATGGCCGGAAGGTCTATAGATAGTGCCAGCGAAAGGTTGAACAAATATTTTTTGAATAAAAAAAAAGGAAGGCAAAAAAAGTACGCCGATGGGCGAAGTAAGCGTGAAGTCCCGCATCAAACCGAAGTAAACAAGCTTTTACGCCGTATCGGGCTCGAAAAAGCAAGATTAATTCTACGAGAGTGCTTAGACTATCAATTAATGGAAGCATTAAGGTTACAACTTATTTCAAGAAAGGTAAATGTTCTAGTTGACTTTACAGAGCATTCTTACTACGGGAAACGGGATGATAAAATGATCAAGGGAACAAATCGGGGCAAAGGGACGAAAAAAATGAGGCATTACTTAGGGTTTTCGATTTTGTCGAAAGGAATTCACCTTTTCGCAGGATTAGAGCAAATCGCAAAAGGACAATTTAAAATACCCGTGATTCTTAAATTTCTCGAGCACTTAATTAATTTAGGGTTTGAATTAAATTACGTGATGATAGATCGAGAATTTTACCAGGCTGAGCTTTTAAAGGAGATAAAAATCTTGAAAGGGGAGGTTTTAATTCCTTCCAAATCATACAAAAAAATTAACCTGATGATTGAAGAATACTTGAAAGGAACAGGAAAAAGAATCAGAAGATATACAATTTCAAGCGCCCCTGGTGGAGGAGAACAATTCTCCCAAAGTTTATATTTATTATTAAGAGCGAAAAAAGGGCACTCTCTTTCAAGCGTTAAACAAGACTTTAAGAAAGGGACATTAACTTTAGACGATGCCATGAAGTTAATTTATGCCATAATGACCACCCAAAAACCGAGGGGCGATACGAGTTCTTGGGCGTCCCGCACTTCTCGATTTTATAAAAAACGATGGTTTATAGAGACAGGGTTTTCCGACTTAAATCGGATGGGTAGGCGCTGGAAGTCGAAACACGATAGCACGAGATATTTAGACATGCTGGTTCGAATGCTCCTTTATAATTCGTGGAAGATTAACAAGGCATGGCTCAAAAAATGCCGAAAAAAAGGGAAAAAACCCCAAAAGTGGACCTTACAAGACAACCAAGACGCTTTAGTTGATTTATTTCTCGAAGCGTAAATAAAATTAACAATGGTATATCAAAAAGGTGTAAATAATGTCGGATCTGAAAAGAATAAAAATTAATAGAAAAAAATTACTTCCTTAGATACTGATAGTGTAAATAGTAAAAATATCTTCTCAGACAACATTATTTTTGGCAATAACGGATATGGATTCTATCTAATAGCAGAGGATATACAGCTCGTAGATAACACAATATACTTTTTTTTGAGTCTTTTTAATTTTTCCTTTAAATAAAACTGTGTGAAGTAACATTAAATATAATTTTACAAGGGAAAATAAATGACAATTGCATTAGTAAAAGTTTCAAATGTAAGTGACCGACTTGTGCCACTTGGCCTTGCTTGTCTCCA
>LAZR01002699.1_pt1 | contig 10133 bp, 20 predicted proteins | sample 329461 | NCBI WGS metagenome assembly LAZR01 (sample SAMN03002196, study PRJNA259156) | marine sediment metagenome | biome: sea floor; feature: Hydrothermal impacted sediments; material: marine sediment; isolation source: Loki non-amplified sample from Loki's castle hydrothermal vent sediment ...
ATAATATTCTCCGAATTATCACCACCACCTTCCTTGATTTTAGTCAGATCTGTAGCCAGGAAAAGTGATGCTTCTTCGTTCGACATACCCGGAGACTTAGGACCTTTTACTAAGAATTCTATATTTTTTGCCTTATATCCAGTCTCTTCCAATAGTTCAGTCCTAGCAGCATCTTCGGCAGATTCACCGCTTCTAATATCTCCGACTAATCCTGCTGGCATTTCAATGACTTTGCAATCTAATGGAATTCTAAACTGTTCAACGAAAAGAAGTTTGTTATCATTCGTTATGGCAATAATTATGGCTGCTTCTTTTGTGTTCACTCTCTCAGCATATTCCCAATGTCCTTTCTTGACAAGTCGTAGAAATTTGCCACAAGCTAACTCTTGGACATTAGATTGTTCTTTTGTATATTGAACATATGCAGAGAAAGGACGCTCTGTCATGTTTAATTCGACTATACCATATTCACATATAGGCACCGCATACTCTTCATATAAACGAGAAGCTTCGTTTTGAGCTTCCTTTTCTGTAAGTACTTTGCATTTACCAAAATAAGCAACTAATTGCTCGGGATTATAGTCCCATCCTTCAGGAACTTCCCAATCAAGATTATCAATAGCTTGAGCATGGATAACTCTATATTCTTCCCGAATTTTTCCAACGTAAAGTGGTGACTTTAATAGAAAAATACCATTATCTGCGCTCATGAAACTTCCCTTCCATCAAAAATAATTTCAGATTTTACCAACTTGGGATACCAACGACCAAGCCATATACGAGCATATTTCACAACATCTTCTTCCACAAAAAACTCTTGAGCTGTAACAATGACATCATATTCTACATCAGGTTGCTCATATAATTCTTCAGCATTTTCTTCGATCCATGACCAGAATTCAACATTACTCATTTTGCTCATTTTAATGAGTAAGTCGCTACCATATCCCTGATGAGCCCAAATCTCTGTAATTAAATCTTCGCGAGAATGACTACTTGCTAAATCGTGTTTTGAATTTACAGTGAAAATCCAGCGATGCCTGAGACCTCTCCAAGTTGGAACAGCAATTTGTACATCTAACCCGCCTGCACCTTTAGTTCTGTCTGGATGAACATGATTAAAATCAGTCCATTCGTAAACATAAATGGGTTTCCTGCGATAAAACAATTGCAATAGCAAAAAACGTAAATGAGTTCGAAAGGCCCACCAAAACTCATCTTTGTTAGAACAAAGCACCTTTCGTTGATCCTTTACGTGCTCCCAAGCTGAAATACGATGAGCTTTCCAAGAATCTATCGAAGATTTAAATCGCTGAACTGGTGTTTTTGATTTTTTAAAAAACACTATCTTCTCCAAAAACAAAGCCAATCAACCAAGTTATGAAACCAAGCAAATCGTGATTGAGGAATTTCGTGTAGCATATCCCACATGCGATCGTTACATTTCCTTAATTTATCTACATCTGCACTTATTTCTTTAACATCGACTTTAAACTGTTCGTAAATATTCTCAGCGGCATCATGAGCAAGATGTTTTGCTTCTTCCTCTGTGATATATTTATGAGCAATTAAGTATTTTTTAATCGCTTCAGCAACTGCCTCATCTATAGACATCACCCATCACTCTTGGGAACCCATTTTCTCCACCACAACCATCCTTCCCAATGTCCTACTTCAACGCAAGTAGAAACTATGGATGGTTCAATTATTGATACTGATCTATTACCACAAGATGGACAAGTACCACTGCTACTATATCTTGCATATCCCGACAAATAAACATGACACTTGTCGCATCGGTATCTATTTACATATCGTCTCATGCTAATGATTTCCTTCGCTTACGCTTTTTAGGAGCATTGCGTAATTCGGCTCGTTTCTGACGCAGTTTCTTTAATCTCTTGCGATGTTTCAGTTTTACACTTCTTGCAGTAGCGTTCGGCATCTTTTCTCCTTAACTAATTTTAGTCAATTCGCGGATAAATAAAACTATTAAAATAGCCAATAAACCGACAATTATAAACGTTATTATCATGATCTCAACGCCTTAATAAATAAAATCACAATCACAATGATCGCAATAGCCAGAAAGATCATACCACCAATATTAGTCATTCAGCTTTAGCCAGATAGCGATTACTGACAATTTTCAATTGTACTCGACCACATCTTGGGTCTTGTCGTTCTTTAATAGGCTTTACTACAATCCCCTCTCTCTTGTGCTTGGCACCAGGAATTAAAGAATCCAATTCAGCAAATTCACGAATTAATGTTTCGTTAAACGGACCCTTGTAAACCAAAGGAACCCATTCAAGTCCTAAACCTATTATACGAGATTCGGAGTAATTTAACCAGTTCATATGATTTAAAATATCAAAAGCGCGGAAGAAAATGTCATTCTGTCCTGCACCATATTTTAGATTTTGGAAACCAAAAATTTCGCCATAAACTACTAAGCCTGGATGATCTTTGCACCAAGTTTCAATCCAAGGATTCTGTCTTAATCCTTTCCACCAAATGTTCTTTTCGTCTTCTTTCTTCCAATTAGTACGTGAGCCTGCCCATATACGACCATTCCAAAAAATATAGAGTGCATTTGATCCGTGTAATTTTTCGGTTATTACAACTTCTTCACCATGCTCAAAAAGATGTCCATAACGATTAAAATTTTCAACATCATATTTAGGAAAAAATCCTGGCGGACCTATCTCGTTATCACCGCCTGTTGACATTGGCAAAGGTGGTTCATAATGAGTAATACCCATTTGCTCCATAACGTCGTCTCCCTCTTTGGCTCCAAGGGGAGCAGGCATTAACAAACCTTGTGAATAGCGACCACGGAATTTTTTCACACGAATACGAAAATGTCCATTCAAAAACGCAAAATCAGGAATATCAGGACAGACGCTCTCTGGCGGAATAAATGTAGCCAAGTCTCCATCCTTCCAGTCAGCAGTTCTGACTGCACATTCATACCCGCCGATATGTACAATACTGAGATTTTGAGCATTGGGATGAGGCTCAAGTTTTATTTTAATAACATCACAAGTATGGGTAGACATCATTCCCTACTTTCTTGCCATTCTTTTAGAGCTAATTTACTAGCTTCTCTAACAATTGGTTCAACGGGACAAGCATAAAAACCCGAACAACTAAAACTGTTAATTTCCATAAGACCATAGGTATCAAATCCATTCTTGGCTATATCAACCACATAAATTGGATCAGGTTGCCATTCTTCCTTAGCAATACGTTCGGCAACTAAACGGGCTTCATTGTCCATAGTCTCTCCACTTAAGGCATTGCGATAGACTACATGTTCTACATCTGGCTTATAACGACTAGCAGCAATTATTTTTCTATCAGCAATAATAAACCGCCATTCACGCACGATACGTTGTACTCGTGATACAACTACTAATGAGTCTGGTGCAGCAAATTCCTCAAACCACTCGTAGTCTTTATTAAAATTGCTTTCGGAAAGTACTTGTCCTGTGAATGTCTTAAAACCGGTGTTGGGTCGGACAAATACTTGTGGATCACCAGGTAGATGCTCAAACTGAGGATCAAATCGATGGAATAACTCTTCCTTCCGTCTCTTAAGTTCTGCTAAAGGCAACATCACATATCGCTGATTAATCAAATATTTACCGTAGTGGGCATAATACTTACTGCACTTAAAATTATCCAGAGTACAGAAGCTACCTGGAATCCACGGTTTTTGTCGTTGAAGTTGACGACCAAGATTAAGCGAGCCATGAAAAATAACACAAGCATCGTCTGGGAAATTATTATACGATCCTGATTCAAATGGGATATATTTAATCTGTTCGACTTCCATACCTTGACGTTTGATTTCAGCGATTAATGGCTCAAGGTCTTCATCAAAAACGTCATGTTCAACAATCCATTTGATATCCATATCATCTATACCGGCACGGAATACTCGGCTTCTGTGACTAATTCGACCCATACATAGCCTTCATTGGGTACTTCTCCTGCTCTTTCGCTAGATTTAATCTTATGACGAGATAAAACTAAAACATCTTTTTGACGTTTATAAGCTAACACTGTTTTGTATTTATTATTAAAAATACGCTTAGTGTCGAATTCCCATCCCTTAGGTGGCTTTTCTCTCTCTTCGTAGTAACGTTGCATACTCTTTGGAATAGGTTTTACTAACCCTTTATTTTGACCACTTCTGTAAGTTTTATGTACAAGTGTCTGACATCCGCGATGATATCCGCTAATTTGAGCAAAATCTTCGGCGGAAGAAATAGAATAATCTTCACCACAGCAAGTGCAAGAAACTCTCTGGATTATGTCCAAAACGATTATAAAAAATCACCTTAGCCTGTTGTTCACTATCAGCTTCAATGTAAATGTAGTGCCACTTTTCTTTTAATTCTCCGCCAGAATGCATGTCCCAAAATTGTATCCACATTTAACTTATTCACATATCCATTGTTTGAGTAATATAGGGTAAATTTAACTTCTCTATTGTCTCTTCGTATAAATCTGTAGCACAATTTATAGAATTAAAATCGTCAGTGGCTTTTATTGACTGTCCGTACTTTCCTGGTTGAGAAACGGGTACATGATCTAATCCCTTCCACCGAAAAATAAGATCATCATCATATTCAAACATTTCTCCTGATCCAATCTGAAGAATAACAATCTCAACTTCTGGATAATGAACTGAGCCCAAACCTAATTCTTTACGACCAACAATAGAGTCCATGACTTTGGCTAAATGTTCACCATTTTCATGAGTTTTCATAGATTCCAATACTTTTTTGTGACTACCAGCATCTGTAATCAAAATAAAACTTGAACTAGAACTATTACTGACAAAACCATTACGAATTTTCATTGTTTCTCCTTCCATTTATTTTCTAGCCATTGCCTATGTTGGACAATAAATAACGTTCCTAAACATCCGCCAGAAGCACCAGGGAAATCAACAATAAAATGCTTGATGCTGCCAATATTCTAAAGACGATGTTCATATTCAATTATTTTTCTCCAAGATAGTATACTCGATCTGAAAAGAAATGTCAAGTGAAAATTGGGTTCGGAGGGTAAAATTTTATGGGTGTGGCAGGAATCGAACCCGCTCTTAAAAATTAAAAGTTTCTAGTGCAGCCTTTACACCACACACCCTGTACATCACTGTTAATGTTTCAAACCCCGACCTAAAATTATGTCTCCTCTTGCACCTTCTGAAGAACATGCCAATCGAATTTAGTTCCCTTATTGTCTATCGATTTTAAGGTATATAAATCTCCGCTTGGAATATGTTTTAGTATCTGTTTTTCTTTGTCATGCCATTCCCATTGGGAGTTTTGCTCTATGCTCACTCTGCCTGGGGCAATTACGGGATTATCATATACTTCCATAACTTCAACTGGTTTGCCTTCTGCAAGAGCATAACAAGGACATGAGTGACATTTTGGCGGAGGGTTAGGTAATGCTGGTTTGCCAGACAATAAACGTCGCAATAATGATGAATGATCCACATCTGCATCAGACACAGACAATTGAGCGTTTTCAAACTCATTTTTAAGACGAAGCCAATCACTCATACAGACAAGAGCGAATTCAACTTGCTCATCTGTTAAATTTTCACAACATTCTTTAGTTCTCGTCCATCTGTCCATTATTTTCTCCCGTTTTAATTATATTACCGTCTTCATCTATTAATTCATACACATCTCGTAGAACTTTCTTGTAGGCTTGAATAGCCCTATTAATATCGTAGAAATTAGCTACGATTTTCTTATTATCTTTTCGACGTATGTGTTGCATATCTTTTCCTAAATGGGACGCCCCAGAATCAAACTGGGATGAATAGATCTTCAGTCTAAAAGTCGCCCTTTATAGGTTTGTACTTCTTGTAAAAAACGTTCATTATCATATCTATCAGAATGTTCAGCACGGTGACAGTTAGAACAAAATAGTTTACACTTATTTAATTCAATTTTAAGTCTGGTCCATGATATATTAGCAGCCGAACCAATAGTAAATTCTTTATCACCAGTTACATGATGGAATTCCATTGCTGCTGGGTGTGTATTATATCCACATTTTTCGCATTTGCCTCCTAAGTATTTTATGGCTGCGAGTTTTTGCCGGTATCTTCGTATTTTAGTATTACAACTACTGCACCTTTTTCGATTACGAGTCTGATACTGTTTGAACTTTCTTCCACAAAAAGAGCATAAGCCTGTGGTGGGTCTTAATGACGGATCATCACTACGACGATTGTTCGCCCCTAATGGCGAACAATTAATACAAAAAACCCTACTTCGTAAATCCCATAATTTACCGTTTTGATCTGTATGTCGGTAAGGTATGTATTGCCTGCATTTTCTGCATTCTCGTTTTTGTGCCATATCAAATTCCTCCATGAATTTAATATTCAATGTTTTTCTGGTAATTCCTTTCTTGTTTTACCAAAATATACACTATTATTGTCTTTTCATTAGACCAACGCCCCAAACTATTCATGGAAGCGGTGGGAGTCGAACCCACGATTTTCGGTTCATGAGCTTTCATAATATATTTCTCGACATTATGAAGGAGTTCTCTAAATTTCTCCGAATTATCAGTCAGGAGAAGTCATGAAGAACTGCCTTGAATGTAATGAACCATCTCGTAATGCTAAATTCTGCTCCAACAAATGTAAGGGCAAAAACTATTATCATAACAATAAACAGCGACTTAATATACGGTCCTATGCTCGACAGAAAGTTCGTCGCTCCGAACGAAAACAATCTTTGGTCGAGAGAACAGGAGGACAATGCAAGATTTGTTCTTATAGTAGTTGTCTTGCTGCCCTGACATTCCATCACCGAGAGCGAAGTCAAAAAGCATTCACTATTTCACATAGCTCAAAATCGTTCAAGACCATTAAAAAGGAAGCCGAGAAATGCGACCTTTTATGTATTCGTTGCCATCTTGAACTCGAAGATCGACTATATCAACCTCAAGCGACTAATTCCACACACCCTAATCGTTACGAACTTAACCGCCAACGAGCCTTACAGCGGAAACAGAAACTTGTGAATCTTAAAGGTGGCAAATGCCTAAAATGTGGCTACTGCCGATGCCTTCGTTCACTTTCATTCCACCACAGAGATCCAACTAAAAAATCTTTTACACTTGATCTTCGAACAACAGGCAACCGAAGCTGGAAAATCCTATTGGCCGAAGTTACAAAATGCGATCTCTATTGTGTTCGCTGTCATGCTGAGATTGAAGCGGCAATCCGCCAGGGTGGAATCGAACCACCGACTTGCAATTAGGACGCCGAGGAGTTGAACCTCGTTTTTTCATTCCAATGCAAAATGCGATGACAATTGGCACAAAGCACAGAGCACTTTCTGTCAATATGCTCGATTTGCTCATATTCATGAAACACGATAGATTAAAATTCTTTTGGTTTGGGTCTTCATGATGGAAATCCAGGGTTGCTGGATGGTCCTGCCCACATTGTTTACACTTTAGTCCAAGCTTTAACGAGTTAAACCATTCTCGTTTAGCTTCCTTAGCTTTTCGTACTTGCTCCAGTTGTTTATCTCGGTTCTTTGCATACCATGTACTTTGGTATCTGCGATTTCTTTCTTTCTCTTTTTCTTTGTCCTTGTATGGCATGATGTTCTCCTTCCGCCACACCATACGTCGAAATCGACCTTATAACCTTCAAAAAAATTATAAGAAAATGGGAGCCAAGAGAATCGAACTCTTCTACAGCGATTTATAAGATCGCCCGTCTCAACCAGAGACGTAGACTCCCGCTTATAAGGCTAGCCCTCAAAACCGTCGAGGACACGTCCCGTTTATATCCTGCTTCAATCTCCTTATGACAATTAGAACATACGAGACTACATTTGTCAAGTTCTTTTTTTATAATAGTCCACTTTCTACAATGAGCACCACTGAGACAGAATTTTTTAGTTTTCGGGTTTCTATGATGAAACTCTAATGCTTGTAGACAACGATTATACCGACACATAAAACATTGTCCACCTTTATATTTAACCATTTTTTTCTTTAGTTTAAGTCTCTTGGAATTCGCCATACAGGAGTTGCATTTATTAATCGTGTGACCACTGCGCCGGCGGTAGATATACTCTCTATCGCATATTTTACATTCAGTTTTCTTTCCTTCATATGGATCACTCTCGTGCAATTTAACAGTATTACGCCCTCCAAACGGAGAACATTTGAGACAGTATTTTCGTCGTCCTAAATTTCTTTCCTTGTCATCAATCTTTACTCTACACGGAAATCTCTCATCACATTTTTTACAAATAGGCATATTAGCACCTCCAATATACCTATTCAGTTATTGTAACTCAATATCCTTTGTATTTCCACTCTTACCACTGAGTTACTGGCGGGTAAAAGCGGTCTTAGCACCTGAGATTGCAGTCAATCTTTTTTGTTCTCCTTTATGCTGCCTTTACCACTTAGCTACACTCCCTTAGTTGCTTCATCTAATTCTGCCTGAGCCTGTTTAATACCAGCAGTAGTATAGTTACCACGTATTAGAGATATTAACTCCGCACGACCAAAACCTCCACGTTCTGCAATTTTCAAGAACTCCTGATCATGTCTTTTCGCATATTCTCGATAAGCCAATTTCGCCAGCCAAACCGGAATTACACACGCTGCAAATCGCAAACGATCTCTCGTTTCACTCTGGATCGGAAACGCTTGGATATCATCTATGTCTTTCACTCATTACCTCAATGGGCTAGGGTGGGGTTTGAACCCACAACGCACGGATCTTCAATCCGTTGTTCTTCCAATTGAACTACCTGCCCGACTATGGGTTGCAGGGTAACGATCCCTGTTCCTTAGATTAAGAATCTAATGCATCACCTTAATGCTTCAACCTCATTTCTTTTCCCGCTTAAAGACTGCCCATTCATTCAAAATTGAAGCGATAAGTTCAGCCCTTTCTTTACTCGTAGTGTAACAAAGAGAGTTCTCATCTTCTTTAAGAAAAACTGCATATTCACATTTAAAAAACACGTCAGGAATAGCCGCTTCAAATTTACTATTCTTAAGTAACTCAATAATTTCTTCCATTATTCAACTCCCAAACAATTGATATTCCTCAAATTTTTTAGGAAACTTTTCTCTGGGTCGGAAAGCAATTGCCACTTCTGCACCATCTAAATCATTCTCTTCCATCGCTACCCAATCTTCACACAATGTTTTAGCTTCCTCAAATTCTTCATCGCTAACTTGACAAGTTACTTTACGATACGAATATTCCATCCAATCCTTTATATCAGGATGATCTTGAAATTTCAAGTAACAGGCCAGAACAACATGTCCAATACAATTAGCTTGATGACCAAGAGATATTGATTTTCTTGTTAAAATGTACATTTTCATATGTTTCTTCTTTTTGAGTTTATTGTTCGACATCTACTTCATTTTATTCTCCTAAATAAAAAACCCCAAGTTTTACAACTCGGGGTAACGTGGTTCTTTTAGTGCAGTGAACGAACCTACGTTACCTCCAGCCATATGCTGGATATCTTTTTAAAGAAAGATTTAGTAACGTAAGTCATTTTCCACCTCTGTAAGTATTATACCCAATATTCCTCATTTGTCAAGCAAAACCTTCAAATTTTTCTTGGACCTGGAAATTTAATTATAACAGGATCATCTTCCTCACCAAAATAATCGGGAGGATAAAAAGATTGTGGATTTTGAACAAGGGATAGATTACCTGCATACACCTGACAATTGTTCTTGTCTCTGATAACGATTTCAGCGTAATCAGGATTTTCGTGTACTTGAACTAATTCAAAATCTGAACTTTTCACTTTAATTCTCCTTCTCGACATTTACCACATGTTATTTTGTTCGGACTATCAAGCATTATCCGAGGAAGACTATATTCTTGATTACATTTTGAACACGTAATCGATATAAAATCTTTTATAAATCCATCAGCACAAGATCGACATAAATAAGCGTTTTCAGTTTCACACGCTATATCATTATCAACAGGGAAAAGAGGATTTGCTCCAAAGATTTCTTGTTTGCAATTATGACAAATTTTCGGCACATATCTCTCTGTTTGCTCGTTCACTCTAATTCTCCTAAAG
>LAZR01002701.1_pt1 | contig 10130 bp, 8 predicted proteins | sample 329461 | NCBI WGS metagenome assembly LAZR01 (sample SAMN03002196, study PRJNA259156) | marine sediment metagenome | biome: sea floor; feature: Hydrothermal impacted sediments; material: marine sediment; isolation source: Loki non-amplified sample from Loki's castle hydrothermal vent sediment ...
TCCGCTTTATTCCTGTTGGATTATCTATTTTTAGGAAATATTATACACTGGGGGTTTGAAGTTGCCTGGGGGTTGACGATTATTTTATACAGTGTATTGTTTTTTAAATGGTCATTAAATCCAACAGATTGGATACCGATTAAATTTGGACACAAGATTCAATGGAATTTTAATGCCACGATAAGCACGAGCCCAGCCGCAAATGGAGATGCCCAGGCTATTGATTTAGATAAAGAAATCACAAAATGGCTCAAAGAAAACGTGTCTCCATTAATATATGCGAAAGAAAATTATAACACCTATTATTTTCTTAGAAAATCAGACTATATAGCGTTTAAATTAAGATGGACCTAATTTGTCCTTTTCTTTTCGATTGACAAATCTTAATTTTGTGTTAACATAGTGCTTAACAAATTCTAATACAAGGAGCACAGGCCATGAAAAACAATCTATTAGTCTCATTGATTAATAAAGGCATAGTCCAGGAAGGAACGGGAATTATAATATTTAGGTCTGGTACTACTATAAATGGTAATATAGGAAATTTCAAAGTTGAACAGGCTGTGGAAGTCATCGAGCCAGAAATAACGAATGGAATTGCTTTTCTAAAAACTGAAAGTCCTTTTGATTACAAAAGATTTTTAATAAACGCAAAACATATTTTCACAATTGATGGAATGAAGCCAGAGATACTTGGAGACGTATATGGGTTCAATCCTGATGGAACTAAAAAGAAAGTCAAGATAGATCCAGTGACAGGCGAAGAAATTAAACGAGGACGAAAGCCCAAAAAGAAACGTAGCACTATAGCAAAACCGATAGGAAAAAAGAAAAGAAAATTAATGAGCAGGAAAAGCCGTTCAATACAATAATAAATAAATGTATGGCTGACATTATTGATTTTCATAAAAATCCCGTAACAAATATTAAGAAAGATCTCAAGAAAAAAGAGAAAGAGCTTAATCGCGCAAAAGAAGAACTCGCTTTCTTTAAACGTATCTATTCCGCAACAGCATCTACGGGTGACTTATTAAAGCTTCAGCTTGCTGATTTGGAATCAAGCATTACAATTCTACAAGGGCATCTTAGTTTAGTTCAACAAAATTTAAAAAACCTAAAAGCAAAATTAGCTGATCTTGATGATGCTAAATCACAAATCTATGTAGTACCTCCCGACGACAAACCAAAGAAATAACCTAACTTTATTATAGTCAAACTATAATAAATACTGCTATGCGTTTAACGCATAGCAGTTATGCGTTCTTTGTAGTAAAAAGAATAAATAATAACAGTGGTTAAAGAGGCCTGGTCTCTTTAACGGCAGTTAGAAAGAACTCTGTTCTTTCTAACAATGGTTAACTATAAGGAATAATAAGATGGCAAAACTTGCTACACAAACTGTTGTTATTCAGATTTCTAAAGCTGTTGCTGATAGTGCGAATGATGAAATCGATGCTCTCAATGAAGAAGCCATCGCACAACTTAAAGAAGCTATTGTTGCATTAGTTGGTGATAGTGGCGCAGTGGTGGAAATGGTGAATGGATAATATTCAACTGTCCAAAAACTTCAAGCTTTCGGAACTTGTTAAATCATCTACAGCAGACAGACATGGTATAGATAACTGGCCTACTGATCCGGATGTTATCGAAAATCTAAAAGATATAGCCGAACATATTTTACAACCAGTTAGAGATTATTACGGAGTAGCGTTTGCTCCAAATAGTGGTTATCGATGTTTAGAGCTTAATAGGTTGCTTAAGAGCAAAGACAATTCCAAGCATAGGTTCGGACAAGCCGTGGATATAGAGATTTCTGGTATACCAAACAAAGACTTAGCTGAGTGGATTAGAGACAACCTTGACTACGATAAGATTTTATTAGAATTTTGGTATGATAACGATCCTATGTCCGGCTGGGTTCACGTTCAATATGTTTCACCAAAAGAAAATAGAGGAACTTGTTTTACTATTAACAGGAATGGTGTCTTCACTGGATTTAGGAGTTCTTGACATTTAGCTAAAACTTTGCTAAACTATTAATACATTTTAAGGAGTGTCAATCATGTCAAATAAAAAGCCACCACTTACAGATTATCAGAAAACTATCTATACTCCTGAAGAGCAGGAGATGCTCAAGCTAGGAGTACATATTATAAGGCGTGATGAATTTAGCAGTGATGAAATCGAACAAGCAAAATTTCTTATTCAGACAATGCGTCGTGCTATAGGACAACCTCCTCTTACCGAAGAAGAACTGGATATGATAATCGAGCGGGCTAAAAACAGATCTTAATTTTTTTCTTTATAAAACCAAATAGATAAATACTATCATATAATATGTGATAGGAAATAATCATGGCTAAAGTTAGTGTTCAGATGTTGGGCGATACACAAATCGAACTTGATGTCACAGGCGACAAAATAAGAGCAGACGGATTTTTCGGACAGAAGGACGGACTTCATTCCGTTGCTTGGTCTCTAGAAGATTTTACTGGAAGAATATTTCTTGAAGCATCTCTTGCAACTGACCCACAAGAGGAAGATTGGTTTTCGCTTTTCTTAGACGGTTCCAAAGCATTTATTGAATATCCGTTAATTCCTGGAGCTCCATCTGGCGCCAAGGGTGACACTCTTGTCGATGCATTTACTTTTCAAGGAAATTTTATTTGGCTTAGAGTTAGAATTGACCGTAGTTTTATTAGGCCTCTCCCTACTTCTGATCTAGAAAAAGCTTTGCTTGGCTCTGTTAAGAAAGTTTTGTTGAATCATTAACCATGTCGAAAATCACAATTACCAGTCATATCAAATTCCAACAAGGCTTAGTTATAATAAAAGATGCGTTTGTACCTCTATCTGTCAGTTTTGATGGCACAAACGATTTTTTAACTCTGGGTGCAGGATTAACCGGAGCAGTAGATAGTACAAAAAATCTTACATCAATATGGTTTAAGGTAGATGATGCTGGCGGCGACGGCAATCTTATGGCTCTTGGCCAATCCAATACATCTAGTTATTCTGTTGTAAGAAACGCTGCGGGCAAGATCGAAATCAATCTAGAAAGTTCGTCAACAGTACTTTGGAATTTTACAAGTACAGAATCATATAATAGTACAACTAATACTGGTTGGCACAATTTATTGTTCGCAGCAGATCTCGGTGGTTCTCCAACCGCAAGTGTATTTGTCGACAATGAGGTTTTAGCCGGTACTAATAATACAGCCCCAACTGCAGGTAGTATTGATTATACTGTTGCTAATTGGGCGATAGGTGCCAGTACAACAGGGACTAATAAACTAACTGGAGAACTATCTGAATATTACATGACAGATGAATTTTTGGATATTACAATATTAGAGAATAGACTCAAGTTTATAGATACTACCGGCGGTGATCTCGCTCCTGCATTTTTAGGAGTTGATGGAAGTAAACCTACAGGAAATGTTCCAATAATCTTTTTTACAGGAAGTGTAGATGACTGGCACACTAACGTAGGTTTCGGCGGTGGCTTTACTGAAAACGGCGCGTTAGTTGCAGGTTCTGATCCAACTATTCCAGGAACAACAACAGTGAATTTCACCGAAGGAAGTTTATTTACTTGGGGTTATGACGGTGACGCAAACAGCGGCCTAATGGGTATCGGAACAACACAAGTTAATCAATCTTCTCCTGTTCAGGTCGGAGCATTAACTGATTGGACTTTCGGCACTGGTGGAAGAAAACATTCTCTTGCTATAAGAGCTGATGATACTCTGTGGGCTTGGGGTTATGGAGGTGCTGGTGAACTTGGTAATAGTGCAGCCGGAATTTCAGCTAGCCGATCTTCTCCTATTCAAGTTCCAGGTGGAGCAACTTGGGCCGATGCTTCTGGCGGAGAAAGATTTTCTCTTGGGGTAAAAACCGACGGAACCTTATGGGGTTGGGGGGACGGATTTGGTGGAAAAACCGGACACGGCAATACTACAGATTATTCTATTCCTGTTCAGATTGGTGGAGCAACAAATTGGGCTAGTGTTAGTGCTGGACCTTTTCATGGTTCTGCATTAACAACTACTGGTGCCCTATGGATGTGGGGAAGTAATGCATCTGGAGAATTAGGACAAGGAGATACTACATACCGTTCCGTTCCTGTTCAGATTGGTGCGTTGACTGATTGGGCTGTTATTAGTACTGGTCAATTCCGTCAAGTTGCAGTAAAAACCGACGGTACATTATGGTCTTGGGGTAAGAATAACTATGGTCAGCTCGGACTTGAAGATACTGCTAACAGATCTTCTCCTGTTCAGATTGGTTCTTTGACAGATTGGGCTAATGTAGTTGCTAATCAAAATCATAGTATTTTAGCATTAAAAACTAATGGTACTCTATGGGGATGGGGCTATAACGCTTACGCTTCGGCAGGTATTCTTGGAGTAGGTGATACTGTTAATCATAGTTCTCCTGTTCAAGTTGGCGCTGATACTAATTGGGCTAAAATAGGTATGACCAATAGTACTGGTATTGCAATCAGAACCGATGGAACATTATGGGCTTGGGGCTTTGGATATAGCGGTTCCCTCGACAACGGAATCTCTAATTATTATACATCTTCCCCAATCCAAATCGGATCTGATGCTAATTGGGCGTTTGTTGCACGTACTAGCGATGATTTTGCTGGTCGGAACATAGCAATAAGAGACACCACCGGATAATTTATAATTCAAAAAGATAGAGTTAAAACAGTAGTTTATCATTAACTGCATATATAAAGCATGAACGCTATATAATAAATATTATTGGCTACAATTCAAGGTATATAATATGACAATTACAGTTACTGGTAGAATAAAAATACCACAAGGATTAATTACAGTTGGACCGGCCGCCGCACCGGCTCCGCCGCCTTCACCAAGTGGTGAATTATGGGCTTGGGGTCGTAATAACTCTGGATATCTTGGTTTGGGAGATACGTTCAATAGATCGTCTCCTGTTCAGATTGGCATTTTAACTGATTGGACAAAAGTTGATAGCGGCGACTTTCATACTCACGCAATAAAAACCGATGGAAGTTTGTGGTCCTGGGGCAGAGGTCTTGATGGCGCTCATGGATTAGGAAACACTACAGATTATTCTAGTCCTGTTCAGGTTGGTATTTTGACTAATTGGGCAGATGTCGCTGCTGCTGATGTCGGACGTCACTCGCTCGCAATAAAAACTGATGGCACTTTATGGGCTTGGGGGGCCGGCGGCGGCGGGATACACAATGGTGAAATTGGCGATGGAACAACAATTAAAAGATCTTCTCCTGTTCAGATCGGAGCGTTAACTGATTGGGCTAGTATTGGTATTGGAAGTTTTCATTCTATGGCAATAAAAACTAATGGTTCATTATGGGCTTGGGGTAAGAACGACTACGGTAATCTTGGTTTAGGAAACACTACTTATTATTCCAGTCCTGTTCAGGTTGGTTCTTTAACTGATTGGGCTAGTGTATCTGGCGGAAATCAACATACTATTGCTTTAAAAACTGATGGAACGATGTGGTCTTGGGGTTCAAACTTTAGTGGTAGACTTGGTTTAGGAGATGGAGGAGCAGGGACTGAGAGATCTTCTCCTGTTCAGATTGGATCTTTGACTACTTGGTCGCAAGTTAGTAGCGGTAGCTCTACTGGTAATGCTATTAAAACAGATGGAACAATATGGTCCTGGGGTGGAAACTTCAATGGTTCTCTTGGTTTAGGAGATGGAGGAGCAGGGACTGATAGATCATCCCCTGTTCAGATTGGCGCTTTAACTAATTGGGCTAGTGTTAGTACTGGAGGTGGACATTCTAACGTACTTAAAACTGATGGTGCTCTATGGGCTTTTGGTTATAATGGTTTTGGTGCGCTTGGGGATGGATTTGGAACAGGCAATAATAGATCTTCTCCTGTTCAGATTGGATCTTTGACTACTTGGATTAGTATCAATTCTGGCCGACGTCAATCTTTCGCGATAAAAACTACAGTGTAATTCAGCAGTTCTATTCAAGTGGCTTTTTAATAAATACAGTAAGTATCTATTAAGAGGTTATACTCGTGGCAATCTATGCACAGAAAACAAGTTTTAGATCGAGCGCACAGTTTCCAGATTTCAAAGTTACAGGTCTTCTCTCAGGAGGACAAATTCTTGTCTTTGATGGAGATGCTAGAGCATTCGTCAACAAACCTTCAAGTTCTATCGTAATCAGCGGCGGAGGAGGCGGTGGAGGAACCATCGTAGGCGCTACAAATGTTGGAACAGGCGCCGAAGTTTTCAAAGAAGTTAATCTATCCGATGAATTAGTTTTTAGAAGTTTCGTTGGAGCGAACGGTATTACCATAACGGAAAATGCTGACGAGATTATTGTTGAAAATGATATTATTGCAGATGCTTGTATAAGTGTTCCAGGCGACTTTAAGATTGAAATCGATAACGATAACAATACTGTCTGCGATGCTAAGTTTGAAATCTTTACAAATAGATATGTAGCACAAACAGTTTTTACTCCTGTTACGTTTTCTTCTATTCCTGTAGGTGATATTACAGTTGTTACAGATCTAGGCGGAACAGATCCTGGAAAGTATATCTCTGCTACTGCGGATTTTGGCATTCTTGGTTTCCAAGCAGGAATGTGTTTAAGAGTTGTCGGAACAGATGAACAAGATGGCGTCTTTGAAATTGCTTCTATTAGCACTACAACAAATACTAATGACACAATAACTATTACAATACATTTTCCAGACGATGGGGATGATGGAACACAAACAGGTCCTGTAGAATTCGAAGCAGTATTTTTTAAATTTCTAACTAATCAATCTTTCCAATCAATAGGAACAGATTTTGCTGCTGCTGGATTTCTAAGCGGACAAACTATTAGAATTACTGGAACGCCCGCTGGCGTTATAGGTGACGCATTTGCGGAATATGTTGCTGGACAAACAATCGTTATTGATGGCACCATAGTTACGTTATCAACAGCAACGGGTAACGCAGTCGCTACAGGAACAATTGGCGCCGTTTATACTAATGGTGAAGACATTACTATTAACGGTGTTAATGTAGTTCTTTCAACCGGAACAACAGTTGCTGACGCAATCACAGATATCACTGCGGCAACTATACCTAACGTAACAGCAACTGACGTAGGTGGAGCATTAAGATTTATTTCTACAGTTGCGTTAGTTCTTGCAGAAGGTGCTGGAACTGCTTTGTCCGATCTTGGATTTGCTGCTGGGACTACGCCTGTTCCAGGCACTGTGGATGACGCAGTTGTAGATATCACTGTCGAAGCTATCACTAATATAACAGCAACTAAAGAAGATGATGCTCTAAGAATAATTTCTTCTTCAGAGTTTTCTATTATTGTTGCGGAAGGCACAGGAACAGCACTCTTTGATCTAGGCATTACTGCTGGAACATTTACAGGTGGCGGAATACTTGATGATACTTATACTATTGATACAGTAGCAACAGATACTATTACAATATTAGAAACATTTACTGGATCATTTCCAAAATGTGTTGTTGGAGATATTAGTGTAACTGTCACCCCGTCTGTTACGGAATCCACTGAATGGTGGGTTAACGAATGTGGCGAAATGCGTTCTAACGATGCGACTTTTTGTGGTGATGTTGATATTATTTGTGGCGGCGGGTTATCTGTTGAAGGTAACTCACAGTTTGATGGCGATGTTAATATTGATGGAACTCTAACAGTAAATGGGTTGGATATTATTATTCCAGTCTTTCCAGATCTTGGCATTCAAGTTCAGATTACATCAGGAACATTTGTTGGAAGAACAATAGTCGGCGGAGATGGTATTACTGTTGCTGCTGGCGACGGCGTTCTTAGTAATCCTACAATCGACGCAGACGATTTTGATCTCACATTTACTGGCGATGCTACTGGAACTAATACGGTTGTAGGATTAACAAATACATCAATTACTTTAACTCTAAATACATTACTTCCTGGCGCTCCATTCACATTTAATAGAGTAACAGTAGATGCGACAGGACGTGTTACTTCTGGATCAGATGTTCCATTAGATTTTCAGCCGCTTGATTCAGATTTGACAACACTCTCTGGAGGATTATCTAGTCCAGGATATGTTGTTTGGGATGGATCTGTTTATGAAGATAGAGAACTTCTTGGAACAACAGACGAGATTGTTATTACAGATGGGTCAGCAACATCTGGCGATAGTGTGATTGGATTTGCCGACGATGCTGTCTTTCCTGGATTTGGAGCTATTACAATTCCACAGGGATCTACAGCTCAACAACCAGTTTCGCCATTAGATGGTGCTTTCCGTTATAACACAACGGATATGGTTTTCGAAGGATTTGTTGATGGTTCTTGGGAGCCATTTTTGAATAGTGCGAGCGGACCGTTCTTGCCACTAATTGGCGGCACAATGACTGGAGATATTACGCTTGATGGTGCTAATATTGTTATGTCCGGCGCAGAAACAGTTGATGGGCGTGATGTCAGTGTAGATGGATCAAAGCTTGATGGAATTGAAGCAGGAGCCACAGCAGATCAATCCGCTGCTGATATTAGAGGACTTGGTTTTTTTGACACAACAAATGACGGAGCAGGTTCCGGCTTAGACGCAGATTTGCTTGATGGCAATGAAGCAACTGCTTTTGCCACTGCTGCTCAAGGCACATTAGCTGATAGCGCACTTCAGAATGTTGTTGAAGACTTAACTCCACAACTAGGTGGAAATTTAGATGCTAATCTTTTTAGTATAGTTGAAGATGGAAATGTAATTCTTGATTTTGCATCGGGTGGTGAATCAGCAGTAAACAATATCGAGATAGTACATGCTACTACAGGTTCAGGTCCTATCATCCGTTCTGTTGGAGCAGACACAAATGTTGATCTGAATATCACCCCGAAGGGAACAGGAAATATTGTTTTAGATGGTTTAAAGTGGCCAATTGCTGACGGAACAACGAATCAATTCTTACAAACAGATGGATCCGGCACATTATCATTTTTTAGTATTATACAAGCCACTGGAAACGAACTGGAAAATATTGTCGAAGATTTGACTCCACAACTAGGTGGCGAACTTGACGCTCAATCAAATAAGATTGTTAATCTTGCCGATCCAACGACAGCACAAGATGCAGCTACAAAGTCATATGTTGATCTAGTTGCTGCTGGTTTTGTTGAAACAAGTGACATAGGAGTTACGGTTCAAGCCTGGGATGCAGATCTTGATGGTCTAGCTGGTTTAGCTGGAACGGGTTATGTAGTACATACCGGAGCAGGAACATTTGCTGAAAGAACGATTATTGGCGGCGAAGGCATAGTTGTTTCCGATGGAGATGGTGTCGCTGGAAATTCTACAGTTGACATGGACATTATAGGATTGGCAACAGCAACACAGCCAGTTAATCCACTCGCAGATTTTGTAGTATTTTATAACGCTGACTTAACGGCACATGAAAAAATACTCATTAGTGACTTAATAGCTGATCTCGCTGCTTCTGATGAAATAGTAATAGATGGCGCGAATGTTGGAGCCGGTGCTGATGTCTTTAAACAAAATAATGCTGGCACTTTAGAATTTAGAACACTTGATAATGGCAATTCTGGAATTGTTATTACACAAAATGCAGACACGATAGATATTAGTGTTAATGATAATCTAAATGATATTGGCTTGCTAACTCCTGCGTCAGATGCTTTTATTGTTGGAAATGGAACAAATTGGACAGCGGAAACTCCAAGTGTAGCAAGAACATCTCTTGGGCTTGGAACTATGGCCTTAGAAGCCGACACAGACTTTTTAAGACTTTCCGGCGGCACAATGTCCGGAACTATTACAATGGGCGGAAACTCTATTACTGGACTTCCATTAACTCCAACACTAGCAAGCGATGCTGCTTCTAAAGATTATGTGGATGCTTTTGCGGCTGCCGCATCTGGAGCAGGTGATGGCTTGTTTGATTCTGGTGGAGCTCATAATGTTGGTGCTGGAACAGGTATTATAGTAAATGCCGATGATATTGAACTCGATCTAACATTTACTGATGGACGCTATCATACACAAACGGAACTCAATAGCACTACTTCGTCAGTTGAAGGTGCTGATCTTATCGGAACGGACACAAAGACC
>LAZR01002702.1_pt1 | contig 10129 bp, 17 predicted proteins | sample 329461 | NCBI WGS metagenome assembly LAZR01 (sample SAMN03002196, study PRJNA259156) | marine sediment metagenome | biome: sea floor; feature: Hydrothermal impacted sediments; material: marine sediment; isolation source: Loki non-amplified sample from Loki's castle hydrothermal vent sediment ...
CCTAATCCCTGAACGCGGTTGCACCAGGGCCGCCCTAATTATTTCCCTTTTCTATCCTGGGTTTGGCATGGTTTTTGCTAGTAAATTTTATCGTAAGTCGTTTACCGATCACGTTTTACAAGCAAATCCCGTGCCAATTTCAGTTTTTACCTTGCTTTCCTGTATTTTCTAGGGTATAATTTACCGAAGATTTAGGATTAGGGTAGTCCCTAAGAATTGCGGTAAAGTGTTGACTATTGCCCAAACATTAGGCTATCTTATAAACGAGAAACCTTAGTAATAAGAAGGGAGCGTAGAACATGAGTAAACTAACGCCTCAGCAGTTTCAAGAGAAACACGCCAGGCGGTTGAAGGGTGCCGTAAACGACATTAAAGAGGGGATTGATCGAGTAACGGAAAACCCTTGTGAGAAGGCCGCCGCTAAGCAAGACAAAATGCTTACGAATTTGACCGCCGCCGTCCAGAGCGGAAAATGGGCCGCCGGCCTAAAGCGTGTTGACCTTGCCACCTGGAAACAAAAAGCCCGCGACATCGGCGTCAACCGGATCGCCGCCGGGATCGACGGGGCAAAGGACAAAGTGATAAAGTTCGCCGAAGAACTTTTACCCCATATCGACCGGGAGCAAGCAAAATTGGCCGGTATGCCGGATGTAACCCTGGACGACAACATAAACCGGATGACATCCTTTGTCCGGGGTATGGCGAATTTTAAACGATCCAGCTAGGACAGGGACAGTCAGAGTCCAGGTCTTAGGAATTGTCGATAACTTGTGAACAACTTGTGAATAAAGAAGGGAGTGTAATATGTTACTACATCCCAATAAGGTTAAACGGATCACCGCTTCCGGCGGTGGTAGTTTAACAGTGGCGAGTGGTAAGTCTATTGTCATACGCCGGGTTGAATGTATTCCCTCGACTAACGATACGTATTTAGTGTTATCCGTTGACCGGGTGACGGTAGCCGCGTATCGGGTAGCAGGACGGGCAGGGAATCAATTAGGGTGTTTGCTAAGTGCTTATCACTACTTTAACATTATGGATTTCCTAACCAAAAAGACAATTAATGTCTTTATTCCGGTAGCAGAAGGGCAAACGTTTACGGTTAGTAGGTACGCTGAAACCGGCAACGTGATAATCGTCTATGACGAGTTTTCCGCCGGAGACGCCAAAGCCACCGATCCAAACGGATCGGAAGCGTCGGTTTATACTTTCTTACAGTATATGTCCACCAGCGTAACGCCGACCGCTTCGCAGGATATTTTGCTGGATACCAGTTTAAGTCCTGCCGAATTCCCCGATTTCCCCGCCGGTGAGGTTGTACCGGCCGGGCATAAAATCGACCTGTTGGGAATTTGCGGTATGCCTTTTAGTACCGGGGCCGCCGGTCCGAACGCCTGGGGTACTTCCTTTATCAAGATGATAAAGGACCGTGAAGTCCTGTTTGATGACGATAAGAACGGAATTCCGTTCGACGGTCAAGACGCTACGGCAACCGCCGATGCTTACCTGAGTAACTTTTCTTTAGTCGGTCCGGGTGTTACCCTGGAAAACGACGATGACGCCGCCGTGTTAGGTGATCCTTTGATGTTTGACGTACCGTTTGAGTTTGGGCCGGGATTGGAATTGAATGTCTATCTATCGGGTATTATGACAACCGCCGCCGCGTGGGAGGAAACGATGGTTGACTTTGCCTGTATTCTCAGGGATACCAAACTTTAACCTTTGGTAGGAAATAGGAAAGGAAGTGATAAACAATGTTAAAATGGAAAACCCATAAATTTTCTACCATAGCCAACAACGTGGAATCTCTGAGTGACATACTAGCCGGATCCGCCGGAAAAAACCGGGTGATTAAATGGATTGCTTGTGATATTGATTCGGATATTTATATTCGGGTTTATCGTGATAGCGAGCAATTTGTGGATTTCGAGTGTGATCTAATCACAGCCGGAGCACCGCTTTTGCCGGTGGAAATCCCCCTGGGCGATGGACAGTTAGTCAAGGCCGGATTCTACAATGAAGCCGCCGGAAGCGTGACGCCGTCGATTTCGATAGGCTATGAGGAAACATAGGGTAAACAGTGAAACCAGTTTTGATTTGTATTACGTTTCACGTTTACAAGGTTAGTGTAAAACTTAACTGTGGGAATCGTTTCCGTCTTAGGCTCAAAAGGCTTATTCGTAAGCTAGGAAAACTTAGACGGGAACGATCCCGCCTTATACGAAAGGATAGATTATGTCGGAAATTACTATACCGTTTTCGATTTCGGAAATAATCGTCGCCCCAGAACCGACCGGGCGGTTACGACTGAGCGACGATATACAACAAACACTATCCAGTATTATGGGGTATGACGGACAAAGCCGTCGTCCTTTACGTTGTAGTTTGAGTGGTTCATTGGACATACGATCCTCTCCAGTACAAACAATTGTTGTCCTTACTGCTGACAGTGCGGGGTGGTCGTGGGCTGGGGATAATATTGAAACATCGGAAGTACTGGTAAGAAATCGAACCGGACAAGCGGGGGTCGTTTATGTAGCGGTGGACGCCGATGCCGCTGCTGCCAATTCGTTTGTTTTGTCTCCCGGTGAGAGTATTCAGATTGCTGTAAATAACCTTAGTAGGCTGCATCTTTTGATTTCGAGCGATACGGAGAAAGCGGATTTGATTTATACAAGATGATGAATTACAGCGGACAATCTTATAAAGAGGAAGCCGGAACGATTAAGGTTTGGTATGGATTAAAATCGGCCATTCCTAACGGGTGGAACGCCTGCGACGGAACGAATGGAACGGTCAACCTGGAGGGTAAAACCGTTTTCGGACCAAACGCCGGATTTGTTTTGTTTGCAACCGGCGGAACGGCTTTCCATACACACGCCATGACCTGTCAATCCGCCGACGATACTTTAGGGGATGGATTGGACCTGGTTTGGGGTGCAGGTAGTTCGTCAGAGACTACCAGTGGGCACCAACACACTGTATCGGCGGGCAACGGAAATAATTTACCGCCTTATAAATGTTTATGGTGGATTCAGAAATTATAAAAAGGGATAATAATGATATTGATTGTTACATTAAAAGCCGACGTTGCCAATGAACAGCAGGCCGATAATTATCTGGCGGCCTTAAAACAATGGCTAAGCGACAAGCCGGGTATTAAGGGTAAATCGGAATTGAAAATAGACAAGTCCGGTGAGTTGAAAACGCTTTGACCTGGACTTGATAACGATATGGGTATGTGATTCACGTGAGAATGTCCCTGGCGTTGCTTGTGGTGTAACGCCGGGGGCAACTATTAAAACCCTTACCGCCAATAAAGGAAAATTACCGTGGGTAAGAATGAGAAATTTTGGCTAACCTTCGCTTTTCAATTCATAATCCAGGCGTTAGGTGAATTGATTAAGCAGTTAACAGGGGATGACGACGATGACAAAAAATGACGACAAAGCCTATCAGGAAAATGCTATCGTTATCATCTATTTACCGCCGTTACCAACGGCGGGGTTGTTTGAAATCCACGCCGCGATTAAAACGGCTTTAGGTGGTCTGGACGGATTCAAGATTGACTTTCGTATTTTAGGGCAAAAAGATGGCGGAGGACTGGTCAACCAGGGAGCTATGCCTAAGCCGGATAGTAACCAAGTTTGAGGTATGCCGGGGTTTTAGGATCACGGCATCGGAGAAACTGGTTATTTTCAACAGTGTTCTAGGCACGGAAACCGATCCGATTACACGGGGAATATTCGGATATATTTCCCAGGTTCTTACGCCGATTGTCAATTATATGAGACAATTATTAAACCAAGACTCAGGTAATGATCCAGAATATATGATCCCATATTTTCTGGATCATTATACTATCTCTGAAGATATGGTAGAATTCGATTTGACCTGGGAGAAGATTAATGCGGCCTGGATTGACGCCCCGAAACAAGGACGTTTGATGACCGTTTTAACTTTTGACGAATTGAGACGAAGTATCTGGGGTGAGGAGTTTACTTACTTTAAGATTGCGGAGCCGCCTTTTTAATGACTATTGATCTTGAACATCCGATCACTTACGGGGAACATTACGCGGGGATAATGTTGGAAGTCGATAAAGCGTTTGCGGAAATCGAAGAACAAGCAATCAAGCCCTTCATCCCGGCGATCTTTAGCGACCCGGACATTCGGGAAGCTATGCCTTTCGATATTTTGGGTAAACTTGAAAGACTTTTCGAGTTTGAATCGCCCGGTTTGGGGGGCGTAGGCGGACGGTTTATTTCGGAGATTGCCGATCAAGCGGTATCTATGGTAATGACGCCGGCTTTGCGGAAAACGCAATACGCCGCTAACCGGGTTTTCCAAAACATGATCGTCAATCCCGATGTAGCTATGGAATTATTCCGACGAAGGGGGATAGAGGCGTTTACTTACAATTATCGTTTTCGAGCGGCGGGATATAACGAGGCCGAACAGAAACTTTTAGAAACCGCTTCCGTCAATTATCCGGGAATTCCCGATCTAATTAGATGGTCTCGTTATCAGGTCGCTCCAGAAAACCTTTTTACAAAGTTCGATAATACCTATCAGATTGATCCGAAACTGTTTGAACTTTGGGAATGGCAAACGCGACAGCAATTTACAACCGATCAAGTTATAAACCTTTGGCAAAGGGAAATCATAGACGATACTAATCTGAGTTTAGAATTGCGTCGATTAGGATGGGGGAGTAAGCATATCCAAAATATCACTACTTTAGGTTACGAAGTCCCTAACGCCATGTTACTTTATCAGGGGAATCTATTCGCCGAAGCCGATCCCGATAAAGTACAACAGGATTTCAAACGAGCCAAGATAAGCCCGGACGATATGATCCCGTATATAGACGCGGTTTTGGCAAAACCCGCCGCTATGGACTTGATCCAGTATCATCTAAGACAGGAAAACGAATTGGCCGATCTCAATACTGATCTAAGAAAAATCGGCGTTCATCCGTCCTATTTCGATGTTTATAACGCCCTGGCCCTGCCGATCCCGCCGGTGGCGGACATAATCTCGATGGCAGTCAGAGAGGCTTTCAGTCCGGCAACCGCCGCCCGCTTCGGTCAATATGAGGATTTACCGCCCGACTTTGTTAAGTATGCCGGGATGAAAGGATTATCGGAGGAATGGGCCGAGCGATATTGGGCCGCCCACTGGAATTTACCCAGTGCCCAACAAGGTTTTGCCATGTTACACCGGGGAATTATCGAGGAAGGGGATCTAACCTTACTACTGAAAGCCCTGGACGTTATGCCGTTTTGGAGGGATCGACTGGTACAACTGGCCTTTAAGCCGTTGACTAGAGTTGATGTTCGCCGGATGTATTCCCTGGGCGTATTGAATGAATCAGACGTTTTAGAGGCTTATGAGCAGTTAGGGTATTCGCCCGAACGAGCCGGACAAATGACGGAATATACGATTCAGCAAGTCTTAATGTCAATGGCAAAGTTTTCGTCCAGGGACGTTATCGCCGCTTATACGGATCGTAAGATCAATAGTTCGCAGGCGTCCAGCCTGTTATCGTCCCTGGGCGTTCAAAGTGGGGATATAGGATATATATTATCAACTGCCGATTATAAAAAAGAATGGTCCTACATCGACGGACGAATCAGGGCTATTCGTAATCTATACCGCAAGGGACAGAATACCCAAAACGATGCCCGAACACAACTTTTAGGGCTTAACCTACCGTCCGATGAAGTCGATAACCTTATGGATCAATGGTATTTTGAGAAGGCCGGGGACGGAGTGCAAACCCTGTCAAAAGCGGAAACACTAAAATATCTCAAAGGCGGTATGATTGACGAACCTAGGGCACGTCAAGAATTGGCCCTAATGGATTATGACGAAGAACGGATAAACCTTTACATAAAGAGCGTAACATGGACCAAACCGGATTGATAGATAAACAAATTAAAGTAGTGACGGATCGACAAAAGGAAGTTCGGGCACGTGTCCGGTCAGTGCAGGAATCGCTTGCTTATCGTCGCAAAGGACAAAGGGAGTTGTCCAGCCGTCCTTATTTACCAAAGCCTTAGTATAAAGCCGGTTCAGGTCTTTAGTTACCTGGGTTGTATAGTATTGATCGACCGCCGCCCTGGATAATAAACCCTGTAACGTCGGCCATTGTTCCTGTCGGTACGATGTTTGAGATAACATCTCGGCGTGTCGGGAAATTCCTTTGATGACCTTTTTACCGATCAACTCATAATCCTTAAGGCCGTAAATGGTCATCGTCTCGGATTCCCGCTCAATCTTTAGACCGCCAAGCCGGGAATCGTGCATAAAGTCGGCAAGGTTCTCCAGGCCGGCTCGATTGACAAACAGGGAATCAGTATCGCAATAATAATAGTTTTTCTCTCCACAAGCCCTAATCAGTTTATACAGATACAAACGGGCGTAAGCGGTAACGTGAGACGATATAGCCGGAAATGAATGTCTAGTTTCATCGGAGCCGGTCATCTCGAACACTTCACCCAGTAAGTAACGGATTTTACGCCGCTGTTTCGTATCCACGTCATAACAAATTTCAACCCGGCTCGGTTCGCCCGGACAAACGCCGATCTTTTGCCAGATTTCCCCCTTTTGACCGAATTTGCCGTATAAAGAATTCAGTAAGGTTTTGGCGAACCAGTCGTAAAGGTTTTTACCTTCCTTAAGTAAATCCCGCCTAAGTCGATAAAACCGATCCACGTAACTTTTGAATATGTCGGCCGACGTGTAAATTACCGCTTTCCCCACCGCTTTAATATGATTACGTTTCAGGGCGAATTCCAATTCCGGGGTTGTCAGGGTGGTCCAGAATTGACCGACCGGGAAAGTAGTTCGCTCTTTACGAATAGCATAAGCCGGTTCGTCGGTATCAATGCAGACCTGGGCGATTACGGTGTAAAAGGGCAGAGCATTTTCTAGGGCCTGGATCGTCATGTTCGGAAAATACTTTTCATACTTGACCGGGTAAAGATGACCTCTCATAACAAAGGCGTAAAGACTGTTTACATCGACTACGAAAAAAGGACCGTCGTCCCTGGTCCCTAAATAAAAACATTCCGTCCGACCGCCTTTGTAGGAATCACGCTCCAGGTCAAGCGCTTCCTGATTGTTATGGATATAGATTTTGTGGTGGTAGTGACCGAATAAATACGCCGCCATAGCGGTCGATCCTATCGTATAACACAAACGGGAAATCGATCGGGAACGAAGAAAAGACGCCAATTCCTTAAACATGAGTAACAGGATCAAAACGTCTCTCTTACAATAGGTTTTTAATTCGGGAATCGAACAGGTCTTAAAGTCGATAAAGAGTTTGGGAACGCCCAAACGTTCACCGATCACCGCCAAAGGTTCACGAACCCAGTTGAGGGAATCGACGAATATTATAGACTTTTTATGTCCTTTAACTTTGATAAGAGTAGTCAAACCCTTACTGTAGAAAAACTTAACGGTGAATTTATGGCGGGTTAAGATACGGAAACCCTGAACAACGGTAAAATCATAGGGTAGTTTGTGGGCTATTACCCAGAGCCGGTTTTTAGTTTGACAATGGGACAATACAAAATCCCAAAATTCGTCCAGGGTAGTAAAGTAAAACCAGGTTTCCTTATCCGATCGATTGCCGCCGCCCCACCGGAAGTAACAAGCCCAGCCCAATTTTAATACATGATCCGTTCGACCGTCCGGTTTTTCTATCAGATCCGATTCGACATCGAAGAAAATGACATGACGGGGGATTGCTAAAGTCTTTTCAGGACGTAGAATATGCGGTTTTCGGGAATTACTACTCACGCGGAAATCCTGCGAATTCCTGTTTCCGCCGTTGCACCTACTATTTTTTCTTCACCGGCGGTGTATTTGTCCAGGTCTAATTCTAACGCCGCTTGCTCCATTTCGCCTACGGTTAAAGGACGGTCCGAAGTGATATTAACGATCTGGCTTTCTAAAGGTTCGCCGGGGCGACGCTGGATATGTAAGCGAACCTGAAACATAAATTCCTTGCCCATATCCCACGATTCAGCCCTAACGATTTCGGTGGAGGGGTAGCGGTCCTTACGTACAAAACGCAAAAGACCTTCCTTCTTAGTGAAATCGCCCTGAGTTCGCCAGTCGGCCAACATAGCGGTACGCCGGTAGGATAAACCGGCTTTGCGCATGTCGGCAATAAATGCAGTAGCCGACTGGCCCTTCTTGATTGCCGACTTCATACGTTGAACTACTTCGGCTCGTTCAATACCTTTAGGCTTTGCCATAATAAGGCCGCCCTTCTTGGAAGTCTCAAAAGGTCAATCGTTGTTATATTAGACTGTAGATGTTTTGAGCCGATTCGTCAAGTACAGTATTGATATTAGATAAAGCCTCAATCGCCGCCGTTACCTTTGGGTTTTTATCGCCAACTAAAGCAAGTATCTTAGCACAATGTTCTTTAATCGCCTCAGTATTTCGATGACAACCCTCTAAATGTTCTTTTATTTTGCCTCTGGTATTCGATGGCATGTTATAAACCCTTCCTGGTTAAAAAGGAGAGGGGTAGAAAATCCATTTTCTACCCCTACAGTGAGGAGAAAAACAAGACTACGCTGAGGCGGCCTCAATCGCCGCCTTATACGATTCGGCTAATTCGTCCTTATCCAAACCGGCCTTTAACATATTGATCAATTTAGCAGTGATGGTTTTGTCGTCAATGATAGTCAGATCATAGGTGCTGTTTTGATCGCCCTTCTCACCGCTACGTACCAACTGAAACGCCGTCGTTTGGAATTTTTCCTCATACTTGGACAAACGACGGACAACCCGCATACCGATCACCATAAGGGATTGGCCATCGGGAGTAAATATGGGAATCGCCGCCCGTTTGGTATCGCTACCCTTGAACTTTCCCTTTATCAATTCAGGATCACCGGCAACGACAAACTTGACGACTTCTCCATCCTCAGACAAAAAAGTCAAGTCACCGCCGCCCCATTCTTTTACCTTATCTCTAAAACCCATCTTTTACCAACCGCCTAACGGGTGCGACTGAAATTTTCCTTAGCATCAATCCTAACGCACTCTTTAGAATGTAAGCCCGTGAAAATTCACCGTGAACATCACGACGATCCAAGATTATCTGTTCATTCATGGTAAATTCCACTTCATACTTGCATACTCCGACACTGCTAACTCTCATAATCTGTTATATCCTCCAAAAAATACCCGCCGTCATCCCGCCTTTCGGCACACCTAAAAGTTTTCTATGGATATATGGCCTATTTTAACGCTTCAAGTATCGTCGCTTTATCAGAAACAGACCACCCGTTTGCAAATATAGCACCGACAATTTCCCTCGACGGTTTGCCTAATTCCCCCGCCCTTAATGCTATCTGACGTTTTTCATCGTCATTAAACTCTAAAAGATAGCCTTGATAAGTATCAACTATATCCATTCCTTAATCCTTCTTACAGTAAACAACTACAAGCGTAACAAAACCAGAAAAATAGTTTTTTATACTTCATAAGCTAAACCCCTATTACGTCCATTGAAACATTAGGCAAAATTGAAATCGCCCGGCTGTTATATTGAAACATGATTTCGCCCCTGGCGTAATCGTCCGGTTCTTCATTGATCGGTATCGAACAACCCGTCAACTCTTTCAAACCCCGCCAACTTAACGGAGTAACTTTGACGACTTTAACGGGATTCTGAAACTTCTCATATACCTCTAACCTGGATCCCGCCCAAACAATCAGATTGCCAAACGTTAAATCGTCACCGATTGAAACGAAAAACCAACAAGGTCGCTCCAGTGGATCACGCTCACCCATTATCCTTTCCATCCTCTCCTATAAAATTCATAATCTTATACCAATCTAAATTCTCTTTTAGATTAGTTTCCAGTATATCCTCCAGTAAATCAGACACCGTTGCACATTCACAAACCACCAGAGATACACCAGCACCTTTGCTAAAAGTCTCCAGCTTTTGAGAACGGACAAACCATGATTGTCCCTTATTAACCGTATTTCTAACAACTAACCAACTCATCATAGAATCCCTCTCAATGCGTCTCACGTCGTCCCTGACAGCCTAAACATTAGTCAAACGTCCCTGACTAGATAAGCTAATAAT
>LAZR01002703.1_pt1 | contig 10126 bp, 9 predicted proteins | sample 329461 | NCBI WGS metagenome assembly LAZR01 (sample SAMN03002196, study PRJNA259156) | marine sediment metagenome | biome: sea floor; feature: Hydrothermal impacted sediments; material: marine sediment; isolation source: Loki non-amplified sample from Loki's castle hydrothermal vent sediment ...
CGGATGTTTCGCTAGCAAAACCATATGAAGGAATAATCAGTATTCCCAATGCGAAAGCAAAGAAGACAGATAATCGATTAAAAGGTCTATCTGTATAGCCACCATTCCATATATAGGTGTTGGCTGAAAGTGAAGCCGCCGTAGGCAAGGTGCTGATAATCGTTTTTTGAACACGCCATATTACATTATTCATATAGTTCCCTTCATGGCCTTTGTTGTCAGCATCGTTATTGATTCCACCAGCGTTGGTAATTAGAGCCCATAGTAACCGCCTAATAAAGCCTGAATTGGCGCTTAGTTAGGACTTGCTTGCACTCTTTATTTTAGGGGGGATTACCGGACCATTGGGACCAGACCGGACGCCGATCTCGTAAACACCATGCTTGATGCAGCGGTAGAAACCATCGCTGACAGCGAAACGCGGCCCGTAGTCCACAGCGATCGCGGAGGCCACTATCGCTGGCCTGGCTGGCTGGAACGAATAGAGGCAGCAAAGCTCATTCGTTCGATGTCGCGAAAGGCGAGTTCACAAGACAATGCCGCATGTGAAGGCTTCTTCGGACGCCTGAAGACGGAATTCTTCTATCCTCGTGATTGGCGGGCCTTCAGCGCGGCCCAGTTTATTGACGAGGTTGACGCCTACATCCGTTGGTACAACGAAACACGCATCAAAATGTCCCTTGGTGGCAGAAGCCCAATCGAATACCGTAGAAGCCTCGGCCTTATGCCGAGAAAACAGTCCAAGTTTTTGTCCGCATCCCCGCCGGGTCAGTTCTCAGTGACAATCAACAATATCAAACCTTGAGGCGCGAAATCGAGCTTCACAGTGCCTTCATCCCGCAGAGAATTCTGCAAGATTGTTGAGCCGATGCCGGCGCTGCGTTCAGCAGCTACGGATGGTCCATCAATCTCTGCCCACCTGATCTGACACTCTCGTCCGACATTGGTGATAGATACTGAAACCCTACCGGCCGCGACCGAGAGGGCACCGTATTTTACCGCATTGGTCAGCAGCTCATGAAAGATCATAGCAAGCGCTTCGGATGCCTCACCCGAGAACCAGACGCTTGTGATGCCAGTCACAGAAATACGGGTTTGCCAGTCGGCGAACACATCCATCTGCATCTTCAATATTTCGCACAGGCTTGAACGCTCGGCCTCTTTCGCGATCAGGACTTTATTTGAACGCGAAAGGGCCGCCAAACGCTCTCCCAAAGTGGTGGCGAACTGCTCGACAGTATCTGCCTTCTTTGACGTTTGGCGGATCATTGAGTTCATGATCGTGAAGGTGTTTGAGACGCGGTGGTTAAGCTCTTTTGTTAGCAGTCTAAGGCGATCCTCGTTTTACTTGGTCTCGGTTATATCGATGGCATGGCCAATAAGCTTGACGATCTCGCCTCTTGCCGAAATCTTTGGCATCCCCTTTGCGCTGATCCAGCGATCCACACCGTCGGCACGCCGTATGCGCGTCTCGAAAGACCATGATTTCCGATCATTTAGGGAAGCGGTCAAAAGTTCGGATATACGCTCCCGATCTTCTTCGACAACATGCCCAAGGAAGATTTCTGCGCTCCAATGAGGGAGTAGGCTATCATATCCGAAAATACGGTCGTGTCGCAAATTCCGTAGTGCCGTATCTGTTGCGACATCCAGTTCCCAAATTCCGATTTCGGACGTAGCAAGCAGCAAGTCCAGATGCTCGCCGGAACTATCCAAAAGCGGAGAGTTATTCGTCATCGAAGTCTCCTGATGGATCGCGTTTCACGCAGTATCGCACGCGCAAATCGTGCGCAGCCCTCTCGCATTCTAGGCTTCTCAAAAAGGGAGAGGCAATTGTAATGTTGCGATTAAACTGGATCCTTTTGAGAATTGGGCGAAAGCGCCTTGGCAACCACTTCTGCAAGCTGACTGTCTGCAAAAGGCTTCGCAAGGCGTGCTGCCATGTACCGATAGGACCCCTCCGGCAATTCGCCGTAGCCAGTGCAAAGGATAATAGGGAGGTCTGGGTTGTGCGCCGCAATCTTCTCTGACAGCTGAACGCCAGTCATGCCGGGCATGCCTTGGTCTGTAATGACAAGGTCGATATCCGAATTTTTCGTGAGAAGCGCGAGCGCATCATCGCCGTTCGTAGCATCCAACACATCATGTCCCATATCCTCGAGTATGCCGACCGTCCCCATCAGGACAAGACAGTCATCGTCAACGACCAGTATTCGAAGCTTTCTATCAAGAGGCGACGAGGCTGGCTGGTGTGATAGCTTTTGATCGTTCACGATAATTGTTTCCCTACTTATACTCGGAAGAACGATTTCCGCGGTCGTCCCTTGGCCCGGAGCGCTTTTAAGTCGAAATGCGCCGCCGGACTGTTTTGCAAGTCCGTGAACCATGCTCAAACCCAGCCCGGTCCCTTTGCCCACGCCTTTTGTGGTGAAAAAAGGCTCGGTGGCTTGAGATAGGGTCTGCGCATCCATTCCCGGACCGTCGTCGATAACCGCAATGGACAGATAATCCCCGTCAAGCAAATCCGCGGGAGCGTCACTTTCCAGCTTCTTGACATCCAATGATAGCTGACCTTGCCCGTCAAGTGCATCCCGAGCGTTCACTGCAAGGTTTAGTATCGCCATCTCCAGCTGGCCCATATCGACCATTGCCGCCGGCAGATCAGGTGCGAACTTGTATGATATCTCGATCCCGGGTCCAACGGAGCTGCGCAAAAGCTGGTCCATATCCTGAATGCTTTCCAGATCTACGGCCCTAGGAGCGAGCTCCTGTTTTTTGGCGAAAGCGAGCATATGTTGAACAAGCCGCTTCCCGCGATCAGCCCCTGCGAGCGCATTCTGAAGCAAGGCATTTACCTGGTCGCTCTCATTGTTGGTGTGTTTTTGCAGGAGCTGCAGGCTGGATTGGATGGCGGCAAGCAAGTTGTTGAAATCATGCGCGACGCCTCCGGTCAGCTGTCCCAACGTCTCGATTTTGCGGGATTGCGCCAGCGCCTCTTCGGTCTGTCTAAGCTGTTCCTCCTGCTTGCGTCGCTCGTCAACATTACGTCCGGTTGCCAAGATGACCTCGCCATTTACAACCGCTGTCCACCCGTACCAATGCCGATTGCCTTGGCTGTCGAGCACCCTGATTTCAGAGTGATCGACGTGCCCGGTTTCCGTCAGTCCGGAAAACAGGAGATGCGCATAAGCCTTGTCCTCGTCCGCTATCAGCGTGTCAAACGAGGTGCCCTTGAGTTCGGCTGGCGCATATCCTAGTTGCATCTCCCACGCGTCATTGGCTTCAAGATAATGACCATCAAGGGATAGGATAAGGTGAAGATCAGGCGACGCGGACCACAGCTTGCTACGCTCGGCGCGGTGGAGTTCCAGTTCAGCTTCCCGCGCCATTTCCTCGGTGATGTCTCGTGCGGTGGCATAGATTTTGCCATCGTTAGGTACTGAAACCCACGACAGCCAGCGATAGCTGCCGTTCCGGTGGCGGTACCGGTTGACGAAACGAAGAACAGGCTGGTTGTTCTTGCCAGCCTCGAATGCATGAAGCGTGTCTTCAAGATCATCGGGGTGAACAAGATCAGGAAAGGGGATGGATGCAAGATCCTGTTGGGTCCAACCCAAGAGCGCTGTCATCGCCGGGTTACACTGCTCGAAGATCCCAAGGTGATTTGAGACGACTTGAATGTCCGGGGAAACGTCCCACGTCTTGGCTCTCGCGCCTAGCTCAGCCTTGATCTTGTTTTCCAGCTCAACCGCACGTTCTTTCAGACGCAGCTCGTTCTCTTCGCGCTCGGTGACGTCGAAAAACAACAGCCCGAAGCGGTTTTCGCTGACGGGAAATGCGCGAATATCATAGGTGCGCCCGAGCTCGGAAACAGGGCCAACAAAAGTTTGAGGCCGCTGATCGATCGCGACGCGAGCGAAGCCTTCAAGCCAATGTTTTTCTACACCGGGAATAACCTCTGTAACGAGCTTTCCGCTAATGCCCTGCGAACTCAGCCCTGTAAGTTGTGACCACGCCTCGTTCACATGGAGGTACCGCCAATTTACCTCACTGTCACTTTCGTGAACGACTTCAGCAATGACCAGCCCCTCGTGAAGCCGATTGAATACCGCGGGCCAATCCAGATCGGACAGGTGTTCCTGCCGAGGCTCCGAACGGAGGTTGCTCATGGTGGTCGTACCTTCTCTGTCCCAAGTCTTTACGTCGCTCTGCCGGCACCGATTTCAGTCAAAAATAGGACGAGGCGTCCGCGTGACAACCCGATGCATCTAAAAAAGATGCCAGAATCTGAATTTGTTTTCTACAATCGCGCGGTGTCAATGCATTCGTCGACATCCTGCTTGGAATTCGAGTGTGCCAAGCTGTCCCTGTCCTTAAGGGCTGCGGGACCGATGTTTTACGGGTTTGGATCCCCGAAGAAAGGCGCAAGCGCCGAGAAGTCAGTAAGACGGGACGTGCCGCTGTAAACAGGGTTCAAGTCGCTCAACGATGCCGAGGTCCCCATCGTGTGATAATGGGCGGAGCCATGAGCGTGCTGGCCACGGGTGGCGGTATAATTGATCCCCTCGACACCGCGCGTGATCGGGTAATGTAGAAGGACGCCGTATTCCGACGCGGGCGGAAGGGGGAGTGAAAGGTGATGCGCGCCACCATTGTAGCGTAGATCGGTGCGCCATTTCACTAACGGTACTTTGGTTTGGTTCATGGGCGGCGTCGCGCCGTGCGGGGTAGAAAGTTTCTTGGCGAGCGCAGCAAGAGGAAGGCAGATCGGGGGCAGGTGGCGCGGTTGCTTCAGCGCATCGCGTTGAAGCCAGCGCGCCAGCGGGCCGGCGGTGTAACTCCCAAAAAGGCGCTCGCGCATGCCGCCCATCAGCATCGTATTGGGCAGGGGGAATTTTTCGCGGAAACGTCGCGGCATCAGGGCCGAGCTGTATGAAAAGGGATCTTTCCGTGGGTCGTCATAGTGGTCAAAGGTTTCCCCAAGCGGGTCGGGGCCTGCGATATGTTCTGCGATCGGGCGGTCAGCATACATGTCAAGCATGCTGGCGATTAAGGCCTGCGCGCCTTTGCGATCCATGTCGTCGATGAGCGTCGCAAGAGAGCGCTGCGGGTAGCCGCGCCAGACCAGCCGTTCATCCACATCAATGCTCAAGCACCATCTGCCCTCTGAGAGCCCATCTAGAAGGGTCCCGCGCCAGGCGCGTTTATCCTTTGCATAGGTGGACCCCTCTTGAGGCGCAAAGACGGTGACGTCGGGTTCGCGCGCAAGAATATCGGGGGTTTCGTCGGTTGAACGGTCGTCCACTACGACGAACTGCATGTCTCCCATGGCGCGATAGTGCGCGAACAGATCCGGAAGCAGATGTGCCTCGTTATGGATCAGAAACAGGCAGAGAATGCGTTTGTCGAAAGACAGAGGGCCGCTGACATGGTTTAGGTATTCCTGCCACAGCGCTGTCATATCGTGCCTCATTCCCTAAAAGGCACCCAATATAACAATTTGCAGGGATAGCTACTGCACAATGAAAGTCTTAGGCGCCAAACAGCTGACGTCGTAAACTGTTTCGATATCCAATGGAACACCTTCGCATCTCCAAAAGCATTCTCTGCGTCGCCGCTGTCACCTTTCCACCCTCAATCGGACACGTATGGACCCTTGCGATTGATGTGGTTACATATAGCAAAGTTGCTTGATATCTTGACGGCAAAGCCGCTGCTGCGCGATCGGAATTGTTTGTGGCACAGCGTTGATAATATTTGCGTCGCATCGACGGTATGGATGAGGATTGGAGCACAGTAATGGTTGATATGACTAAGGCCGCAGAGCAGGCGATGGTTGCGGTTAGTCGCGCCCGCGCATGCACCGATGCGGCACGCATCCACGAGAACCTCCAGTCAAGCGGGAACGCATAAGATGTGGCCGTCCTATGTGATTAACCTTGCTGACAACACCGCCCGTCTTGACGCGGTTACCAAAATTATGACCGCACAGGATATTGCCTTCGAGCGGGTCGAAGGCGTGAATGGCTGGGCCTTAACCGAGGCCGAGATTGCCCGAACCTACGACGCCAAGCGCAACGCCAAAGAGGGACGCCACCCGTTGGTACCGGCTGAAATCGGGTGTTACCTGTCGCATATCGCCGCGTGGCAGCGCATTGCAGACGGTGACGCTGCAGGGGGATTTATCTTTGAAGATGATTTCGACGCAACAGCGCAGCTTGGCCCCGTTTTAAGGGCGCTAAGCGCCGACACAGCCGGCGACTGGGACATGACTAAACTGTTCACTTTGGATACAGACGTAGAGCTTTGCAACGCACGGCTATTGCTTGATGATGTCCAGATCGGCACGCCCTACCGTGTGCCAACCTGCCTTATAGGGTATGCGCTCACCAAAAGCGCGGCTGCGCGTTTGGTTGCACAGGCCTTGCCGTTTTTCCGTCCCGTAGATGAAGACCAAAAATTTGTCTGGGAAACCGGGCTGCGGGTTGCTTTGGTTTTGCCGCCGCCTGTGGTTCTTGGGGATCAGCAGACCGTTACCGGAACAGTCGGACGGGCGCGGCGCACAGCGCGGCGCGGCGGTTTCGTTCAATTTCTGCACCGCGCACGTTACGCGCTGAGGTATCGCCTTGCTTTGGCGCGGCATAGACGGCGCGAAGGATGGCGCACGTGACCGCGGCCAAGACTAAAGAGCCACGGGTCCTCCATATTCACTTTGGTAAAGAAGGTGGTGCCGAACGGTTCTTTGTGAACCTTGCCCAGGCCTTTGCCGAACGCGGCGTCGAGCAGCGTTTCATTATCCGGCCTAACCGCAGTTGGGAGCCCGAGATATCCCCGCTTGGTCCGGTGATACGCAATAATTTCAGCCGCATCTCGCCGATGTCTCTTGTCGCGCATTATCAAGCTGACCGTTGGGTGAAAAGCTGGAAGCCAGACGCCGTGATGGCATGGATGCCACGGGCGGGCCGGCTTTTGTACAGCTGGCCTGATACGGTAAAGCTTGCCCGGATGGGGGACTTTCCGCAAAACCTCAAGCATTTTGGCAAGTGCGACCTGCTGGTCGGCAATCTGCCCGGCATCGCAACGCGGTGTCGGGATCTTGGCTGGACCAAGCCTGTGCTGACAATCTCTAACTTTGCGCGGGACATCACCCCAGTCGCGATTGACCGCGCCAGCCTGAACACGCCCGAGGACGCTTTTGTCGTGGCCGCGAGCGGGCGCTTTGTGCCACGCAAGGGGTTTGATGTGCTGATACGGGCTGTGGCAAAGCTGCCTGGGGCTCATCTGTGGTTGTTGGGCGATGGTCGGGAACGCGGCAACCTCGAGGCGTTAGCACGCGAACTTGGCATGGCAGAACGGGTTCATTTTACCGGCTGGGTATCCGAGCCCTTTCACGTCGTGGCCGCCGCCGATGCTTTCGTTATGCCCTCGCGCCATGAACCGCTTGGCAACACTCTGTTAGAGGCGTGGAAAGTCGGCGTGCCGACCGTTGCCACCCGGTCTGAAGGGCCGGATTGGTATATGCGGGATGGCATTGACGGTATTGTAACCGAAATCGATGATCATGATGCGATTGCAGCAGGTTTGGTGCGCATCCGCGATGATAAAACGCTCGCGGCGTCCTTTGTGGCTGGCGCGCGCGCGCGTCTGGACCAGTACTTTAGCAAATCAGCGATTGTGGATGCCTATCTAAAAGTCTTCTCTGGCGACTTCAGCGGTTAGGCTGATGCGCGCGCTTGTCATCAATCTTGTCCGTGAAACGCAACGGTTGGCATTTCAGCGCGGCCAGGCTGAACGGCTGGGTTTAGGGCTGGATGTGGTGCCCGCGATAGGCGTGGCGCAGCTGCCAAGCCTTGCGAATGATCTGGACTGGAGCCGCTGGCAAAGACCTTTACGAGATGTCGAAAAAGCGTGCCTTTTGTCGCATCGGTCTGCGTGGCAGCGGGTTGTCGCAGTGGGCGAGCCGATCCTCATACTGGAAGATGACGCGTGGCTTATGCCTTCTGTCGCCCCGTTTCTTGCCCAAGCCATGCAGATTAAGGACATAGAACACCTGAGCCTCGAAACACGCGGCCGTAAAAAGCTGCTGGGGGCGACGCATCCGCAGATGTCAGACTTGCGGCGGCTGTGGCTCGACCGAAGCGGGGCCGCCGCGTATGTCCTTTGGCCCGAAGGGGCGCGTAAGCTACTCGAACGGTCGGCGAAAGTGCCGGCGCTCGCAGACGCCGTGATCGTAGAAACCCCCCAGCTCAAGCGCTGGCAGGCCGCCCCTGCACAAGCCATCCAAATCGATATGGCGTCACGGTATGGCCTCACGCCTCCTATTCCGGTGAGCAGCGCAATTTCTAGCGTGACGCGACCTGTGCAGGGCGGCACCCGTCATCGGGTCAGGCGATATATGCGGCAATTGGCGATGGGGGCGGTCATGCTGCGCCCGGGCACCGAACGTCTTGAACTTTGGCCGCAGCTAGAGGGCTAGACGCTCTGCCAAGCTGCGCAAGGGACAGCGCAATGACATGACGCGGCCGCAGGCCCGAGCGTGCCGATGCGCATAATCGCTACGCGTCATCGGCACCTCTACCTCAGAGCATCTTTGATGACGTGCTCAGCCTTGCAAGCCAGGGTGTCAAAGATTGGGTGCTTTGATCCTGAGCTGCGAAAAATTCTGCATTCTTCATGCAGTTCGCAAGCAGCTCTTGGCTTACACCGATGCGATCATACCGTCTGGCGCGTTCTGCATCGTACCACCCGAACTTTTGTTGCTGGTCTATGATGAGCAGACATCGCTGTATGGCCTGAAGCGCTGCGAACCTGAAGAAAACGGATCTATTTTGCTGCTTCAATACGCCGGTTTGCTCCAGAAGTTCGACCGATTTATCCGCGGTGAACGGCCAGAATTCGTCGGCGACAAGGAATGCAGTATCCTCCATCCCAATTCTGCGGCCGTAATCCTCCCAGTCGAACCATATGATCCTACCGTCGTCTGAAACGGCTGCGTTTCCTGGTCTGGCGTCCCATTTCACAAATTCTACGGGCAAGTCTAGAATGCTATGTGCAAGCGCGTTTTCATCGATTTCGGGAGCAGGGGCATCTAAGGCGTGTCCAAGGTGCCGCGGCCCGGATGCGAAACGCAGTGCCCACGCCGGGCTGGTCGCAATTGAGGGGGTGTCGCGCAAAAAATCCTTTTGAATAGTCTGCTTTATACGCACCAGACTTTCGATCGCCGCAACGGCAAGGTCATCTCTGTGAGCGCCCGACCGGCGCAACAATGCGCTTGTCAAACGTCTGCTGCCCACATCGCTTTGAAATGTCCAGCCATCGTGCACACCGAGCAAAGTTGGAACGTCTGCCTCGGCCTGTGATAGATATTCTAGAATACGAATTTCTCTAAGCCGGCGTTTTGGGTCAGCGCGCCATGACGCGATGATCTGCTGGTCTTGAAAATGTATCCGGACGCTCGCCCGTTCCCGCCCTCCGGGGGCCGTTATTTTTTCTATGGGTTTGCCAAAAAACGCCTCTGCGGCCAGTGCGGCGTGATCTGCAGACGGACGTTTCGGTTTGGGATTTTTGCTCGGATGGTCTGGCGTATTCACGTAATTTTCAACCTATACAGGTGGCAGGATGTAATGTATTTAGCTTGGGACAGAAAGTATCGGTTGGCGGCATTTATCCCTTTTTGGTTACTGCAGATGCATTTCGATGCTATTGTGTGTAAAATGGAAACGCTCCTCTTGGTGCCTTAAAAGTATCATAATTCGGCATGGGCGTTTTTTTTGATTTAGTATCAGTGCCTTATAATTTAAGATACTTTTTTCGCCTCGTTAGATCTGGTCTGCTCATTTGAACGCTCTTGCGTGCTTTCATTGGCACGCTATAGATTAGGGCACCTCTAAAAATTGCCCAGACCTTGGCGCTGCGTTACAATACGGGGATGGGCTGGCACTGGGGATGTATCGATGGCGCAGATGGGTTTCTTTGATCTTTCAGACCGCTACGCAAGCTTGGACGCGAAGAAGGATCCCCTGGTCGAGATTGATGCCGTCGTGCCTTGGGAGGAGTTTCGCCCGGCATTGGAACGGGTCTGGCGCAAGCCGGATGCGGAACGCAAGTCCCGCGCAGGGCGCAAGCC
>LAZR01002704.1_pt1 | contig 10123 bp, 20 predicted proteins | sample 329461 | NCBI WGS metagenome assembly LAZR01 (sample SAMN03002196, study PRJNA259156) | marine sediment metagenome | biome: sea floor; feature: Hydrothermal impacted sediments; material: marine sediment; isolation source: Loki non-amplified sample from Loki's castle hydrothermal vent sediment ...
GCCCATTTTAGTCTCCCATCTTTTAATAACAAAAAGAATAAAAAGACCTATAAGAGAAATTATTAGAATAATTGAAGGAATCATATTTACTTATCGTACAGAAAACCGTACAAATGCAGTAACTTCTATTCTTTCAGATTTGAGTCCGCCTGAAATTTCCGCTCAGGCACAAGAAAGCATAAGAGATGCTGAAATCAACGAAACCTTTTCCCGGCCGATAGCATCTGATGTAATGTTCGATGTTTATTCTATCACGTTGTCGGCACCTGACATTACGCAAGCCACCGATGGAATATTCTTACTTAATTATTCCAATACAGGTACAAATATATATTTCTATTGGCTGTGTGTACAAGACGAAAACATTATAAGGCATACATCAAATCCGGCAAACTTTTATGATCCAGTGAGAACATATTCTGTTAGTAACCGTCATTATGCGACCGGAACAGAATGCGTTAATCAAATGGATAAATTTAGTTCCCACCGGTTCCCTGAAATCGAAAATCTTCGAGTGTTCAACGATAGGACTGTGATACTGACCGCTTGTTAGTATTAATCTTCAGTATAATAAATTCAAAAACCGCTCATTAACGTGGGCGGTTTTTTTTATACCAACCAGCGACCAACAACACCATCATGTGAGTAGTATATATCCTGTTTGATAATAATAATACGTGTATGGGGGCTTATGTGAAGCGTAGAGCATAAAAATAAGGGCTGAATCAGTGCGATCCAACCCTTAATGCCTCGACAGGGGGAATTGCCAAGACGTACCTGCAATTCTTAACTTACTTCATTCTTATTCCGCCCATTATAATGTTCCTCTCACGACTGCCACAATTACATGTGTTAAAAAGTAAAGTACACAACCTCCGAGTGCGATGAAATAGAACTTATCGATTTTTTTAAATCTTTTCATGGTCATTTCTCCTTCTTTAGCATTAGTAGCATATAATCCAACAACACGAATATTGAAGAGTATACTTCCGATGGAGTTAAGCAATCCTTAAGCACCCTATCTCCATATTTAACAAACCATAATTCGCTTTGCATTTCAAAACCAAAGCTGATTCCTGAACCTATGTGGTATTTGATAGATGATCGCCGTAAATTTTCAACTGTAGCTGCTATATCGGCTGTTTCTGTTTCATTCATATACTCAATAGCAACATCCGTATAGCAATCAATGCAATATTGTTCGTTTTTAAATGTCAGCAGCCTTTGATTACCTTCTTCTTTTTTGCAATTATAACATATTCTAACCTTTTTCATAACCGCCCTCCTTTAAATATTTATCTCGTTTTCTTCGAGCTTGTTCTATTGACGTTGCTATGCAAAAAAACACTCCCCCTTTCATCGGCCGGAAATAATACTGTATCATTGTACGTTTGGTGAATAAATCCTTGTAAAAATTAATTTCTTCCATGTTAACCCTCTATTGATTTTCCTGCTTTGTAGATAATATCTTGATAAGGCAACCATTTTATGCTTATTTTTCTTTTACTGACTAACCCATGAGCTATACAACCTCCATTACGCTTAGGTTCTATCATCCGACATTGATAAGGTCTTTCATTATATTCCAATTTGCAGCCATTCTTCAAAAGAAATATACACACACCTCCCCATGATGGGTCAAAAATATCTTTGTTGTTTTCTGTTCGTGGTCTTAAATAATATGCTTGCCCTAATTCATCTTTTCCTTTTCTTGGATCTCCTCCATACCAATCAATAGCATAATTGCCGGTTTTTAATAACTCTACAATATTTTCATGTGTTATATTTTTAAAATCTCTTGGATGTAACATGCCAGGCATACCTTTGCAACAATTTCCACCACATTTTTTGCATAATGCTTTGTTTATATATTTTTCCATTTATTCACCTCTGCAATTTTAGTCAACATACCTATCTCCTTTTGTTATGCCGATGCAATCTATTAATGATATGTATGTTATCGCTCTGCCCTACCCAATAACATGTGTTATTCCGGCAACCCCTTTTCCCAGAGTTCAGGCTATAGTTTCTTTCCTCGCCGCCTATCTCCTTTAATGGTTTTTTTCTGCAGTCATATTCGTTGCAAATATGTTCTGATTCAGATATGAAAGCTTTAAAAAATTTACAAAAGCACTCGTCTTTACGGAATTTAAAGTATATACAAGGTTTTTTACCGTTACAATAGCGGTCACTATATTTCATAATGTTAACCTTTTGCCTGGGCGAGCGCTTTTATTGTAAGCGCATCCATAATAAATGGTTTATCCGCTCTCCAGGGTGTCGGTGTGTGCTTTAATACTTCGCTCATGCTGTTATCCTCCGTTTAAATGAATAGTTTCATACTCGTTTCACCATTATCGTGCGAATTTGCCCTACTTCTTGCCCTACTTCTTGCCCTACTTCTTGCCTCCTACAAACCTCCTACAGGCTCCTATAGCCGTGCAATAGCTATTAAATCAGCTAAATTGATGTAAGATATGTTTTCGTGCAGTTCCGTGAGACCTTTTTCTGTTCCTGTAATACACACAATGTACTCATGGACGCCATGTATTAATAATTCTGGATAAATAGTACCGCCACCGAGTGCATTATTACAATGCGTTCCAATAACCGTTATTTTTACATTGCTGTTTTCCGGCTCATTCATATCCTGCCTGCAGGTTTTTGTTGCTTCAATTAATCGGTCTTTGATTACTTTCAGTCTTTGTGTTAGCATTATTTCCTCCTGGCATATTGTTTGACTTTTATAAGTTTACAGTATGCTCTCCTTAAACAGTCAATACATACTAATTTATTACCATTATTAACTGAATATAACGTTTCAACTTGAGCATGACAGCAATAACAATTCAATTTTATTTTACTCATGGTTTATTTTCTCCTTGTAAGTATCCTTCCGCTGTTTTTGCCATTGATCTCGAGTTGATATTCTTCGTCTTTTCCCAGCTTTCTTGTTTCGTGTGCAATCGCATCACCAATTGACATAGCTTTGTCAATTTCCATCTGTACCTCTGAACAAGATTCGTTTCCAGTGTTTCCGGCGCCATGACTTACACCGTCTTTGGTTTTCTTTACCTTAATTACTTTCATTGCTTTTGTTTCCTTCTTGTGAATGTTTCTACCATGCAACCATCGGCTTTCTTCTTTGTTAGTGTATATCCTTCACGCAGTAACTTTCTCTTGAATTTCTTGAATTCCGCATGGTTCGGATCCGGTGCTACTACAGCGACTACAAATAAATCAATTTGTTCCGGCATGGTTATCCCCCTATTATTTTTAACCGGGCAAATTTGCACGATCTTTAATTATGAGTAGTAAACTATGTCGTTGCTTCTATGAGTGCTTGCTCGGCATGTTCAAAGTCTCTCCAATCTTCTTTGTCTATGCGCAGTTTATATTTAACCAACTCACTCAATGCCTTAACCAGTGCTTCGTGGTTGTTCCAAGATGTAACAATATATTGTGCATTAGCTCTGTCCTCTTTTGAATCAATTCGAATAGTTACCAAAGCTATTTCGTGTTTGTAATTATTAGCTGAATATATACGAGCATATTTATATCCACCTGTGCCATCTCGGACAGTGTGAGTTTCTACCGCTATCTTGCCTTGTGTGTGCTCTTTCATTGTACTTCCCTCTCGTTTATAACACGTTAAATATTCCGGCAACAAGCCCCAGAGCCTGCAACCTTGACCGTACATAATACGCTTGCCGAAGTGTCCTACAAGTTATTGACTCGATAAACGTATAATTCCTGCTCATTACTTGGATCCGGTACATAAAGCCTCCAGGTTAGTGTTATTCAACTTCTTTTAATTGCAGCTCAAATACTCTGCCAGCATATACGAAAGTAATTAAACCTTTTCCGGCCTCTACTTCGCATGTCTCTACTTTTGATATGTCAAATTCAACATGAAATTTTGACATCCCTACATTTTTCATAAGTGTATCATAAATAGTGTCTGTTATTTCTCTTGTTTGTGCATCCATGATGTTTCCCCCTTGTTTAAGTTAGTTTACCTATCGACCGCCGGGACTCGTCAGGATAGGCTCGTATACAGCCCCGTAACGTCTGTAAAGAAACTCTGTAAATCTTCAGCATATACCATTGTTAGTTTTTTAACTGGTTTAACTGTGAATTTCGGCGCATAACCGAGCTTTGAAAATTCCATTATATATGTATCGGTTGCATAGTCCAGGCTGATCTTCAACATATTAGCCTTTTTACTGCCTTTAAACCAACAAAACAACGTGCCGTCACTATCGAAAGATACCTTTGCTCCGGTCATTGCTATAAACTTATTGCCGCCGAGCTGCTGAAGCATAGTAAAAGCTTGTTGTTTTGACTCTTCTCTTGTCTGTTCTTGTACTGTGCTCATCATTTCCCCCTTGTTTAAATTGTCATTGCTATCGACCGGGATCTCTCCCGGTTTCGCTCTTCTGAGCTCTTCAGGATAGAGTTACTTGACTGCATCCTCGAGGGCTTGTTTCAATATATCCAAGACATCGGATATATCACCTTTATCTTTATTCCATTTCTCAATACCATTGACTGCTTGTTCTATTGCTCCAATCAACTCAACATTTAGTCTGACTGCTTCGTTCAGATGTGTTTCAATCAACTCAACATAATCAGTGTTCTTTGATAGTGTTTTCATTGTACTTTCCTTTGTTAAGGTTAATTACATCAGCATTATATCAATACTACATCAGCATCAGGGTTTAATTCTTTAATTCTGTTCAACACTGTTTCTGCTTCTGCTCTTTCAGTGAATCCCGTTGGTAGCACATCCGTACCAAATAACTCGATTGTTCTCTGGTTATCAGTCCGGACGTTCCAACCGTCAATCCCCCTAAATAGTTTCATGGTTTCCATTGTGTTCTCCCTGTTAGTGTGATCCTGTGATCCTGTGATCCTCATTTCTCCTCAATCATCCCTCTATCCTTTACGTATAATATATACTATCATCTCAATCCTGTCAAGTACTTTCTTGAAATAGTTTGTTTTTAGATGCAAGAGGGATGCAAATAAACTCAAAAACCATGTAATATTTCATCCTAAAACCACGTGCCGCTTTCGTAATATTTCATCGATATACAGAAAATATTCATCCTAAAACCACTCAATTCTGTACTCATTTATTTCTTTTTGTAAACAACTCCATTTCCGCCATTTGCTCTGGAATCACTCAATTCTGCTTACAAATACCAGTGTTAGTAATTATACACTTCCTTTGCATTGTGTTCTAATACAAAGATATACAGACGAATTGTACTAAATATCGCTTGCTTACATCGCAACTATAATATTAACATAGTGTTCCAAAAATCCTGCTTACATCGCAACAGGCTTGCATGCACTCAAGTTATTAATATACACATTCTTAGGCAAATTGTAAGCAGAATCACACAAGAAAGACCTTTAGAGATATATATAGATATTTACTCTTATTTATACTCTTATTTATACTTTTATTTATAATTTTATTTATTTTTATTTATTTTTATTTATTTTTATTTTCTTATCTATTATTTCATCAAATATTCATCAAAAAAATCGTTCTCTTTAAGGTCTTATTATATTATTATTGTTTACAATAGTTATATATATATATAGAAAGCAATGAAATTAATGGTCTGCGTGTAAGCAAAAGATGTTACAATTTGTAAGCGGTGTAAGCGTGATTGCTCAACTTACTAATAAACAAACTGTTGTGTTGCTTACAAGGTGTATAGAACGTGTTTGGTATGTAATTGTGCCGTTTTTGCTTGACAACCAGGTATATTGTAAATACCTTGAAATATGAGGGTACAGACGGAGAGGAGTATTCACTCATGACAGAATTAGAAAGAGGAGTAACAAAAGAACAATTTCTTAACGCAGTGTTAAATAATGAGCTTAACCATACAAATAAAGAACTAGCGAAAGATCTCGGCATTTCTGAAAGTATGTTTTATAGATTACAGAGAGAATATAAGATTGAAAGCAAAGCAGAAGTAAAAAGCATAATAGAACGATATGTAGCGGAATTACTAGGACAATTGAGAAGAAATGCAAGGAAAGGCAGCGATAGAGCGATACAGCTACTACTTGAGATGGGCGATAAGTATACACCGGCCAACAAGGTGGATCTATCAAAGAAACTAATAATCAATTACAACATTGGCAGCCTGAAGGTCCCGGAGAACGCTGGGACTGGTAAACTACCTAATCAACCACAAGTACCAATAGAAAGTAGTGAACAGAGTAGTGCTCATAAGGATTAATCGGAATATGGCAATACAATAGGCACGTTAAGCCGTTGTGGCACATGATAGTTGACATAATATCCATTATACGCACTAATCCGATAATCCGCAAGAACAGCAATAGTAAAGAGAAACCAGACAACAGCGGCGCCAGAGAAAAAAGAGGATCACATGGAAAGCGACCCCAACTTTTTGGAACTCTATTCACGAAAAACAGTACTAATCTATCCGCTAGAGAGCTACCTCCCGGAATAATTTTTTTTATTTCACAGGAATTTACATAAGAGTATGATTATATGGAAGTTAATTAAATAGAGGAGATAGATATGTTTGAGCGGAAGATAAGACAGAAGGAATACCAATGACTAAGCGATATAAAATGGGACTGAAGGTTAATTGGAAAACGCATTTCATTGTATATACCGATAGCAAGGAAGAAGCAAATGATAAGTTATGCGCATTTATGACAAGGGAATGTGGATTTACGGATAACACGGATAACACGGATAACACGGAGGAAGAATTTATATCAGCGATCCAGGGCGTGATAGATAAATGGGGCGGAAGGAAACAACAATTAAACACACCGATCATATAGGATGCCAAGGAGGAGTGAGAACAAGAAAGTAGTTGACGAAAACAAGATATGGCGGTACATTGAAGGAAGTAAGGAAAGTGGAGATCAGGAAAGTGGAGATCAGGAGGGAAGAGTAAGAAATGCAGACATTTGAAGAGGGTGATTTAGTGGTAGAGCTGTAGAATTATAGGTAAAGGGTATAGGTAAAGGGTATAGGTAAAGGGTATAGGTAAAGGGTAAGGTAAAGGGTAAGGTACACATGTTAGTTGAGTAACTCTATCCTTTGGTGCTAATTTAGATGATATAGATCCGATTTATTTAGTGTTTATAAACGATGACAGGTTAAAGAAAGAAGAAATATCAATTGAGCAGGGTGGATTTGATGGTGATAAAAAAAACATGAAGTTGAGGAGTAAGCGAGGTTAATGTAGGTCAAATCTCGGTTCTACCGATGGTTTTTGTATAAATTGTGCAAGAGAAAAAATAATAAAAAAGATGTAGCGGTGATGATAAAAAAGAAAACGATGGATAAATAATGTTTAGATGGCTATTAAATATATTTAAACGAAGCAAAGCAATTAAAATAAGAAAAACAGCTTTAAAAAATTCAATGAAGCAAATTGGAAAAACAGATAAAAAATATATTTATGTAAGTTACGGGAAAAATATTTTTTATGAGGAGGATTAATAATGAAGTTTAAACTATTAATGTTATTTATTTTCTTATTTGGTGCTGTTGGTTGTTTTTACACCACTAAAGCGTCAATAAATCTTGAAGATCGCATGGATATACTCGAGGACTGGATGTTTTTTATTGAGAACGATGTGCTTATTGAGGACACATCGCTTATTCCGCTTGGTGAATGGAACAGCGAACAACAGCTAGAATATATATTCCCACAGTTGAATGGTATAAAATGTCCTGATTGCGGTGCTGAATTATATGATAGTGATGGATATGTGGTATATATGGGGGGAATACCGAGAATACGGATTATTTGTAAAGAATGCGGATATGTGGGGAATAGAGTGAAATAGTGAGTCGCGGAGTAGAGAAAAGGTTATCTCGATTGGCTCATACCCAATAAATTGTCAGTTCAAGTCTGACCTCCGCTACCAAAAATAATGGGGGCGATAGGGATGAAATGCAGAGAATACGAAAGACCTAAAATAATAAAAATTACCAAAATGACTTTCTCAATGGATATTATTCAAGCAAAAACAGGGGATGTTGTGTGTAAACAATGCTCGTCCTGCCATGGATGCAAATGAGGTAAGCTATGAAACGATTAAATTTCCTAAAGATTTTCTTTACACTTTTCTTTGCACTTCCTTTTATAAGATTATTTAAGAAAAATGAACGGTATAGAGCCGCGTTTAATGATTCTCTCACTTATGGTCCAGATAGTGGGACAGGTTTTAGCTTGAAAACGATGGGTCGATCTCCTATGGAAGCAGTACGAGACGCATCTAAGCTGGTGGAAGAGTATTTTAATAATTTAAATACTACTGTTCAAACTACGGCATCTGCAGAATTAGCAACCACACATTATATTATTGGGGATGATGGCAAATATTGTTTTCTTAAAATGAGAATAGAAGAAGCTCTTGCAAGGAGAGGGTATAAGCTATGAAACGGTCACAGTTTCTTGCCAGCATTGCCGGTTTAATAACCACAGGTTGTAGCGGATTCAGCACGAAACCACCGCCGGTGGAAGAATCAGCAGAAGAGATAATCATGAGCTTACCAGATGACTGGTTGGCTGAGGTTTTTTTAAAGAAAATCAAATCATTGGAAGAAGATTTCCCCACAAATGAAAGGGATATATATTTAGCGTGTTTAATGCGTGAAGAGTTATTAGACAGAAACTTTACTATCAAAAATGAAAAAGGTAAGTTGAGTGTGATAAAAGAATTATCATACCAAGAATTAGACAATATGTCAGCTAAAGCATCCCGTAATATGACATTCTGTGGTAAGCAATACGATAAAAATATGGATGTGTATCTCACAACTCAAAGAGAAATGCAAAAAAGAAGAGGCTTGGCATGAGCGATAGAGAATCAGTAATAGCAATTAAAGAAAAGATAAAGACGTTAGACGGTTTTATAACAGACTATAACAAGAGCATAGAAGAGCATGTAGCACTTATTAGTAAATACAAAACCTCTAAAGAGAAGGTTAAGGATCAGATTGCGCAAATGGAAGAGGATTTAAAAAGGCTTTAAAATGACAACACCTGATGCTTCATCTGGTATTACATCTGGTATTACGTCTGGTATTACACAAGGTAATTCATCTGGTATATCATCTGGTATATCATCTGATATATCATATGTTAATTACAAACTTATACCAACAATACAGGCCTTTCATGAAAGTCCGGCACAAATACGAGCAATTATAGGGCCTGTGGGCTGTTTTGACGCAAGCACTGAGTATTTAACACCTTATGGGTGGAAACGGTTTGATGAGTATATTAAAGGTGATATTGTTGGGCAATGGGCAGAGGATGGTAAACTAACATGGGTATTCCCAGATTTATATATTAAAGAACCATGCAATGAGTTTCTAGTATTTGAGAATAAACATTCTATGTCAATGGTTGTAAGTAAAGAACATAGAATGGTGTTCTATAACAATAATGGGAAGGTTATTGTAAGGTTGGCTGAAGAGGTATATAATAATCCCGGGAGACGAGAAGTACCTATTAATTTCACGGTATATGGAAGAGATTATCCTATAAATGATGCAGACCTAAGAATAATGGTAATGTTTTGCGCTGACGGAAGTGTAGCTAAATATGGATTTAAGCAACATGTAGTATTAAGAAAAGACAAGAAAAAGAGAAGAATAGAATTTTTGTTAAAAAAAGCTTGTATAGACTTCACCGTACATCCTGCTAAAAATAGGCCGACAGAGGTAGGGTATGCGTTTGTGCCTCCAATAAAAACAAAAAAACTTACTGATTTTGGGTGGAGATTATCACAACGGCAATTAAAAATTGTAGTTGAAGAGATGTCGTATTGGGATGGTTTATACGAAGGAAACGATACAAGGTTTAGCAATAAACATAAAAATGAAGCCGATTTTATGCAATACGCGGTACATGCAACAGGAGGAAGGGCAACTATTTCTAAAGAGGTTTATGATAAAAAAAATTGGAACCCAAGTTATATTGTGCATATTGCTAAAAAAGGTTCAGTAAAAGCTAAAGTGGTGATGCGAAAAGACAGTTGTAAAATAAGTAGAAAACAATCTATGGGCAGGTATAAATATTGTTTCTCAGTACCCACC
>LAZR01002705.1_pt1 | contig 10122 bp, 12 predicted proteins | sample 329461 | NCBI WGS metagenome assembly LAZR01 (sample SAMN03002196, study PRJNA259156) | marine sediment metagenome | biome: sea floor; feature: Hydrothermal impacted sediments; material: marine sediment; isolation source: Loki non-amplified sample from Loki's castle hydrothermal vent sediment ...
CCTGAGCCTGCTCCATTCGGCTCTGGGCTTCTACATGCTCGACCTGACGCCGAGCCAGAGGTGAGACCTTCTCAGGTATGCCTTTGGCCCCACCAGGTACGAAGCCACCGGCCTCTGCGGCTGCCGCAGGAGCGCGTCCACCAGCGGCTACCCTACCAACGACGCCAGCAGCAAACCGGGACAGTCTAGGCAGCGATACGCCACCTGCTAGTCCACCGATAAGCGCGGCGTACTGCTCACCCTTCTCGCCGGCTATCTCGCGACCAATAGGCCTTGCAATGGCCTCACCCGCTATCATACCAACCGTGAACTCGGGGAACAGAAGCGTCCACATGAGCATCGACGTAGGGTCTCTGATAGGAGCTATAACGCCGAGGAACTTACCTCTCCTCTGCGCGGTCGCCTTCCAAATGTCCGTAACCAGGTCCTCTTTCTCCTCCGTTGAGAGGCCCTCAGGGTCCATCTGAGAGAGTGTTTGCACGAAGGCTATATGACTCTCGCTGTCGGAGATTCCCTTACGGAGCAGCGACCCGATTCCGCCTCTCTCTCCTAGCCAGCGGACATCGCCCCAATCCTGCCAGAACGTTTCGATGACCTTGCGAGAGTCCTGACCCGCGGGCCACTTGCGGTTCTCCTCGAGCAGCTTCCCAAAGGCCTGGTTGGCCCCTTCTTGCTCGAACTTGCCGATGGAAGGAAGCTCGGCCCGAGCCTGCTTTATGGCGACCTCGTAGTCCTTGCCTTCACGGTAAATCTGGCCCGCCCGCCAATACAGCATGTGTTGGGCCTTGTCGGCGGGCTCAGTTAGGGCCTTAGGCCTCCCACCCGAGAACGATAGCTCGGCATCGGTCTGTGGGACGGCCGGCGTACCTGCCAGAGGCTCATCGGGTCTGTAACCGCCCAGGGACGGAATGAGGTTCGGGTCGATGCCGCGGTCAGCAAGCGCCTGGTTAGCTAGCCGCTGAAACGACTGCTGACTCGTCCAGGTCTCGAACCGGCTAGTGTCCTGCTGGTCGAACCTGGTCGCGGACTGGTACTGCCAAAAGCGAGTCCGCATGGGTTACCTCGCTCTGAGCAGTTGTCCCATAAGCCGTGCCATTATGGCGCGGCGTGCTTCGTCAGGTACGCCAGCACCAGGGAAGATGTCTCCGCCTGGACGCGCCGGCGCTGCTGGCCGCACTGGACGCTGAGGGAACATGAACTGCCGCGTGAGGTTCAGGTACGGCGACAGCGGGTCGCTGGGCGCTCCTCGACCTGGGGGAGCGGTCCCAAGGATGCCAGGTGGACGTGCCCTAGACGATGCAGCGCTTGGCAGAGCCGTTGGCTTTCCAGGCGGAGGCACCCTAGATGGACTAAGTGCGCCTCCTGCCTCGACGAGTCGAGCCTTCCTTTTCCTCTCATTCAGAGCATCCTCTATTGGGTCATGAAGGGCCATCGGTCTCTCCTTTCCTAGAACTGGTACCTTGTGGTAGGCTTCTGTAGTGTCGGTACGAAGCCCTCTGCGAGTCTACGGTAGTAATCACCTGGGTCAATTGATACCTCGCCCCCACTAGTCTCGACTCCGGCACGCAGGAAGCTACTCAGGATGTCCTGCTCAGACTGAGCTAGGCCTCGGAACTGGCTTCGGCTCCACTGCTCGGTCCCAGGGATGTCCACCCCGAACTCACCGAGTAGGCGGCCAGTTTCACCTTCTCCACCTACAAGCTGTTCCATCATGGCCTGTATGTCCGTATTGGACTGAGAAGCCGCCTGAGGGTCGAAGCCCTTCGCTTCAAGCCCGCGCTTGTAAAGTTCATAGGCTACGAAGTCGATAGGGTTGGTCGATAGCTGTAGCTCGGTAGTCCGGCGCAACTGCGCCGCCTGCTCCTTCTGGGCCCTCTCGTTCTGGTCGGCGATGTACTTCTGTAGGGCGATGTTCTCCTGCTGGATTTGGAGCCACATCCCAGGCTGTATCTGTAAGGGGTCAGGCGTCGACGCGGGCCTACGCGCCGCAGGCTTAGGTGCCGCCTTAGGTGCCGCCTTAGGTGCGGGCTTGGGCGCGTACGGGTTCCAACCGCCTAGCAGTCGCTTCTGCAAGGCGATATTTTCGGCGTAGGTGCCCGTGGTAAAGCCGCCTTTATGGGCATCGGACCACGGCCTGCCTGTTATTCGTTCCCAGGTCTGGTAGACTAGCTCGGCCATATCACCCTCCTACAAGAACTCCCCCGCAAGGTCAAGCGCCCTCTGGACAGCATCCGTGTCTGGAGCGCCTATGCCTGCTATCTCTGGAGTATTCCGTACAAGCTCCAAGGCCATACCAAACGGGTCATACTCGACCGGTGAGGCCTCCCAAGGCTGTAGACCTAGTTGCGTGGCAAGCCCCTCAGGCTCAAACCCAGGCACGTACTCCGAACCCTCAGGTATCGTGTACTGCTGAGCGCCGAGGAACCCAGTTCGCGCCTCGGTCATGGCATCGAGTTGGCGGTTGAACTCGGCGATGGCCTGTTCCGTCGTGAGCCGCTTGGCATCGATTTCAAGGGCAAGTCCACGGGCCGCCGCATCGATGTAGTTCGCCATGTTGGCGGTGGCAACCTTGGACCGCTCAATGGCGAGTTGTTCAGGGGTCGGCCCCCGAGGGCCAGCACCTCCGTCGTCAGTCTCGGTCAGGCTCTGCCATCTGGATACGGCCTCATCGTAGGCCGCCTGCTCAAACCAGGCACCAGTCTCATTCGGGTCCGCCTTCACTGGAGGAGCACCCGAGAAGCCACCTGGCTTCGACCAGTAGTTGTTTGGGTCGGGAGGGACCACCTGCCCAGGCGCCGTGGGATAGGTGGGACCAGCCGCCCCTCCATCACCGCCCTCTGATGCTAGCGGGCCTAGGCCCTGTTCCCCGTAGGCCTCTTGGCCCGTTTGGGCCCTCCAACCACCCACCTCAAAGATGTAGGTCTTACCACCTACGGTTCGAATCTGGCCTATGTAGGGCATTACGGTCTGCCTCCATATGCTAGCCTCGACATGCGGGTTACGTACTCCTTGATATCAGCCCGAACTAGCTCGGGCACGTTGTCCTCACCACGGTACCTAAGCTGCAACTTGGCGGTTAGTTCCTGCCAGTCGGCGGGCGTCATCGTGAAGAACTGGTCAAGCTGCTGTTGAGAAGACTGCGGGTGGCTGCCGTATGGATAACCCTCCTCGAGGGCCTCCATCAGGCGAGCCGAGCTAGCGAGGTACCACTTACGGAGCTCCTCGACAGCCGCGTCTATCTTAGGACCGGTTATGAAAACCATTACTCCTCAGGCTCCGTCTGTCCTGGAGGAAAGGAGCCGGCCTCTTCTGGGGGTTGCCTAGCTTGGCCCGCCCTGGTCTGGCCTCCCATTGACTTCATTATCCCCTCAATGGCACTTGCCTGAGCGCCGTTACCGACTGACGGGCCTCGCTGTCCAGCTGGTCCGGCAATTGGGGTCTTCCCATCAGGCCCAACTAGACCTGTCTGTGGCGGTGGCATGATGCCTACCCGTGTCAGAACGTCCTGCACCATAATAGGCTTGAGCATCTCTTGGACATCCTCCAGGAACCTGCCCCATAGCTCTCGCTCGGGCTGCTCAATGTGGAGCCCCTTCTCCAGGTGCGTCCGCCGTGTGATGTGGCCTCGGGCGTGCATCCGGTCGTAGAACTGGCCTTCGGCGATGATGTTCTGAGGTAGGAGTGCCTCGACACTGATTTCAATGAGAGCAGGGTAATCCTTCACATCGCGGGGCTTCAGGCTCAGGTTGCCGACGAACACCTCTTGCTTGGCCTTAGTCACCAGGATATGCTCTAGCCATTCTATCATGTTGCCGATGCAATTCGCGTAGGAGTCGAGCAGGTACTGGAACTGGCTCTTGGCCATGAGGTAGAGCGAGTTCTCGCGGTAGCCACTCCCACCGGCGCCAGGGGGCACACCCTTGAAGATAGGACTCACACCGTGCTGGCCCATGAGTTGCAGGACGAGGTTGATAAACGGCATACCGGCGTAGATGTTCTCAGTGCCCTCAAATGGGTTAACAATCTTTGCACCTGAGGGTAGCGCCTCCGCTTTATCCGCCTTGAACGTCCAGGTCTTGGGCTGCGGTTCGTTGGACTCACCAACCATCTCGACTTCGGGGCGGTAGTCCTCAGGCACCTCCAGAGTTAGCCGCCGCCTAACCAGTAGCTCAGCGGCCTCAGCCATGTAGGTCAGTGAGCGGTTTATCGTCGGCTCGTTGTGCCTCAGAATCTCCGCAATGGACAGGGCGAACTTGTCGGGGTCCTTGCTACTGGTAGTCCTTCCCGGACATGCAAAGTAGGCCACGCTTGGGTCGCCTATCTCCTCATACGCCAGGTGGCCGTCGATGTAGCACTGATAGATGCCAGGTGCTCCAGGCATATCAGGCGTCCAGTATTCCGTCACCAGGGCCAGTGTACTGGTAGTGACACCCTGAGGTAGGGTCTGGACCTCCTCAGTCGGGAAGCCAGCCACGGCCGCTATCTGCGGGCCCTTGTCCTTTGGTATCTTATCAGGCTGCATGACGGTCAACTGGGCGTCACCCTTAATCCCAAATGCCGAATAAATCTCTCGCCTTGACTTCCAACTATGCTCGATGACCTCGACTAGCTCACCGCCAGGCCCAAGCCTGAAGTAGAACGTCAGCGGGTGAATCGTGATGACCTTAAACGGTGGCCCCCAACGGCGCTTGAGCGCCCTTTGGCGGTCATTGTAGGCCGCATCGCCGGCAGGGGTGTGCGGCTCGTCCTTGTTCCTCTTGCGCTCCTTCTTCGGCCAGGGGTAGTAGGCTCCCTTGAGCACTCCCAGGCTCACCGTTTGGGCATCCGAGAGCTCGTTAAGGAATGGCACCGTACTACTGGCCCACTGAAGGAACGCGCCCCAGAACTTCTCCCGCTTGCTACCGTTCTCATCGGCACCCGGGCCAGTGCGGAGCGGCTCGATGAGTACACCTGGTGGGTTGGAAGTGAGGGCGGCCTTAACGTTCTCGATGAGCTCGGCTGTGGCACCTATCCTAATCTCCAACCCTGAGGGCTTCTCCTCGGGTGGCAGCTTCATGTCATCCTCGAGGTACCGAAGCGCTTCGACCTCCGTAATCCTCTGATGGAAGCCGCGGAGTTCTTCGGTTAGCTCTCCCAGGAGCCTATTCACGTACTCCCAACTAACCGTCACGGGTGCCTCTTTATCGGCCATTAGAACCCCCTCAGGCGTACTTTAAGGCTCACGGGCGCCGCAGCTTCGGCCAGTATAGTGGCAAAGCAGGTCGCATCCATGCGGTCGTCCATCTTGCCGTGAGGTATGGTACACAACTCGGACTCAAAACTGACGCCGTCTACTAGCGGCAGTCCTCGCCTCAGCCTCAACTTCTTACTCGCCAGCATGCTATCCAGCCAGATGGCGCGGCCAACCTTGTCCCGCTCAATACCGACAATACCCCTCATTGTAGTACGGCGTGTGCGGTACGGAATCTCTCGGAAGTCTAGGCTATACTCGCGCCTCATCCTCTGCATAAAGGACAACTGGAAGCCGGCGGTCTCAATGCCTATCTGGCGCATACCGGCGGTCCGGTTCGCCAGCTTGACGATGTAGGTCTCCAGGTCGGGAGTCTCCAGCCGCCCTGCCCATAGGTCAACCAGGAACAGGTCACGGCTCTTGAGGTCCAGCCCTACAGTCGCAATGGCGGCGCGGTCAGCATATGTCTTAAGGCTCGCCGCAGGGTCAACCCCCATGAAGAAATGCATAGGAGCCTCGGGGATGTCTTTATCCTCCCAGTAGTGGATGTGTTCGCGGAGTATCAGGTTACCCGTAGCAGCTTCGGCCGAGCACATGAAGGTAAGAGCGAACAGGATGTCGCCCTTCTTTACGCGCTTGCGCTCCACCCAGGCCTCGGTGAACCTCACCGGGTCAAGAGTTGGCCCCCAAGGGTAGTTGCCTACAATCGGCATCTCGATAATCGTGAAGCCCATGTCGGCAAAGGTTGGCACCAGGTCGTTGTCGCCCCAACGAGTCAGGATGACGACTATCCTGCCGCCCTCAACCAACCTGTCATCAATAACTCCTCGGACCTTGTTCCTCTGCATCTCCATCGTGGTCGGGGAGTGCGGGTCTTCCTGCTCGGTCGGGTCATCGATGATGATGATGTCAAAGTGGAGGCCCTGATACGGGCCATTCATCCCTGTGCCCATTAGCGTGGGGTCGGCACCTTCCCTTGTCCTGATGACGTACAGGACCTCCTTCGTCCATTGAGCCCGAGGGTCCTCACAGACGTTGTAGGCCGCCTTGTATACGTTGTTGAACTCAAGGGTTTGCTGGATAGCCTGGATTTGCTTAGTGGACTGAGCACCCGCATTCATCAGCCAGAGGATACGGATGTTAGGGTTCTTGCCTATCTCCCGCTCGACATAATCACGGACAGTGGTGGACTTGTAGGTATCCGGCGGGCAGACGATGACCGTTTCGTTGTAGGTCTCCAGCGCCACGCCCCAGACATCCTGGTACTGATGATAGGTCCTTTGATGTACCGCATAGGCGTAAGTGCCAAGGTCACCATCCTGGGCGCCTACCACCCGGGCCTGGAACTCGCTAGGTGGAGCTGCGGTCGCCGTTACCATCTTCCTCTTCGGCCAATCTTTCGGCGTCGTCTCGGACTGAGGCGTACTTGGCACCGGCGTTGAAGCGGTCCAGTACGGCTCTAGCGGCGGCCTGGCGCAGGCCCTCGTCTTTCACTTCTCGGCCGTCCACAAGGAACACCGCCTTGTCAACCGCAATCCGCGCCCTCTCTCCGTGCTCCGGCTCTAGTGCCTTCTCAAGCGCCAACAGGTCTTGCGGCGTGTAGTGCTTCCGAATGAGGTGCAGGTAGCTGCGCTCGTTGTCGGTGAGCCCCTCGAAATTGAAGGCCGACTTGTAGAGTATCCGCTGGTCGCGCCTCAATACGAGGAAAAAGTTGCGGAGCCATTTCATCCGCATGATGTCCGATGAAATCGTCCGCTGTAGGAACGCTAGGCGCTCCCCCTCAAACTCGCGGAACTCGGGGTCCTCGCGGCGCCACTTCCTCAACGTGGCCTGTGAGACATCGGCAAGGGCGCACGACTCACGGATACCGAAGCCCACCGCCCGGTTGCTAAGGTACTCCGCCTTCCTCGGGTTCTGAGACAGCGGTATGCGAGCATCGGCTATTTCCGCTATGTCCTCAGCGGTAATGTCGATGTCGTCGGCCGTAAGTGGCTCGACTACGACGACGCCGGTGCCGTCAACCATGAAGGCATCTCCCTATAAGGCTTAGGCCCATATTGCCGCCTCTGTCCACCATGTCGCTTCTGTAACCCTCGGATTCCCCGCTCAATGCTGTGATAACCACCAGGCATCCACAGGTAGGGTATCAACCAGGCCTGCATGATTCCCCATTCGAGGTCTTTCAGTCGAGGCGGCGATATTCTAGGTAGCATCTTCTCCTCCACTATCATTATAGCATAGTTACGGCACCTTGTCAAGCCCAGAATCGTTGCATGCGTAGGTATGCGTACATAGTTGTACTTACGCGCATGCAATTTAAGCGCTACCTATGACTAAGTGACCCCCAAACCCTATGTACACTAACTGTAGTTAGTAATTGGGGGGAGGTCTCTTGGATATGCTAATCCGTATACACAGGTTAGCCATATTGACAAAAGTGACCCCCTCGTATATACTTACTACTGTAAGTGTACATGCAGTTTGGAGGTCAGTCTATGCCACCGTCAGTAAGAGTCAGGGTAACAGCGAAGGCCAAGCAAGGTCCCTGCGAATCATGCCCGGGTGACATACTCAAAGGTGAACGCTATGCAACCGTCACCCAGACATTTGGCAAGTCCCAGGCCGGCAAGACCAAGTACAAGGCCATGAAGGTACATTTCGTATGCCTCGCCAAATGGCTGATTTGTGATGACCTAAGGTACAGGACCCGTAAGAAGGAGAAAGGTGGCCGGCCAGAAGGTACTGGTCTCCAGCTTAGTGAGGCCAACAAGAAGGAACGCAGGCACCTGGTACGCACACGGGCACGGCTGATGCGACTAGTCTTGGCGACCGAAGACGAGGGACGCATTACGGTCCTGGGCGAGCGTATCGGATTCGTACAGGCGCAAATCACTGCTCTAGGCGGTCCTCTCAATGAGAACCTAATGCACCGCGACATCAATCTCCGAAATGCCCTCGCCGTCAAGCTGCGAAAGGTCGGTCGGCATGGATAACCCCTATTGCCACAACTCGCCTACTAAGCGGCATCACTGGCTGTTGGAGGGGACAAATAACGATGTGACGGCGGCCATATGCAAATACTGCCTTAAGACCCGTACATTCGGTAAGCCCTACAAACCCATCAAGGGCCGACCTATACCGGCAAGGAGGTTACTATGAATGCTCTAAGCCTAGTCTGGATAGTCCCTATAACTCTCTGGCTGCTCGCGGTAGCTGCTGGCACCCTCTACACATACGGTTGGCTACTGCGGCGCCACTGGGGCCCGATACTCCTATACGTGGCATTGGTGGCTGCGGGGGTACTTCTGTTCCGCCCGTGACCGCCCCTTGCCTCGATAGCAACAGTCTCCGCGTGGTCCGCGAGGCACTACCTGCTGGCCGTTGGGTGACTACTCGCGTAATGGTTGCCCGCACTGGCTTGACCGCTCCGGGCACACGTGAGGGTCTCTGGGCTATGGTTAGCCTTCACGAGGCTGTAGTCCGCAGCATCGGCAAACAGCACCGCTACTACTGGCACAGGGCCCCGACCTAGCAGCTTACGGTAGTCCCATCCTGTCAGAGTGAAAAATATAGTAGCGAGGGCACCATAAGATAATGACCTCAACCGAATCGGGGGTAAGCTCCGCGGGTCGGTGCTAATGTGGGGTGTTAGGGCGTCCTCATGCTGGCGCGTGGGCGCGGGGGTCCGTGGGTGTTAGCGCCAAAAACGTTATGTCAAGCGGGCATGGGCGCAACAAAACCCCGGGCGGCAGTCGTACATTCGTACTACCCGGGGTTGTGCTGTCTAAGTGCTAATTGGTAGGGTGCTAGGACAACCTAGCTGAACTGGTGGCCAAGCTTCTTGGCGATGCGCTCGGCCTCATGGGTGATGTTCACCTTGTGGCTAGTGTCGCCGCCCAGATACGCCCGGATTATGTCCGTGCTATCCTCAGCGTGAGCCGCGACGTACTCGCGCGGGGTCATCACGTTTCCGTTTTCGCTCACCTGGTGACTGGCGCGCTTGCCACCACCTCCACCACCACGTTTGACGCCGGCTGGGGGTTTGGGGATGTCCGGGCCAGTGGGCTTGACGCTGGTTTCCATGTCGGGTTGGCCGATGTTGGTGATGGTGATGACCAACCCGGTCACGTTGAACGACTGGAACGTGTCCAGGACGTTCTGAACCATCGCGCGGGCCTCGCTGCCAATGGGCGTCAGCACCTCGCGCAGAGCCTGCGTCTTCGACTCCCATTGGATTCGCGCCAGCCCACGCTTGGCGACTTCGATAGCCGCGTCGCACTTGCCAACTGCGCTCAGTGTGTCGATCACCGCAGCGGCCAGCACGCCAAGCTCCTCGATATTGGCTTTCGCGGACTGCTTGGCCATTGACTCCAGAGCGTCGGTGTGACTCGTCTTGGCGATGTCGAGGTCTCCAGTCAAGCGCTCAACGTCGGTCATGATACTCTCGACTGTGGGAGCATCCGCCGCTGTTTCGTCTACCATTTCAGACTCACTTTCCGAACCAAACTACCCCACTGGGGCATGTCCGGTTCTATTGTGCGCTCGCGACTTGGCTCGGCACCGCATCGCGACTCGCTGTTAATGTACGACTGCCATACTCAACTTAGCACACCCCGGTTAGTTTGTCAAGCAGTTGGAGGTAGTTTATCGAGGCTAACTTTACCCCCAAAACTAAACCAGCACAAGTGTTTCGGCTGTCGTAATTGTTCATCCGTGTTAGCCAATGCACGGTTGCAGGGTATGGCACAAGTGCTTATACAGATGCACGGGTGGGCAGTAGCACATTAGTTCGTGCTCAGCTTGACATAATAACGCTTGACAACGTCACGCTACCTCGTGTATAATGGTAGCATAGGACGATGGCTGTGAGTCCCATAGGGTGGACCACCGCA
>LAZR01002706.1_pt1 | contig 10118 bp, 14 predicted proteins | sample 329461 | NCBI WGS metagenome assembly LAZR01 (sample SAMN03002196, study PRJNA259156) | marine sediment metagenome | biome: sea floor; feature: Hydrothermal impacted sediments; material: marine sediment; isolation source: Loki non-amplified sample from Loki's castle hydrothermal vent sediment ...
GGAGACCCGACTCCAACAACTCCTACTCTTCCTAAGGTAGAAGTTAAGGATGGTGCAACTTACCTCGATGGCAAGAAGGTTGTGCCTGAGTCTGACTTAATCGCTTCCAAGAAGAGTTTAGAAGGGCAACTGGCTCAGCAACAGACAGCTCACGAGACAGCCATAGATACTGCCAAACTTGATGTGTCTAATGCTCAGCAAGAGATAGCCAATCTAAACGCTAAAATCAAGGAGAACGAGCAAGCCCGTGAGTCGGGTGCAGTATCTGATGAGGATGCTGCGAAGGTCAAGCAGAATTTAGAGACTGCAGTAAGCAGTATAGGGACACTAACAGCTAGTGCTCTAGAGCATCGTCGGGCACTTCTAGTACTAAAATATGGAGTAACCGAAGATACTATCAAAGACAAAGATATATCACAGCTTGACTCTTTTGAGGAAGCACTAAAGGCTGTATCTACAGCTAGAGGAGGCGGTGTAGGACCTTACGCTATAGGTGGCGGAACTGGAGAAGCTGCTCCCCAGACTGATATAGAGAGAGCAGCTAAGATACTAGAAACTACACCTGTGCGTGGAGTGAGAAATGCCGCACCTCAAACTTAGAAATCTAATCAAGGAGAATTAGCATGGCGGAAAGTGGAGGTCATTGGAATAATCTAGCGGCGGCACAGAAGCTGACCCAGTCCATGAAAATTCCTGGTGTCTTTGAGGAAGACATCAAACGCAACAATCCTATTGATAGGCTTACCGTAGGTCAGGCGGCTCATAGCGGACTCAAGATAGAGTGGTTGAGAGAGCAACCAGCTGCAGTAGCTTCTATAGAAGCTGCAGTAAATGATATAAGTATTGGTGAGCAACTATCTTGGACTGAGGATGTAGACTACGATGAGAAGGAATCTACTCTTCGCACTTGCTATATCCAACGGAAGCTTGACCACTATGTCCAAGGTATCTACGGAACCTACAACAACTACGAAGCACGGAAGCTTCTGGAGTCTGAGAAAGGACTCAGGCGGAAGATTGGAGCTAGGATAATCTATGCTGATAATACCTATACCTCCACTAAGCAGTTCGATGGTATTCATGCACTAGCGGCAGAACACGGTTCTCCATATACTGCTGGCAGTAGCAACGACCCTAAGAACATAGATAATGGAGATGTAGGGCTTAGTCTCGCCTTCCTAAGAATAATGATAGACGAGATGAAGCAAGGTGTAGATGAGCTCTGGGCACCTTTTGAAGTTATCCGCAGAATGGATGCTGCCTATCAGGAACGAGGATTTCTACAAGCAGCTGCCAATACTACTAACCTTGCCTTCCTAACCCTAGGCTACAATGACCTCGGCAAGCGAGTACTGTTCTGGGACGGTCTTCCTATCATCAGGACTGACTACCTCGTAGCTGAGGACGACGACACTGGAACTGGTGGAAGCTCAGATGCACGAGCACTCTATGTCTCTGGTGATAAGGTCTACTCCATCTTCGGTATCAAGCATGGTAACGTGATGAACCAGGAGCCTGGTCTAACCTACGCCTACGGTGGAACTGAAGGTCTTGGTGATCTTTACAAGCTAGTAAGATTTCCTGAACTGGAAGACTACGATGCTGGCGGAATTAGGCTGGTTAACTACTCCACCTTACTGCTTGGCTCTAGCTTCTGCCTAGGAAGAATCTTTGACATCCAAGACGTGGCGATAACTATTTAGTGGCGATGACTGCACTGTCCAGTCAGGTAGAGCAGATGAGGCAGAATAAAACTATCTGCTTAACAAAATGGAGTAAAGTAAAATGTCTATAGAGTACGATATTAGAAGGAGTAATGGTAGAGTACTATATCTACCCGCTAATCCTGAGGATGCTAGTCTGAAGAGCATAGCCTTTCCCGACGTCTATGTAGCTGATACTCTTCAGAAGTATCCTCTCGGAACTGAATACGATGAGGGTACTGGTAGGGATTTCCGCTATGCTCAGAACGATAACAGTGGTAATACCCTAGTTCCTGGCAGAATGGTTCAGCAGAACTCTGAGGATGGTCAGATGACTGGTCTTGTTCCAGCTGCTGCTTCCATAGGTGACACAACTGTTACCCTCACTATCGGAACTGGAGCGATTGTAGCCAATCAGTTTGAGAACGGATGGCTATTCGTAGAAGGACCAGCTGGCGCAAGTGCAGAGAAAGGCTTTACGTATCAGATAGAGAGTCATCCTGCTGCGTCTGGCAGTGCTACCTGTGTCTTCACTCTGAGGCGGGCGCTGATTAAGGGTATTAGTACTGCTAGGAGAGTCAGTGTCTATTCTAATCCTATTGGTAGTAGGAAGTCAACTAGCCGCGGCTGCAAGGTAGTTCCTGCAGGTGGTCAGACTTTCATTGCTGTCGGGATTCCCGCTTGCCGTGTGACTCAGGCTCAATTCTTCTGGGCTCAGTATAAGGGTATCTGTGGCTTTGAGACTGATGGCTCTACAGCTATGGTCAAGGGACAGAGAGTTAGTATTGGCGGAGCCTCTGACGGCTGTGGTATGGTATCTGGAGGCAATACAGACCAGATATTTGGAGTATGTATCACTGCTGGAGGTTTTAGCCGCCTAAGTCTGGTGGCTCTTGACCTGCCAGAAATAGCTGGCGGTGGTTAGATATAGTATGGAGAGGGAGGAGCAGTCTTCCCTCTCCATAGGAGAAGCAATATGCCGTTACCTAACAGAATAGAAATAGATATACAGTGGGAGAACAACAATACTATTGACATAACTGCTAAGAATGGTAGTGGTACGCCGTACACTGTTGTTAAGGCTGATGAGAATGGGCATCTTGAGGATATGTTCCCTGCTATAAAGGACGTTATGGAGCGCTATGTCAAAGGTATAATGGAGAAGATAGCTGCTGATATGAAGCTACCTTAGGAGGATAACTATGCCTAACCCAGCAATGGAGAGGTTAACTAAAGATTCAACTGACACTCAGATACAATCTGCTGTCAGTGCTGAAATAGAACAATGTATGAAGGAGCCTGGCGCTGACCAGAAAGCATGCGCTGGTAGAGCATTTGGAATGGCAAGAGATAAGACAGGTAAAGCATTAGACTTGGGGAGGTAAGTATGATAGACCAAGCAATATATAGAGTACTAGGCAGAGAACAGATAGCTGACATTAGTGCTTCTGGTGGGACTGGTCTTACCGCCACACAAATTGCAAAGCCAGGTATCATCTATGCTCAGATTCAAGTCCAGGAGAGCGACTGTCGCTGGAGGGTAGATGGCGGTGCTCCAACAGCTTCTCAAGGTATGTATCTTGCTGAGAACGGAATCATTGAGGTCTGGGGGAAGCAGGCTTTGGAGAATTTTCTAGCCATAGATGACACTGCGGCAGATGCCCTATTGGAAGTAATATACTATGGAGGGGGAGCATAATGACAGTAAAGATAATTACTGGAGGAGCGCCAACTCCAGCTGCTCAGATTTCACCACTGCCTGTAAATGTTACTGGTGGGAGTATAAATGTCATAGAAGGTGTGCCAGTTGCATCTGTATGGGTAGGTCCCAGAGGATACTATGAGGTTAATAATAGACAGGTAACTACTGATAACCCAGGTGTAGCTTGGATAGGTGGTGACGGTGCAACTGCCTCTGATGAGGTTAAAGCTGCAGGAACTTGGACTGATGCCCAGAAAACACGGTTCTTAGCTGAGTTCCCAGATGCTCGCCCTGGTCTGCTATATGGAATCATCTATGTTGCTTGGGGTAACTCCTACGGCACTATAGAAGATATGTATAATACCAGAGGAGTAACAGACACTAGGTCCTATCGTGATAGACTAAGTTGGGCATATGACAGTGGTTCATTCTCACTTGGTAAGATGTTTGAGCCTAAGACCAGTTCAGGTGGTCTGTGGCAAATTACCTTCCCTAAGCCAATACCCTTCCACTTAGGACTCCGAGTATCTTACGATAATGGAGTTGCTAGGTATTACTTCTGCTATAGCCTAGACCCTGACTTTGCTTAAAATAAAGTATCAAGGAGAACTACAATGGATGCAGCAAAGGTTGAGAAACTGCTAGACCTTATAGAGAGAGCCAAAGTTCCTCCGCCTGGCATGGCTGGAGGTGAACTGCCAGCAAGAAACCTAGCAATCATAGCTAAGGCTGAAGCAGATATAGACGCAGAATTAGCCATACCATAAGGAGGTGACTATGGCTTGGAGTGAACTTACAGCTAGACCAGAAGTCAATAAGATATTCAGAAAGCTGAAGCTCAAGTACACTCTACGTCGTATCTTAGAGGCTTCAGGATATACGATTCAGATACTCCACGAGAGTGAACTAAGCATCCCTACTGTTGTAGAAATCCTTGCTCTCTTTCCAGACTTCATCTATGTTGAGTTTGTTCCGAATACTCCATTTGCTGAAGAAGCTACGGGGGACACTTATAACTACAAAGGTGATTGAGAATGACTATAACCTTCAATAAAGATAAAGCATATATTGAGATTACTGAGGATGGAGTTACCTATCGTAGAGCCATTGTGCTGGAGGACGGAGTAGTATCCTTAGTAGACCCTGACGGAACTAACAAGAAGGTTGACTTAGTATATGTTAATGCCTCAGACCAGTTAGTATTAGTATTGGAGGATGACTCCGAAGTTACTGTAGCTGCTGGCAGTGGCGATATGCTTAAGTCAGTCTATGATACTGGCAATAGCGGAGTTGTAGATGACGCAGAGGACTCCCAGCTACTGGAAGGTTCTACCAAAGCTCAGGTTCAAGACCATACTCCTAAAGCGCATACCCTAGGCTCTCATAGTACTAGAGCTCATAGTGAGTTATCCGATGCACCAACTGATGCTCACCACACTAAGTACACAGACGCTGAGGCAGTGGTAGCGACTCTGCCTCTAATATTAGCTCTCGGAGGTTAGCTTGATAGCACTTGACAATGGAGATAAAATAAGAGGAGATGCATCAGCAGCTACTGTAGTAGACTATACTCTGCACGGCTTAGACAATAATGCTATTAAGCAACTAGCTGATGGGCAACTAGCTAATACTATTGACGACTTGTATACTGCTGACTCTGCTGATGTAGTATCTGCAATTATCCTTGTCAATACTGATAGCAGTGCCCGAACAGTTAACCTCTACCTAACTCCTAGTGGCGGGACTGCAAGACGCCTTATACCTAAGGATACATCTCTTGGGGTTGGTTTCTGCTTAATTACTGATGGTAGCAAGATGGGCGTCTATGATGCCAGTGGGAACCTGCAGCAGACAGTCACGATAGTAGCTCACGCACTTGGAGGCAGCTCTCACGATGCAGATACCTTATCTGATTTGAACAGTAAGATTTCAGATGCAACTCTGGTAGATACCGCATCCATTGTACTGAAAGCTCTGTTTGATGCCAATACTATATTAGCTGCCAATTCTGATGATATGCCTGCCGCTCTAGCTGTAGCAGCCTCTCGGATACTAGGTAGGAAGGCTGCAGGCAATATAGCTGCTATGACTGTGGCTGAACTACTAACACTTATAAATGTAGCTGCTGGTGCAGATGTAACTGGAAGTAATGCACCTCAGGCACACGAAGCCAGTCATGTTTCTGGTGGTTCTGATGATATTGATGCTGCACTAAATCCAGCTGCGGTAGCACTAACTACTCGGGGAGACGTACTCTTTCATGATGCTTCTGGGCTAGCTAGACTAGCTAAGGGCACAGATGGACAGTTTCTTAAGATAGGAGCCAATGACCCAGTTTGGGCTGATGTAGCTGCTGGTGCAGGGGAAGGTCATGTTACAATCTCCCTGATTGCTTATAGCTCAATAGGGCAAGGCACTTGGACTATTGGGGTTGACACAGGGAGAATTGGCAATCTTGTTGTTCAGAATACTACCACAGACGATGGCGATAATATAAGTTATAAAGTGTATCTGGCAACAGGCACATATACACTTTACTTTCTATATGGAACAGGAAGTGACGGTGGTATTATAGACTTCTATATTGACGCTGTAGAAGTCGCCAGTGTCGACACTTACTCTGGAAGTGGTTCAAGTAACAACGTCCTTACCCAAGTGTCTATCGTCGTAACTGATGGCTTAAAAACCCTTAAATTAGATGTGGATGGGAAGAATGGCAGTTCATCTGGTTATAAGGCAGCTTTTTCCAGTCTAATACTATATAGGACAGCATAATGATTATACAATTTCACACACCAAAAGGAATAGTTCCAATAGACAGTGACACAGTAACCGATGCCGAGCTTGCTGGGATAAATATGGGCAGGCAAAAGTTAGACGCTTACTTATCAGAAATGCCTAGAGATTTAGCTGCCGAAATAACTAGCTTGAAGGTAGAAGCTGACGGGCTAAGGACTAAACTAAAGGCGGCTGGAGTTATACAGTAAAATGGCAAAGCATCCGCATAAGAAAAAGAGGAAGTAGTATGAGGTCTATATCAGCTAACTTACTTACCGAGCAGAATGCGGCTAGTAATACTCCGTATGTCTATCTAGTATTCACTAGCGCAGATGGGTGTGCTACCGAAAACTACGGCTCTGACCAGAAGGACAGACGCATCCTACTCATAGACCATCAGGAAGAGCCTTACAATGAGTATGCATCTGTCATCCTGCGCAATGATGATAGGTCTATACCTAACCTGAAAGGCTACTGGACTGAAATCGGCTATGGCTATGTAGTTAGTGGCACTGGAGAGTACTCCCAAACTTCTCGCCTCTGGGTTAAGCATCAGCAGGAGATATCTGCTCAGGGCAAAAGAGTAATGCTACTGGAGTTGGAAGGTATGTGGGCTAAGCTTGGGGAGCTACCTATGAGAATAGGTAATCCTCCATACTACCGAGATGAATCAGGAACTCTCACAGCTGTTACTCCTTACAGTGTTATGGAGACAATCATAGAGTCCGAGCTTGGTTGGACACTAGCTGCTCTTGTGGAGGATGATAGCATCATAAATACCTATGAGATTCCTACTCTGCTAATTAACCAACAGCCCTTTGAGTCAGCAGGAGGTCTGCTCTACCGTCTCATAAATATAACTAAATCTTATCTGCGCTCTAAGGCTGGTCTAGAGATGGAGGTTAAGTATTCTCAATCAACTGACTCTGTAGATATAACCTACTACTCAGGTCAAGCTCCATACTTCTATGAGTATATAGAGCGCAATAATGTGCTGATACCTAATGATGTGATAGTATTTGCTAACCCAGGTGCAGATGGCTTATGGACTGATATTAAAGCTGGAGAAGCTACTGACCAGGCTGAGATAGATGCTTATGATACTATTAGAAGGCTAGTGCCTGCTGCTGAGCTAACTACGAAGGCTCAGGCAGATACTAGGGCAGCTGCACTACTAGCTAGAGCTGAGGCGGAAGTACTAGCAGGCAGAATGTATGCTCCGCACGACTGCCAGCTGGAGCTGTATGATAGGATAGAGGTTAGGGACTCAAGAGGACTGTAATGTCAAAGCAGAAGATAATATCAGGTAATGTCTGGAACGCACTACACGATACTACTACCGAGTATCTGCGGATAGATGGCGGACCGAGTAACTGGCAAGACTTTCCTAATATAGGCGAAGCTGATACTACCTTCTTTGCTGTTGCTGGTACTCTAAAGAGTCTTAGACTGATACTTCTCAATGCTGCTGGCGACCCGACTGCTCCTCCCACTGGCAAGACATTCGTATTTACTACTAGAAAGAATGGTTCTGACACTCTCCAGACAGCTACCATAGGCTCTGGAGAAACTGAAGCGCAAGACTTAACTAATGATGTAAGTATAGCGGCTGGCGATAGATTGCTTATAGGATGCGCTCCTACTGGCGGAGCAGGACCAAACAGGTATGCTATTTTCAGTTATGAGTTTGTTCCTACTGTAGATGGCGAAAGCGTATACTTCAATGCAGGCGGACCTTGGCTAAGGCTTGAAGCAGCTGGTTATGCTTCCCTTGTTGGGGCTTGCTCTAATCCCCACGTATATGCCTTGGCTGATGTAAGGCAGTATGTTGCGGCTCCTGGCAAGATAAAAGACTTAAGACTCTTTCTTAGTAATAATCCTGGTACTGGGGTTGAAGGCTGGAGACTAACTCTCTACCTAAATGGTTCTCCTACAGCTCTAACTATAACTATATCTGGCGCTGGTACTAGCGGTAGTAATACTTCAGACGAGATAACCGTTGCTACTGGCGACCTTGTAGCGTGGCATATAACTCCACTAAACTCACCAACCAATAGTGTAAACGCTGGCTTTGGGTTTGCCTTTGACCCAGATGATAATGCTGAGAGCCTGTTTGTTGGTGGTTGGCAGTCAGCGTTAAATACTGGGGCAACTGCCTATCACGGTCTGCACAGTAATACTCGAGCTTGGGATACTGCTGAAAAGAATGTGTGGCAGTTAGCTCAGCATCTAGCTACTAGTACCTTATATGTAGAAGTATCTGTAGCACCTGGAGCTGGTAAGTCTTGGGTGTTTACAGTAATGAAGAATGGCTGTCCTACAACTGTTAAAGTTACTATATCTGGTACTGCTACTACTGGTAGCAATCTAGTGGATAGGGTTGCCTTTGCTGATGACGATTACATCTCAATGAGAGCTGTGCCGTCTGGAACTCCTGCTGCTGCCAATGCTAGATGGGGACTAGTTCAGGTAGCTGGAGTTGTTATCCAGCCTTACGAAGCCTTAACTAGAGTAACTGGCATACGCCATATCTACCGACCTGGTATGCTTAGGATGCAGGTGATGATGGGAGATGTCAGTAACACCATTGAGATAGCAGAGGCTGCTGTTAGAGCTGAGCTAGTTCAACCTGAACAGCCTGTTCCTCCTATAAGATTACCATCAGAGGAGGTTGCTAGGCAGGAGGAACGAAGGTTGGAAGGTGAGTTAAGCCGATTACGTCAGTCTTTAGAAGAAGGGGTAATTGAGCCTCCTCCGATATTTACTCCTGGTGGAGCTAGAAGGACTGAGGTTGGTCTTCTTGAACAGATGTCGCTTATCTGGCTCCCAATGAGGCTGAGCCCAGTCAAGTTGGTGAGAGAGGAAAGGAGAGATATATCGCCTATTGGGTTCCTGTCGAGGTTGAGCCAAGTCAGGTTGGTGAGAGAAGAAAGAGGTGAGACCTTCGGTAGTGAGGTTATAGAGAGAATTAGGAAGAGCCCTATTATCAGGTTCTTCGGAGGTTTGTTCGGTGGGTCGTAAGAAGACTGGCAGACCAGTAGATGTTCCCGTCGGCTCAGGTATAGCTGTAACTGGACAGGACTTTGAGCAGAGAGCTCCTATCATACCTCCTGGCTCTGTGTCTTACATATATAGTGGTCAGTTTAGGACATCATCTAAAACTGCCAGCTTTACTCTTAGCAATGAGATGGTAGTATTAGTAGATGCCACCTCGGTTGACATAGTTATAACTTTACCAGCCGCTTCTACTAGCACTCATAAGATATACTATATTAAGAAGGTGGATAGCACAGGGCATACGGTGACTGTAAAAGGTAATGCTACTGCTGAAACAATAGATGGAGAGAAGTCAATAGTGATAGCATTACAGTACCAGTACATAGCTATCATCTGTGATGGCTCTGACTGGTTTATAATAGGAGGTGAGTATGTGAAGATAGATGAATTACTTAGGCAGATACTCAGCGAGCTAAAGGAAGCTAATGAGACTGCCAAGAAGAGTGAAGATGAATTAAAGGAAATAAATAGCTAAGGAGGAACATAATGGAAGGTGTAATAAGAGACCCACAGACAGGACGAGGTGCTAGTGTAACAGAGAACTTTATGCTAAAAGTCTACGCTGTAGAGGAAACCGAGGCTTACCACGAGAACGAGGCTCATCAAACGGCTTATGTTATGGAACTGCCTGCCGTTGTCCTTGGCGGTGCCTGGGTATGGGCAGTCGTTAAGAACACAGACGATAGGGACTTAATAGTTGCTAGATGCGTACTGTGGACTGTGACTAATAAGTCCAATGACTTCGTATCTGCTTACACTAGAGGGGCTTTTACCTATGCGTCTAATGGGACAGTAGCCACACCAGCTAACTGCAACTCAGGCGGTGCTTTGAGTGCGAGTGGTAGCTTCTACTATAACGATGCTGTAGGGGATATAAC
>LAZR01002707.1_pt1 | contig 10111 bp, 7 predicted proteins | sample 329461 | NCBI WGS metagenome assembly LAZR01 (sample SAMN03002196, study PRJNA259156) | marine sediment metagenome | biome: sea floor; feature: Hydrothermal impacted sediments; material: marine sediment; isolation source: Loki non-amplified sample from Loki's castle hydrothermal vent sediment ...
GGTAAAGGTAGTTGATGGACGCTCCCCTGGCGATTTATCTAGCTGAGGTAGGTTGAGTTTGTTCTCACTTTGAGCCGCTTGCTGGTCACCGAGTACTTTGCGTGCTGTGGCCACCTGTCCATCTTCTGTATTACCTTGTCTCTGACGTCTTATTGCATCCAATAGATCCGCTCGAATCCCATCAACATCTTCTTTATTCGTAGATGCCGACTTGAGGGTTTCAGCAAAATTGGGGGTTGGTTTTAAATCATCACGCTGAAGCGTCTTAATAGCGGCCTTTTCATTCTCAGACAAGGTTACCAAAGACGATTTTTGTTCCGTTAATGTTAGCTGTGACTGCTGTTCTTTTGCAGAGTTAGGGGTGATTGTAGCTGACTGTGAAGTCTTAGCTGCCTTACTTGCTTTTTGTTCAGCCGACGAAGAGATCAGATTGGGATCAACAGAGGTGTTTTTAGTTTGTGTTGATAACGGATCTGAAGCTTTAGTAAATTTTATATCAGCTCCATTTAGCGATGCTTCATCATTAGTAGTGCTTGGTGCTTGTGGAACATGACTGACAATTGGTGTGGCAGCGTTAGATGTTTGTGCGCTACCAATGGCTTCTGCTTGCCCGCCTTGTTCTTGACCTTCTGCTTTACCCGGCAATTTGTTGCCGTCTTCGCCGTCAGTTTTTTCCGATGTGTCTGCCGATTCTGTATTTTCAGTAGTGGATGACTCTTTAGAAGCTATCTGTTTTTCATCATTAACAGATTCTTTTTCAGCGCTACTATCTACTTTTTCTGATGTTTTAGCAGGGCTATGTTTATCCGCCTTAACCTGTCCTTCCATAGCATTAGAGAAGGACTCTCCCGTTGCTTTTGATGCTGATATATTTGAACGAGTCACCTTTGGACTGGTGATGGCATCCAGTTGTATCGAAACCGTTTGTGGCATATTGTCTCTCCCTGCTCAGCGTGGCGTTTAGACCTGTTTACAGTTGTAATAGCAATCAATATGCCAACCTTTGCTAAAACAGCTCAATATCTCCTGCATCAACATTTTGTTGTGTGACAGACTTATGCTGATTATCTGATATCTTTTTCTGCAATTGCTTGAGCGTCTGTTGGAGTTCTTCATATTTTTCTTGATATTGTTGACTTTCAGCTGATTGCGACTCGTCATCAGATATATGTTGAACGAACGCTACCAACTCCTGCGTTGTTACTAACCTTTTTTCTATATGTTCACTCAGTTGATGACACATATCTTCAAATTGGAGCGAGGTCACAGCCTGATTGACTAGACCATAGATTGATTTGCTGATGGCTCCCGTTCCGTCTATGACCGTTTGTGTTTTATCATTCAAGGTGGCCATAGTCGTTGTCATCTCTGCTACTTTTACTTTACTGTTTTCAACTAAGTCCGTATCTGAAGACACTAACTCATCTATCAAACTTCTGGCTTCACTAATGGTATTTTTCACGTTCATAGTAATTTGATTAATCTCATCACTGAAATCATCCGATTTTTGAGACAGCTTCCTAACTTCATCAGCAACAACTGCAAACCCTCTGCCAGCCTCTCCTGCTCTTGCCGCTTCAATGGCCGCATTTAAGGCAAGTAAATTGGTTTGTGATGCAATATCTTTTACGTCATCAAGTAACTCAATAACACCATCAACTCGCTCACTAATATCACCCAATTTATGCATGACTGTTGCACTGTCTTGACTGTTTTTTAAGAGCGTATCAACTAAGTAAGTCATTACTGACTCCGTTTCTTTAATGAAGTCAGACAAGCTTTTTTCATTTTCAGAATGGTCAATCAGACTATGCAACATAGAATCTTCTCGTTGCGTTTGCTCATTGAGTCCTTGAAAGCTGGTAGATAAAGAAGCAACAGCCTCCATTAACACAGAAGATATTTGCTGATTTTCAGTGCGAATTTGTTGAATTTGTTCATCAACATTTTGTAATGCATTCTGCTTAAGGGATATATTTTGTGTATCTCCAGTGCTTTGATTTGGGGATGACTTTTCCGATTCGTCAGGAGTGATAAATTCTGTTGGCCTCATCAGAAACATGAGTAATGCTGAGATTAGTGTCAAAGCTGAAGCCCATGGACTTGCTGTCATCCAATAAACAATACCCGAGATTATTAGAGCAAGGGCCCAGCTAACGACGATTAATCTATTCTGTTTAATACTCATAACAACTATCCTTGAGAGGTGAGCTTAATATCTTTATTTTTTGCTCAGTTTCATAATTTCATTTGCAATCATTTCTATCGGTAAGACGGTTTCTGCAGCACCTACTTTGAATGCAGCTCCTGGCATACCCCACACAACACTGGTTTTTTCATCCTGCACCATATTGGCAGAGCCATTTTGACGCATTTCTAGTAGTCCTTGGGCACCATCATCTCCCATGCCCGTCAGCATGACACCGATAGCATTAAATCCAACATTTTCAGCCACCGATCGGAACAACACATCAACAGAAGGCTTATGCCTCGACACCGCAGGGCCATCATTTAGTTTGCAGTAATAACGTGCGCCACTTCGCTCAACCAGTAAATGTTGATCACCTGGAGCGATATATACATGCCCTGGTAAGATTTGTTCCCCATCCACGGCTTGACTGACATGCATTGCCGCCATGGTGTTAACCCGGGCAGCAAAGGCAGCACTAAATGTCACTGGAATATGTTGGGTAATAACAATGCCGGGCGCATTAGCAGGAAGAGCACAAATCACTTTTTTTATCGCTTCAGTCCCACCCGTTGAGGCACCTATAGCAACGATTTTTTCAGTTGTTTTGAGAGATGTTTTTTGTGTGGGCTTGGCGAGGATGGCATCCGCGGTCAGCTTTTCATCAATATGTCGTTCTTGTTTATGTTTTATTAATTTAGGGTCAGTGCCTGCTGCTGCCTTCACCTTGTCAATCAGTTCTTCGGCATAGTCACCCAATGTTTGTGAAACATCTAATTTCGGTTTTTCAACAAAGTCAAAGGCACCAAGAGCAAGCGCCTCTAAGGTAATGTCAGCACCACGCTCCGTTAATGTTGAAACCATCACCACTGGCATTGGTCTTAGGCGCATCAAGTTTCTGAGAAAAGTGATGCCGTCCATTTTGGGCATTTCAACATCCAATGTCAGTACATCAGGATTAAATTTTTTTATTTTTTCTCTGGCCTGAAACGGATCGGCAGCCGTTGCAACCACCTCAATATCTGGATCTGAACCCAATATCTCACTGAGCATTTTTCGAATTAATGCAGAATCATCAACGACAATGACACTTATTTTTTTCATGACCTATTCCCAGTCAAAATAACTCAACCTGATTAGTTTTATCGTACGACTTAATGGTATCAATATAACTTTGTTCACGATGTTGAATAGTGTCATTGTGAAGTTCATGAATATGCTTAATCATTAATTTTCCACTTTGAGGAAAGAACATCACTTTCCGTGGATATATATCACCTAGATCGGAACAAATGACCTTAATATTTTCTAGCTCAGCATATTCCAATATAAATTCACTATTTTGCTTTCCTACATCAGACATACCTTGAATGATTCGCCCTCCCCCACACACTTTCATTTCAAAGTTGTTCTTATCTGCACCCGCTTTCATTAATTCATTTATCAAGGTTTCCATCGCATAATTACCGTAGCGATTTCCAAAACCTTGCCAACAATCACTAGGCTCATTACCTGTACATGGCAACATGAAGTGGTTCATTCCACCAATACCGTTAATGGGATCACGAATACAGGCAGACACACATGAGCCAAGCGTTGTACAAATCAATTCATTTTGATTTTGAGTTACATAGACTTCGCCTGGCAGTATTTTTGCTGCCCACCATTGAATATGGGGATCCCAGTAACGGTTTATATGTTCGAATCCTGATAGTGCTTGAGGTTTATTTGGCTTTTCCTTGAGCATCAACTCTCTTTCCGCTGATAAACTGTGTGGCCCAATGGTTCAAACTGATCACTCACATTAAATAAAGACTCTGAATGGCCAATTAGTAGATATGCTTTAGAGCTCATTTTTTCAGCAAAGCGAGAAAAAAGAACGGATTGTGTTGCCTTGTCAAAATAGATCACCACATTACGGCAGAAGATGACATCAAACGGGCCACTAACAGGCCATTCATGTAGTAAATTCAGTCGTTTAAAGGTGATGAGTGAACGAATCGGAGATTTAATTCGATACAGTCCATCATTCTTTCCCGTCCCCCTCTCAAACCAAGATTTCAACTCATTTTCACTGAGCGACTTAACTCTGATTGCTTCATATACTGCACTTTCACCTTGTTTGACCACATTAGCATCAAGATCGCTGGCTAAGACTTTCACATCCCAATCAGGTTTATCTCTAAAAAAGTCATACAAACAAATAGCAATACTGTACGGTTCTTCTCCTGTTGAACACCCTGCAGACCAGATACGAATTCGTTTTGTCTGTTTATTTTTGATTAACAACTCAGGAAGAACGGTGTTTTTTAAGAAGTCAAAATGATGCTTTTCACGAAAGAACGCAGTCAGGTTTGTAGTGATAGCATTGATTAAACAGTCTTGCTCTTCTGCATCAGCATTATCAATCGCCTCACAGAATGAATCAAAACTGCCTTGGTGTCTTTGACGAATATGTTTGGACAAGCGACCATAAACCATATCTTTTTTAGTATCAGGCAGCACAATGCCAGTGTGGGCTGTGACAAATGCCCTAATTTTGGCAAAGTGCTTATCTGTAAAATCAAATTCATGCTCAACAGAAAACGCTTCCATGTGATCTCTCCAACCTTAAGAAAAAGCGTTCTGTCTAAAACTCTTCCCACTCATCTGAGTGAGTAGTTTTGTTCGATGACGAGTGACTTTCTGTTTTTGGTAAAGGCTTTGTCGATACTCTAGCTTTTAATGCTTCAGTCTTAGCAGGACGTTCAACCGTGATTCCGGTATCAAAAAATGACACCATCCTCTCTAGATGTTTACCTTGTTCATCTAGTGATTCACTCGCCGCAGCAGCCTGCTCTACTAAAGCCGCATTTTGTTGTGTCATCTCATCCATCTGAGTCACCGCTTGATTGACTTGCTCGATACCTGATGTTTGCTCAGAACCTGCAGCAGCAATCTCGGAGATAATATCGCCCACCTTCTTCGCACCAGCCACGATCTCCTCTAAAGTGACACCAGACTCATTCACCAAGGTAGAGCCTTCTCTCACTTTCTCACCACTATCATTGATAAGCTCTTTGATTTCTTTCGCAGCTGCGGCGGATCGCTGAGCCAAGTTTCTTACCTCAGAGGCAACAACAGCAAACCCACGCCCTTGCTCACCTGCTCGAGCTGCTTCTACAGCAGCATTTAAGGCTAATAAATTTGTTTGAAAGGCAATTTCATCAATAACACCAATGATATCTGCCACCCGTTTGCTTGAGGCGCTGATCGCTGACATCGCTTGAATAGCCTGCTGGATGACACTGCCGCCTTTTTCCGCTTTTTCCCTTGCATCCACAGCAAGTTGATTGGCTTGTCGAGCATTATCAGAGTTCTGTCTGACAGTACTGGTTAGCTCTTCCATACTAGCGGCAGTTTCTTGAAGTGAAGAGGCTTGCTCTTCGGTACGCTGACTTAAGTCAATATTGCCTTGAGATATTTCGCTCGCGGCGGAAGAAATATTAAGTGATGCTTCGGTGATATCTTGAACGATAGAAGATATCTTCGTTACTGACTCATTAACCGCTTGTTGCAGTAAGGCAAACTCACCGTCAAATTCACCGTCCATCGTTTCAGTAAGACGCCCTTTAGCCATAGCATTCATGACCACAGAAACGGCTGAAAGTGTTTTCTCTACAGCAATTTGTAAATGTTTTTGCTCTGTAATGTCAGAAGCATACTTGACCACTTTGTAGGGCTTGCCATTCAGATCAAAAATAGGATTGTAACTAGCCTGAAGCCACACATCTTTGCCGCCTTTACCAACGCGGTAATATTCACCGCTATCAAATTCACCACGGTTCAATTTGGCCCAGAAATCTGTATATTCATGGCTTTGTGCTAATTCAGGTGTGGCAAACATGCGATGGTGTTTCCCTACCACTTCATCTCTTGAATACCCCACCACACTGAGGAAGTTATCATTCACACTTCTGATCGTGCCATCCATATCAAAACTAATGACTCCCATCGCTTTATCAATAGCTGATATTTGTCCTTCAAAATTGGCTTGTTTTAATTTTGACTCGGTAATTTCAGTGGCAAATTTCACCACTTTTATTGGCTTACCATTAAGGTCTAAAATTGGATTGTAACTGGCTTGAAGCCAAACTTCCTTACCACCACTGCCTATCCGCTTGTATTCACCACTATCAAACTCACCACGGTTCAACTTGGCCCAAAACTCCTGATACTCTTTACTTTGTGCGAGTTCAGGCGTAGCAAACATTCTATGATGTTTGCCTATAATCTCATCCCGTGAGTAACCGACAACATTCAAGAAAATATCATTTACATCGATAATGGTGCCATCCATATTAAAACTGATGACCCCCATCACCTTATTCACAGCCTCAAACTGGCCATGAATATCCGCATTTCGAAGCTTTTCAGCGGTTATATTGTGCCATTCAAGCATGTTGCCTATGTATTCGTTACTCTCATTAAACATCGCTGTCACGTTCAGTCTGAAGGCTAATGGTCCTACTTGAATATCAGCCTGATGAGGCAAATTATTTGGATCACTTAACATTTGGCGTTGGTGATTGGGATGGGTATGAAACATATCGATGTTCGAGCCGACCAAGGTCTTTATAGAAAAGCCCGGATAAACACTCTTAAGTGTTTCCTCGTGTTCACCAAGCATTGATAAGGTGGAATGATTGGCGTAAGTGATTGTAAAATCACGATCAATCATCATAATAGCCGTTACCGCGTTATCCAGTGCGAATGCGGTATTCACAGATTCATCAGTACTAATTCCCATTTCACTCTCCTCAACCATGTCATCTTCCATGGTCATTTTTTTTATGACGTTATCTAATGTCTTATCCCAGGCTTGACTGATATTTTTTGTCCAATTGTCACCGGAATAACGTTCCAAAACGCGTAATAAAGTCTGTTTTACTTTTTGATAATCCGCTGTCTCCACACCATAGTTTTGATGTCGTCGACCTAACTCATCCAAGTAGGTGTTCAATAACTCAGGATGTTCGAGATGTTTGACTAACATGACTAACGCCGCTAACAACTTTTTTTGTTGGCCCTGAAGCGATGTCGCGTGAAAAAGAGGCTGCAGTTCGGGGTAAAACCTAAATAAGTCTGCGTAAAAATCAGCAGCTATGTTTTCACCCTGTTCGGCAATAAGCGCAAAATTTTCCGTTACCAATTCACTGTCTTTTTTTAACATTACTGCTGATGTGGTATTTGGGCTTGCGCTATCTTGAATGATATTGTTTTCGACCTTACTGCTATCAGGTAAGGTTCTAGCAACCGGTTGAACATTCTCAACCGGCGTATCAGATAACCAGGCTAAAGGATCATTTCCAATGACATTAGACTTTTTAGCCATGCGCCGCTCTCCCAATCATTAGATCCTCAGCTAAGGTCAGATAATCTTCAGCACCTGCACTTTTTTTGCGATAGTCAAAAATAGTTTTACCGAAGCTTGGGCACTCTGCTAATGCCACATTTTCTCGAATTGGCGTATGCAGAACACGACCCGGAAAATACTTCAGCACCCGAGTCCTGCCTTCAGTGGTCAGTCTTCGTCTTAACTGCATACGAGTGGAAACCAACCATAGTTTTATCTTCTGTCCACTTAATTCTTCTGAGCGTTTCAACACTTGCATCATTCGTGATAGCCCTTGAAGAGATAAGTAATCGCCTGAAACAGGGATAATCAGTTCACTAGCAGCAAACATGGCATTAACGCCAAGTAAACCTGATGATGGCGGACAATCAATTAGCACATAATCATAGGTTCTTAATGAAGAGCTATTGATGGCTTTTTGAAGTCGATGACCTCTTTCAACACCACCTTCATAGATATGTTCAAACTCATTCAATCGTTGTCCAGCGGGAACGATATCCAAATTTGGACGAGCCGTTAATTTCACTGAGTCGATACCGTGACCTTCAAGCAATACTAGATCAATGCCACTTTGCTGATCATAAAATCCTAAACTCGTTGCAATCTGGCCTTGAGGGTCCATATCAAGTAAAGCAACCCGTTTATCGGCTAAGGCAAGAGCATGACCAAGATTAACCGTTGTCGTGGTCTTACCGACGCCGCCTTTTTGATTCATAATGGCAATAATTCTTACGCGACTATCTGCCATCTTCAGCCTACCTGCTCAATACTGAGAAGCTTATCGACATCAAGTAACATCACCATTCGATCGTCAATATTGGTGATACCATCAATAAAGTGAGTACTTACAACATTTCCTAAATCAGGCGCAACTGAAATAGCATCAGCGCTGATACTCTGTGCATCAGAAACGGCATCGACCACCACACCTACTATACGCGGAGTGATGCCCTGAACTTTCAACACAATAACGACGGTTGTTTTAGTGTATTCATTAAAAGTCATGCCGAATAACAAGCGTAAATCTATGATAGGAACGATGACGCCCCGAAGGTTCAACACACCACAGACGTGAGAAGGTGTATTAGGTATGGGCGTCACATTATCCCACCCTTTAATTTCCTGAACGCGAAGTATTTCAACCCCATAGTGTTCGTCTTCTAATTCAAAAGTGAGGTATTGAAGTGCACCATTTTCATTACCATCCATCACATCAAGCACATTTAAAACATCATTTTCTGTATTGTTTATTTGACTCATCATCAAGCTACCTTAATCACAGATGAGTTTAACTGCTTGGCTGGTTCTCTATGCATGGTCAATAGGCCTGATATATCAAGAATCATTGCCACTGTGCCATCCCCCAGAATAGTGGCACCAGCCACACCAGTTACCTTGCGAAAATTTGTTTCTAAACTTTTAATCACAACTTGTTGCTGTGAGAGTAATTCATCCACAAATAAGCCAACTTTTCGATCTTCAGCCTCAACAATAACCAACAAACCATCTTCTAACGTTTCAACCCCACCATCCAAGTTAAATACATTTGTCAGCCGGATCAGTGGCACGTATTCATCACGAATATTGTAGAGCTCACCTTTACCTGTCACGCGTTTTACTTTCTTAGGTTCAATTTCAACGGATTCAATAATAGATATCAGCGGAATAATGAAACGCTGCTCAGCCACTTGGATAATTTGTCCATCCATAATGGCTAGGGTTAATGGCAATCTGATGGTGAAAGTTGAGCCCACACCTGGTTCAGATATGACTTCGACATTCCCCCCCAGACTATTGATATTTTTTCTGACTACATCCATGCCAACGCCACGACCAGACAGATCACTCACCGCATCAGCTGTGGAGAATCCTGGTAAGAAAATAAGCTCATGAATTTTTTCTGGACTGAGGTTTTCATCTGCCTCAACCAACCCTTTTTCAATGGCTTTTTGGAGTATTTTCTCTTCATTCAAACCAGCGCCATCATCACTAATCTCAATGACGATATTGCCTCCTTGGTGGTAAGCCGTTAAGTGCAGTTCTCCAACTTCGTTTTTATTGGCGGCAAGACGTTTTTCTGGTATTTCTAAACCATGATCTAAAGAATTTCGCACCAAATGAACCAAAGGATCACCAATTTTCTCCATAACGGTTTTATCTAGCTCGGTTTGTTCACCAGACAAGACCAGATTCACTTTTTTACCCAATTTACTCGTCATGTCATGGACTAAACGAGGGAAACGATTGAACACAAAGCTAATAGGTAACATCCTAATACGCATGATATTTTCTTGTAGTTCACGTGTATTACGTTCAAGTTGTTCCAGACCATCAATAAGCTGTGGCAGCATTTTGATATCAAAATTTTCGCCAATTTGCCCCAACATTGATTGTGTAATCACTAACTCACCAACCAGATTAACTAGCGAATCAACCTTCTCCGTACCCACACGGATAGAGGCCATTTCAGTAGAAGGTGTGGATGGTTTTTTCTTTACCGAATCTACTTTGGGAGCGGTGCTTTCAGG
>LAZR01002708.1_pt1 | contig 10102 bp, 10 predicted proteins | sample 329461 | NCBI WGS metagenome assembly LAZR01 (sample SAMN03002196, study PRJNA259156) | marine sediment metagenome | biome: sea floor; feature: Hydrothermal impacted sediments; material: marine sediment; isolation source: Loki non-amplified sample from Loki's castle hydrothermal vent sediment ...
ATATAATAGTATTAACCAAAACTGAAAACAATGAAAAATTTAGAAACTATCCATTCTCTTAAAACTGAACTTTCTAATGAATGGAATAAACCAAAGGTATCAAACCTGCGAAAAGATGGTGAAGGTAAAATAATTGATACCAGAACTCCAAGAGACCTCAAAAAAATAAAATCATTGCAAAATCAAATCAATGAATTGAAATAATAAGAATTGTGTAATGTACAAAAAAGGTTATGTGAAAACGTAACCTTTTTTAATTAAAAACGTATAATAATATATAATCAAAACAATTTATTATGAAAACAACAGAAAATTTTACTTCAAAAGGATTAGTTTATGGTAGTCTTTGGGGTGGTGGTAAGGGTACATACCCAGCAATAAACCTTGAAGGTAAAACCAAAAAAGAATTAATAGAAAAATCTGTTCAATTGCTTAAAAATGAGGATTGGGTAAAAGAAATTATAGATTTAATTTTGAACTTTGAATGTAGTTGAATTTGATATTTTTATGGTTATCCTGAGATCAAAAGTTAGCTGCTAAAAATTTTTAAGAATCAGGATGAAAAATTCGTTAAAGAGTTAGGGTTCAAACCGTTTGCGTCTACCAAAGGTAATCTTAGATTCTGGTTTTTTCACTTCAGAACCACTCCACACAGTTTTGATCATTCTATTTTTATTTTCCTCATCTTCCACAATACACAACATCACCCATATATTTCTAGAATCAGGTAACATTCCGGTAAGGAAGTATTTGGGCAATTTAGTTGCTCTATCTATACCCCTCTCATTCCTATTCTTACTTGTTTTCATTAACTCTAAAATTTTCTCTTTTATTTCATCCTCAACCAAGGTTTCTTGATAGTCTCTTGCTATTTTAAGAAGTCTTTCATGAACTCTATCTTCTACATGAGTTCTTTTTACATCCAAGCATCCATACTTCCACATGAGACCAATTCATTAGACCTATTTTACAATGTAAATAGTTCTCTTGTAGTAATTCCCAAAATCAGATTTTACAGTAAAGTTATAAATTAACATATCATTTGCTAAATCTGGAGATCTGAATTCTTTCATCTTTAACTTGACAGTACCGTTAAATGGAATTTAATAAAGATAAAAATAAATATAAAGGAAGACAAGGGCTTGACAGGGCAATCAAAGAATTAAGAGAATTCGAAAAGATACATGGTAAAATGCCTACATCAGTAAGTAAAGGGATGCCTAGAATTTATAATACGATACGACGCGGGGAATGGAGAGAATTTGGTATAGATGAGTGGAATGATTTACTCCGTTCTACTTTTGGGGAAGTCTATTTATCTTTTTTAATAACTCAACTTTAGATTATTGATTAATAATTAAGTAATAAAATCCTAATCATTATATATGATAGAAAAAAAAATTGAAGAAGATCCAAGAATAAGAGATTTTATAAAGATCTCTAGTGTAGCAATGAAAAAATTTATCGAATGGGGGTATAGAGAAAAGGAGGACTATTTTCAATATCTTAAAATTATTTCTATGGTAGGTAAAAACAGTGAAAATTTAGAAAAACTATTTATAATCAAATCTGAAAATAAATTTCTAATTTTAACATATTTAACTTTAATTTCGTGGAATATGGATCAAAGAAAAGCACATCTTGAATTTTTTGATACTTATGAACAGAGAATTCTAGAAAACTTACCTAAATTTATTGAACTTAAAAATTATAATTTGAATAACATTTCTGATTTAGAATTACCAGAAATAAAAAATATGTTAAAAGTTCTTTATAATAATTTAGATTTGATGATTAGTAATGGAAGAATTGTATCAAATTCAAAAATAATGCATTTTCTATTACCAAATTTAATATTACCAATAGATAATAACACTTTAAGTTATTTGGGGGAGAAGGATTCTGTTGATAGTTTCTTAAGAATATTTGAATTTTCTTGGAAAATCGTTAAAGTGCTTGATTTATCTAAATATTTAGGTAAAATCAAATGGAACACTACTATTCCTAAAATAATTGATAATATCATTCTTTCAATTATGAGGGAAAGAGGAAAAAAACAATATCTTTATAAAAGATTGGAAAAGTTCAAAAAGAATATTTTAAATGGGAAGAAAAATACAGAGAAGCATAGGATTGGGGAAAATAAATACGCAGCTATACCCACTAATATTTTACAAGAAATAATTGACGAAATTAAGAATGAAGGAACAAAATATTTTAATCTCAAGTTAATAGAGATAGAAGAGTTTTAATTAGATTGAAAGAAGATTAAAATGGAATTTTAATTTTAAAAATTTCTTGTCATGTTCTTAATAAATGTCGATGATCATCAATATGAATTATGCAGAGATTAGCAATTTCTCGATGAAACTCTGAAAATTTAATTTCAAGGCTTTTATCACTAAATGTATGCTCACACGATCCATCCTCCGAAATACCGCTAATTTTATTCAATCCGATCTCAACTTCATCTAAGTTATATTTTATTATAAATTTCTGAATTATCTCTTCAAATGAAGGATCTTCATGATGCACTATTGTTTCAGATATAGGTATCATTTCACCTGAATATTCATCCGGAACAAAATCATCATCCCAGAATTCCTTAACATGATCTTTTCTATATTCATCAATCTGTTCTGAGACGGCGGTTCTGCATGCTTGTCTGAAATAGTTTTTAGCTAAGGTTTCTCTACAATCTGGATTAGCTAAACATTCAATACATTTCTTATAAGATATATCCGTCTCAGAATTATCCGTCCGTATAATCCAAAACTCCGTTTGACCATATTTGCGATTTTTTCTCCGAACAACATCAGATATGCCTACATCTTTTTTCTTTTCATAGTTTGGGTGATACTTAAATAAACTAAGAAGGATATTTTTTTGTTCAGGGCTTAGGGGATCGTCAGAATGAAGAATCCTTTTTATTAGCTCTGTTAACGAGGATTTGTTATAGGTTGTTCCTAGGAATTCGATTTTAATCATTTTAAAACATCTTACGAAATTTTATTTCATAACCATTTTCAAGGAGTTTTATGTAAAATCTCCTATCCTTATCAATACTCTTCCTAAATTCTGACCAATTATCAGTCATTTTAGAAATTTTTTCCAATAATTTATTAAAACCTGGTCTTATAATTAAATTTCTCAACTCAATTCTCAAAACCCAATACTTTTTTGCTAAAGTATTATTAACATAAAACCATTGACTCTCTCTATTAAGCTCCCAATACTCATTCTCTATTAGGAACTTGGGAATTTTTAAGCTTTGTAATGTGTAATTTTGTAAAGAATGTTTTTTTGACTCTACTATTATATTTCTACTTTACTCTTTGATTTTACCTTCCAGATATAAAATATACTGCCATTGATCAGAGGATTCAAGATTCCAGAATTCATTATTCTCTAAGATATTCAATTCTTTCCTGAGAGTTTTCTTATATTCTCTTTCTATCCTTTCTATTCTGAATTAATCTCCTAAATCAATATTCCTCAAATTTCATCCACACTCCTTAATTTTAATCTACATTAAACATAATATCAATCAGAAATTATAAATTTGAGTATCAGAAAAGTATTCATAAATATCAGAATTGTACTCAGCTAACAATTTAATTAAGCTTTTAATACAAGTGATAGTAAATAATAAATATGGACAATTTTTAAATTAAAGATTTCGAGTATAAGGATATTGGATATTCTCTTGAAGAATATAATTTTAATGAAAAAACTCTTTACATTGCCCCAATTGAATTTCACGATGATAATCCCATATATATGGCAGATGCATTAAACTTTTATCAGAATGCAGATAAAATCGGAGGGATTAATACAGAAATCCTAGTTAAAAGAGATAATTATACTCGTAGGACATATGATTTCGTCTCAATTTATCTAAGGATATTTATTGGCGTTGGATTGTATGCCTTTGGTCATTTTCTCTATGATCTTTTAAAGAAAAAGAAGAATATCTCTCCAGATGAAGATATCTACCTTAATTTTAAATTTTTTGATATGGAAGAGAGAAAGGTCTACGGGTTTAATGATGATTCCTCTAAGTTGAAGAAATTAACTCTTGATATATTAAAGAAAATCGCACCTTTATTAAAAGAAAATAAGGAAGGAAGTGGTTATGAATTATGGATGTATGCTCAGAAACAAATTGTAAAAAAGAAATGGAAATCAATTTATAAGTATATGGAGAAAATTGATTTAACTTTTTTTTCAACAGATACATTGAGTAATGAGCCAATCTTTAATAAGAAGTTATGTGAAATATTAAGAGAAAAGTTTCTAAATGTGAAAATGAATGAATTGATTTCAGGACGCATCCATGTTGATGTTTCTGAAACGAAAATTGCAATTGAGGTTAAAAAATTAGAATCAAATACACCTAAAGATGAATTAGTCGGACAAATCAAGGAAGATCTAAGAATTGGAACATATATTTATGGAATAATTTTTGGAATTGATTACACGAGTAAGAAAGACTTAACAAAATATAATGAATTAATGTTTGAAGATGGAAAAGTCTACTGTATCATTAAACCTTATCCTTATTAGGAAGTACAAGATAAAATTATTCAAGTAAATATTTTCCCAGATCTTTTTTTAAAATAAAATCTACATCAGTTCCTTTCTTATGAGCGTGTTGAATTGTTTCCTTTATGATAAAACCTTTCTTAATCGTAATTTCATCGGATTCTTCAATTGAGAAATGTTCCAAAATAAAATTTAAATTGTCTTTTATAAATTCAACTTTCTTCATTAAATGCTCATAATAAGAATTTTCACCAAAATATCTTTTATCTTGATTTTTTATATCAGAGGAGCTATATTTGAAAGCATCGTTTTTCGCATCTAAAACGAATATCTTATTAGTATTGGGATTTACTGCAAGTAAGTCAATTTCACCACATTCAGGTTTTTTAGGGAGAGCTTTTGATATTCTATGAAAATTGTCTATACCTTTTTCAACATATCGCTTCCCTAAAGTATTATTTGCGATTTCTTCACATATATCTTCAAATAAATTATCCTTTTCACTATGTAATAAATTAAGTGCTTTTTTAAGTTCAGAATTATCTTTTATCCTTAAAGGAAAAACCCCCTGCATAATTTTACTAACCCATAAGCGTGAAGATTCCAAACAAATTTCATTACCATAAATTATTTCATCTTTTATTGAAATTAATGGAAAATAAGGCAACCTTTTATAGTTTTTATGCAATTTCGAAGGAATAATCTGTTCTGCAATATCATTATAAGTATTAAATCCAATACTAAGGAAATTAATGATGTTTCTCAATTCACTCTCCTCTATTGCCTTCCAGAGTTGAGCCAAATTCTTAATTAAAATCTCTTTGGATATTTTAAATAGTGGAAAGATTTCTGATTCCCTTAATGCATCAAGATTAATGACTTTAACTTTATTATACATCATTTTTCCTAATACTACCAAAACCATTATAAAATTCCCATAAGAAAAGCCATATTCTTTTAATAATGCATTATTAACTTCTTCTATAGAAGAAGGCAACTGGTGTTTTTCAAGCACTGTTTTATCATTATTAACCTCTGATTTTAATTCGGATTCTTCTTTGTGGTAATTAAATGTTTTATTTGCTAAACTTTTTGAATAATTTTCATAATCGTATAGATTAGAGTTATTATAACTCAGCTTATAAGTATTATCAATATGAAATGTAAAATTTTCTGTTCTATAATACATATTATCCGAAATTGAAGATGAATTGATTAATTTAACACACAAACAAAATATGTAGCTCCAATTCTCTCCATCAAATACTCTGGAACCTTTAATTCCTTGCTGTAAAATGATTGAAATTAATAATCGTATGGGAGGTTCCCATCTATTAGAGCCTATTTTAATTTTATGTATATCTGGATTTAATGATTCTTGAGACGCAATTTTCGAAAGAGAAATGTAGTTTTGATAAAATCCAATTTTTTCTGCCATTATTAATTCTAATTGTTTATATGCGTGATAAAAAACACTTATATCATATTTTGATAATTCAATTATAAGTTTTTCATATAAAAACTGATATATTTTAATAACAAGGTCATTGGCTTCTTCTTGATTAAGGAATCCCCTTTTTACTTTAGAAATTTTTAAGAAATTTGTTATATCCTCATCAATTATAGAACTTTTTTCAGCAAAATCTATTTTTTGATGTCTTTGATAGAAATTTCTCAACGGATTCTCTGTATTAGATATATCAATTCTAATTTTATCCACCTGTGCTCATTCTATTTTAATGAAACTATCTATTGTGATATGTATTTATTTGACCTATTATATTTTTCTATTAGTTCACTGGAAATGGGATTTCTATGGGTTTTTTAGAAGAATAACGCAGATTGTCAGTAAAATATTAAATACTTTGTAAAGATAAATTTGAATCTCTACATGGAACCTAAATGTTCTTTCATTCTCTAAGTAAAAAAAGAAGGATTGATACTACAGAAGAATCTATTCCCTGCTTGATCACGGTAAGGTTTCTCAATAACTATCCCTCCCATAACAGGAAGCTCTATGGTAATACTAGAGGGAATGAGTAAAAGCTTTTTTCTTGCTATATCTATATAAGTTTGGTCTATTAAGTCTGAAATTTCTTTTGGTAATCCCTCGGTAAAAATCCAACGATACCAGTGCTTTGTAAAATTCTCAGCATCGTAACTCCTTGATTCCATAACCCATTCGTTGTCTTCTTCATAAAAATGCAGTAATTCTAGGGCATGACCAACAACATTTACTTCTTTTCCCACCATTGTTTTAAAAGGTTGATCATAATTCCATACGAATTTAAAGACATATAAGTTCTTTATCACATTAGCTCTAACTTCTTCTGGTATATCATCACTACTGTCTTTTAAAATTTTATAAATAAAGGGATTAGCAAGTTTCTTCTTGGATAGACTTATTAATAAATCGTTTCTAAACGGGATCTCCAGCTTTTCGTAATAGTGTGTTAGAGCTCTTGCTACTTCTTTTGCAATTCTTTCTCTTTCAGCAAGCGAAAAAAGTAGATTCAAAATGTCTTTAGGTAAATTCTTATAATTTTCCATAACAGCCCAAGCTATTTCATTTATTGGATCCTCAAATGTCGTGTAATCCTCTTTCGAGATATTTAATAATAATTCTCGGACTACTTCGGAAAAACTGAAATAATTTTTAATTACCACCCAAACGACATCACTCGCCAGGCTCTCATTGTTTGAGGAGAAGATGAGGACTTTCTCAAGTATTTTTTTAAACTCACCATTTTCAAAGAGAAGAGAACTTAAAACTTGATGATATAGGAGATTTGAGAATTTTATTCTACCCACTTCAATTTTTATTACTTTTTGTTCAAGAAAATGATTGAAGTGTCTTTGAAAATCCATAGAATCAGATATTCCCAAGTAATCTACTAAATCATTGTAAACTCTGTTAAATTGGTTAAAATCAAAAGAATTAGATAGAAAAAGGACGGATAAAAACAATTTTCTATCAATTCCCGTAGTAATTACTTCGTTTTTGAAAGTAGCAGAAATTTTTTCATCAGGAGTTTTAAACATAGACTCTAAGTAATGCTTTTTTAGTGACTCGTATGTCTTATTTGACATTTCAATAAACCTAATTTGTTTTTCTATTGGTCTAATAGCATCATTATAGCTCTCGTAATTCATTTCAAAAGTTTCTACACTCACTTTCCTAATAGGATTGTCTTGAAATGCTGGAATAGAGGTGTCTAGATTTACTTTTATAATATTTACATCATTAAGAGTATATTTTAGATCTTTTTTTGCTCCGAAGCTACCTGCACCTAATAACATTACATTATTTAGGTTATTTACTTTTCTGCTATGAAGATGTCCACATAAGATAATATCAAAACCGTAGCGTTTAAGAATAGCAGTGAAATCTTCAGGATTTGGATCAATCAATCCTTTCCCTCTTTCTGGAAGGATGTTATGGTGAAGGAGCGCGATCTTATATTGATATTCTTCTGTAGAATCTCCTTCTATAGAGTCCAAACATTCCAATAGCTCTTTTAATCTAATTTTAACAAAATCAGCATTCGCTTCATCGAACTCTCCTTCACGATATGAACCATCATTACTATGAACGCAAAAAAGACATGAATTCAAGCCAAGTATAAGAGTTTTTTTTTCTGTAATCTTTGTATAAAAATGAGGTTTTTCAAAATACTCCTTAGTTGTAATAGAATCATCTAATTTATTTTGGTCATGCAAAAAATTTAGAAAATTATCAAAGCGATTATAATGTTCTGCACTTGAATCTAGAGCCCATTTTAAATCGTGGTTTCCTGGAACGATGACTAATGGAATCTTAAAATAGTCCAGCAGCTCTTCTTGAATAAACTTTTGGGCTGATAAAAAATCATCTTCGCTTCCAACTGATGCCATATCTCCAGAGATACAAAGAAGATCAGGTTGGATACTTTTAGCGAATAGTATATCCTTTAGTTTATTAAACCATAGTGCGATATTTGTATCACTAAAATAATGATCTTTCCCAAAATGTAGATCTGACATATGGAGTATTGTCAGTTGATGAGATCTGTTATTTGTCATTTGCCTTTTTTAGAGTCATATAAAGTGAAAATAAAGATTTAATCTATACTAATCATAATAACAATAAGAAATTATTTATTTAAGTATTAAATGAATTGAACTTACTCGATGAATTAGATGGATGTTTTGGAAATTCTATCACACTCTCCACTTCAAAAGCAAGATTATATCCTATAAAAGAGGTCTTAACTAATATTAAATCTCACCTTCAATTAAAGGATTTTAAGGATATAAAAGAAAAGTATGAATTTATCTCATGTAATTTGATAGAGGGATTAAAAAGACTTGGATTCGAGGAATCTGTTCCTAAAGGAACCCAGGATGAATTACTCAATAAAATAACCTATATTCTTCAACGCTTAAAGCAAACTTTTATCGAATGGCATATTTCTATTGAAATTATTGATAATATCATTAATTTGTTATAAAAATATTAATTCTTGTCCTAACCTATGATAAATGCAACAGAAATATATCTTTTTCACTCTTTATTAACTATTAGAGTATGAAAAAACAAAAAACGATTATAATTAGAAATTAATAATTCCAATATCTTTTATATATAGTGGAGGGAATTTGAAACCACTCATTCCCAAAATCTATTTGAATTATTCTAACTATTCTGCGAAAAGCCTTCTTATTATTTTTATTTATACTCTCTAGATCTTTTTCTACTCTTCTTTTTTTCTCAATAAGTTCATCTATAGCTAACCCAAAGTATAATCCATCCTCCCAGTTATCAATAAACTCATCTTCCTCAATTCCATTTAAAATTTCTTCAAATTCTTAAACTTAACCACTATTATCGTTGGGGATTTTTATTGATTTAGATCTTAGTATTTCCTTTTCTGAAGGACTTTTGGGAAGTTTTCTTTCTATCTTATATTGGTCATAACTCATTGGAAATAATTTATTAAGATAGGCATCAATTTTATCATCTTTCGTTAATTCATTCATTTTTTGATTATATTGTTCAACTTTTTTTCTCCTCTTCTTGGCTTTGATCTTGCGATATTGCTTAAAAGCATCCCCAATTTCTTTTCTTCTTCTTAATTGCTGTAAGAATTCTGACCTCCAGTACCCTTTATTCTTAAGATAGTTGATTTTATCATACATTATTTTAATCCATATATCCAACTCCTTAAATTGATGATTGAAAATTATTCTTGAATTTTCTACTTTGTACCCAATATTTTTTATACACTCATTTAAATGATTTACCAACTTTTTCCTAATTTCTATGACGTTTTTTTTATCTCGACTTTTATTTTCAATATAATTAAGCCAATCCTTAAACACTGGAAAACCCTTTCTATGACATGTTTCAATAATGCCACAAAAAGGTCTCATTGGAATATCACTTTTACGGAATAATTTTTGAGGAGTTAACCACCCTATATTCTTAATTTTAGATTTCCTAGGATGATATGGAAATAGTATTAAAAGGTTTGAAAATTTTGTAAGTGCTTCATTAATATCAATTGTATTATAACTA
>LAZR01002709.1_pt1 | contig 10102 bp, 17 predicted proteins | sample 329461 | NCBI WGS metagenome assembly LAZR01 (sample SAMN03002196, study PRJNA259156) | marine sediment metagenome | biome: sea floor; feature: Hydrothermal impacted sediments; material: marine sediment; isolation source: Loki non-amplified sample from Loki's castle hydrothermal vent sediment ...
TTACATAAAGGATTAGATAAGGTTAAGGGGGATATGCTAAGTGATAAAATATTGTATATACAAGCAGATCACTTTCAAGTAGGTAAAAAAACTCTTTATGAAATTGCTGAAGATTTTGTGACTCTTGGTGGAAAATGGATTGCTTTTGATGAGATCCATAAATATCCAGATTGGGCAAAAGAAGATTTGACTGTGACAGTGCAAGAAGCGAAAATGCAAGTTGTTGACGATGGAAGTTATTAACAATGGGCCATCCTACTGTGGACTGTGAGAATTGCGGACTCGTATTTTACCTTGGAGAGTTGATGCGCGTGCTTGTGCCGGATGAGGATGCCGGTTATCCTAACGGACAGATAGTGGATTTGTGTGACAAGTGCAGAATCGAAATGAAAGCGGAGGAGATATGAGCAAGCTTTGGAAAGATTTTTTCATAGACTGTGCGTTTTGCGGACTTGCGGGGGTACTTCCGCTTATGCCCGTGATGCCGGCCGAGATCATTTGCCAACAGTGTGGCCGCACACTCTATGCTCATCGATTAACCAGCAGGGTGACTCCTAAGTCGGGAATGATGCCGTACATCGAATACAACAAGGAATCACGCGAGTAAAAATTCACGCAGTTGCCGAAAAATCAGATTGAGTTCCTCTTGATTATCGGACTCTGCATTATCGGACCCCCGGCCAGTGCCTGGTTATCGGACGTGCCACCGGCGCATCCTCCTCCACACAACTTTATCGGACGTTCCTTGTGCCGATCCCGCATAGCGCATATTTCGAGATACTTATTTTAGCATATAAGGATACAAAAATCAAATGAGATTTTTTTTATTTTTTCGGACAAACCATTTGGCAAGCGATGTTTTATCGCGTATACTTTATTTGAATTGAGAAATTTTTTGGAGGAGAATAAATTATGAAGTCGCGCACTTGGGAAAATATGACTGCCGAGCAACAGGAAGAAGAAAAGCGAGAATGTCGTCTTGCTGATGAACTTGAAGCAAAAGAGCGTAGATCCGGCTATACGTCCGATTTCGACTACGACAATTAAGAAGTTTTTCTAAATAATTCATTTGCATTTTAGCAAGAATGTCATATACTTTGTGTGAAGCGTGGTATTATTTGGAGGATATAACAATGGGCGTTATTGCATTATTTTGGATTGTTCTTTTTGGATGGCTGTTTTGGGATTCTTTGGGGGATTGATAATGAATATTGCGGAGTTTACCGACAATCTGATCCTTATGAGGAAAACTAATGTATAAAGAAAAAGGTATTTGGTTTGTTTTACGTTATGGGATATGGATTATCACTGTCGCGCTTTGGTAATTCGGAGGATGGACGATGCTGGCAGGTTTGGAAATACAAGAATATGTATGTCTAAAATGTGGACATAAAATGAACGAGAAAAGTCTTGGCAGTAAAAAAATAGATGGGAAATATTACCGTCTGTTTTGCATAAATTGCGGTTCTAACGAGGTTAAGCTAATATGATAGAATTACAAATAGTGAAAACAATTTATGCACAATTTGGGGCAATACATACAACAGCTATTGCGGGTATTGTGCGAGCATTGCGAGAATGTCAGCCAGACAAGCCAGAAGATAAAACATCTGGGTTTATCGCTTACAATGTACCAGGCAAAGCCAGAATGAAAATGAAAACAGGCCGATTTTTGGTACGCAAGTTAAAACTCAATACAATTTTGCCTGATTCTATCGTTCAACGCCTTGCATCCGAGATAAACGCCGATCTATTTCCGGGTTTCGGTATCCGTCTGGATACCGGCGATGGTATACGTGAGAACTATCGGAATGAAGTGGGCGGTTCGGCATGTATGTCCGACAGTAATTGTGGTTATGTCGGTTTATACTGTGATAATCCAGAACGTATTTCCCAGCTTATTATAGAGCAAAATGGTGATTCTGCTCGTGCTATTGTCTGGAAATTAGACGATGGACGATTCTTTATGGACAGAGTTTACTGTACTTGTGAGTATCTGCGCGATCAAATTAGGCAATACTCGAAAGCACGAGGCTGGATATTGCGATCAAATGATGCGCCACGTGACACTACGCCTATATCTTTGGTTGTGTCCGATCTGGATTTTACTGAGGGCGAAGTGCCCTGGTTAGACACTTTGAAACAATATAACATTGAAAATGGTAAACTTACAGTTGGCAATCAATTATCATATAGTATGGGCGAATTGCAAAACCAGGATGGTAGTATTAAATCAGGGCCACTATGTACCAGTTGCAACGAAGTTGTGAACGAGGATTGTTGCCATTTCGGTAATGCTAGCGAAATATATTGTGAGAACTGTTACCATGAGCTGTTTTACCGTTGTGATAAATGCAACGAAGACATCTCAATTGACGATATTATTATGAGGGTAGACGGGTGGTTATATTGGTGCGATTTTTGTGTAGACCTTTATGCTATGCAATGCAAAGAATGTAGCGGCTACTTCACAGATGCAGTCTATATTGACGGGGACGAACATTGTATGCCCTGTGCCGAACAATACCCAATATGTAATGATTGTGGGAAATATACAAAAGAAGTCGATCAATGTGGATATTGCGCAGACTGCGAAGAAGAACATATCAATGAAATCCCTTGTAAAACGGTAACATCTTTATTGTTTCTTTTTTAGGAGACTTTCGAATGTATATCCAAATTACAACACGTTGTAATATGGCTTGTGAGCATTGCGGCTATGACTGCGGAGTTGACGGCGATGATATGGACATTGAAACATTTAAGGCTGCGATCAAGTATGATGACGATACGATCTGCATCGGGGGCGGAGAACCGACTATACATCCAAAGTTCTGGGAGTTTATTGGTTTGGCGCTTAGATCAAACGCTGAATATATCTGGCTTGCAACAAATGGCAAGAAAACAGATACTGCTTTGGCTCTTGCCGGTTTAGCAAAAAGAGGTGCGATAGGCTGTGCGTTATCCTTGGATAATTACCACGACCCAATAGACGATAAAGTTGTCGAAGCTTTTAAGGCCACAAAACATATATTAGGGATAGGGGATATGGACTCCAGGGAAATAAGGAACGTAACATCAAAAGAGATCAATAGCGGCCGCTGTGATTTTGGCACAGAAGGTTGTATATGTGAGGATTTAGTATGTGAACCTAACGGAAATGTTAAGGCCTGCGGTTGTCAAGATGCGCCATTATTTGGCAATATTAACGGCAAGGTTGTTATTCCCGATGATTATAATCGTGAATGCTTCAAACTAGACCTGTCAATGAGAAGGGCATTGGAGGTTTTTAATAATGGCTGATTCCCTTAAGGTTACAAAGTTGAGTTCATCCGATACAATTGCTCATTTATTTGCTTTGATTGATGAGAGAAGGGATTCATCTGCGGAGGTGGCAATTGTCGATAAAATTGAACAAGAACAAATGGTAAAAAGGTTTATCAATACGTTCAAAATCACGAGGAGGTGAGACAATGAAACTTATTAAAGGCGAAGACCTAAATCAACAGCAAACAAGACAAGTATTGAATGTATTTATTTATCGTTGGACAACCGACAATGCCGAGCGAGAACGTGTTTGGGCGAATATCAAGAGACAACCGACAATTCCACTTGTTTCGGATAATCAATGGTTTAGAGATCACGCATTTTGGTTTGTCAATAGCGGCATGAGGCTTGCAGCAAACCGAAAACACGTTGAGCCCGTATACATGGCCAACGATTAGATTGAAGAAAAGAAAGTACGGACAAGAATTTGTGGAGGTAAGATGATGAAAAAACTATTGGCATTTCTGGGCCTGTTTTATGGTGATCGAGAATGTAGGATATGCGACAATGCTATTGCCTCAATTGAGGCGCTGGGCTAGTTGAGAAAGCATCAGCCAGCCAGCTTTGTGATTACTATTAGCCGTACGGCCGGGCAAGGCACTGAATATCATATCGGCCTTTATGAACCTAATAAATCGGGAAGGCGTGGCAAATGAAAAAGAGAGAATACCAACCAAAGACCGGTCAAAAATGTAGTTGCAAAAAGGGTATACAGCGAGATAATTGCCCTGCTTGTGAAGGAACCGGCATGATGATTGATTTCAAAAAACTTAGGGTAAATTGAGGAGGTGAGTCGATGAGGATAATAGGCGAAATAAAGATTGAACTAAAAGACGATGGTACGCCCGTTGGTGTGGAATTGGTGGTTGTAGAATGTGGTTGTGGTTTTCATATAGGCCTCGATCACACATTCCTGGACCAAGTGGGAACAACTGACGTGGTTTGCCCCTCTTGTGGGGTTAGATTATCATTAGAGCCAGATTGTTGGCCTTGTGGTAAGTTGATGAGAGAAGAGGCAGAGGATGGGGACTCTAAGTGGTCAAATTATACCGAGAGTGTTAACACAAAGCAGAATGAATGTCCAGAATGTAAGGCAGGTTTACATAGTATTGATTGGGGATCTATTGAAGTTATGGGTGACAGGGTGTTTTAACAGGCCGTATGTTGTAAATGTGGTTGTACTTTTGATGAGTACTTCGAATACGCATATACTGAAATTGCAGAAAATTAGGGGGTCAATATAAATATGGATCTGCGGAGGTGGACGATGAGTTGTTATACCGGAAATAATACTTGGGCGCACAATTGGAAGCTACGTAAAACAAAGCCACAAACGGCAACGCGCTATGGACACAAGTATTTTGACTACCATCAATGCACAAAATGTAAATTCAACAAAGCCACGGGAAATGGTTGAGGAGGTGAGTTAATGTGCGATTCATGCGAAGTATTAAATATCAATGGCCGGAATTGCCATGAAATAGGTTGTCCCGATGTATGGTTGGATTATCCTATAGAATGTGCGTGGTGCGATCGAAAGTTTATGCCGGAGTTCAAGGGTCAAAAGTGCTGCGACAATGATTGTCATTGTTTGTATGCAAGCTATTAAATATCTATGGAGGTGTGACGACGATGCAATACCAAAAGCAAACAAGGGAACAATACATACGGCAAGAATGTGAACAAATAGACGAAGATCAGGCTTATCGGGATATGATTGATGAATGTAACGGACCGGTATGTATCGGCAACTTTGAATTTCAAGCATCAAAAATTATCGAAGAATTGGACCCAATAGCTTTTCGTTGCGGCAGAAATGATTATATGTGGGCCGAGATATACACCGAAATCGACGGTTGTTACTATGACACCGCCGAGGCTGAAACGGCAGGAGAAGAATGGGACGAAAAAGAATGGCAACGAGAACGGCAAGAAAAACAAAATAATGAATAAATTATGCCTGGTATAACGCAGTAGGAGGTAAACGACGTGCCCTCATTTAAGCCACTAGGTGGCATTGAATACTAGCAATTCCAAAGGCGCTAGGCCGGTCCCCTCCAGACCACAAGGCTTGGCGCCTCACTTCTGCGCCCATCCTCCGCAGGTTGAGGGGTTTACGCCTTATAAGTAGCGCTTATACTGTGCTTTGTCGGTTATACTATCGGACCGTACCCGCGGGGTGCCGATAATCACCCACCTGCGGAGGGATGCCACACGTCCGATAACCCCATGGTCCGATAACATCGCCCCTGGCACCAGGCCGTCCGGCCCCCTCGAACTTTCTGTAGGTGTTGGGGAAAGCGTGACCAAATTTTGGGCGAAATTTGAAAAACTTTCCTTGACACCTTGCCTGTGTATAAACGTCTACACTTCCCAACTTCTGTAAACAAAAATACACACTTTCGCTATAAAATTTCCTTGACAAATAAACTCTGTTATGTTATAATGAGTATATGAAAAAAGAATTGAAGTAAAGGTTCACGCAGTATCAACTTCCGTAATTGCCTCCCGCGGCGGCTTGGCGTAGCCCCTATAATGGTCACCCTCCGCAGGATTGGAATAACCATCAGGTTTTTCCTATCCCTTATAACCATCATAATCGTCACCTCCCCGATTATACCGGGTATAACGGAATTCGAGCTTACAATCGTTACAATCCTTATAACCAAACTTATGTGCCCCTTTGTATCCGCGGGGTTCAGGGAGAGTATCTGATACAAAATCAAGCTTTTTTACATCATAAGACGTGTGTCTTAGGTGTTCACCCCATTTTACATACTCAGATTCATAAGGGAAGATAAGACTATAGTAGTATATAGTACAGAGAGCCTTTTTAGGTTTTAGTGGGAACAGGAGTACATGGTGGGAGGAAACCGCCCTGGTGCTATCGTGGCGCAAGAAAAAGGCCCCAATCCGAAGACTGGAGCCGTGAACTTTGTAGCTGAACAATCGATCTACGCCAAAGTTGATTTCTTTCGGAGACCCTTATAGATGTTTTCCAGGTTCTTCGTTTTCGGGATTCTGGCCCGAATCTTATCCACCTTGGGGAAGACCCTTTTGATCTGTTTACCCAGTCCTGTTGAGGCCATCGCTTGGAAGCCGTTCTCCTTACAATGGTTCTTGTAATGCTCATACACTGAGGCAGAACTCTTCCCTCGAGCCTCTTCACTGTACTCATAGAACTCCAGCAAGAAATCTCTTGAGGGATCAGCTTCATTGCGATAATTGTGTATCATCTCGTCATGGTCGCTCAACTTGGTGAATCCCCGATTCTCTTCAAGACTCAGCATGCCCTTCAATGCCCAGTTCAGAATCCCCGGCAGCTCCTGCCCCAGTTTGGAAAACAGGTTTTTGTCTACCTTGCCATCCTCTACGTTCAATTCGAAGGGCAGTAACAGCACTCGGCGCCAGGTGCCACGAGATCGGTCATTGAACCTGGGCAGATCATTTGTCGCCAGCATAATCTTCGCTGTCGGCCGACAACTGGTGGGATCCTTGTATTTGGCCTCAAAGCTGTGGGTGTCGCCGCCGGTGAGCGTCTTAAGGATGTTTTCCGCGGTCCCCTTGATATTCTTACTGCTCTCGTTCGACATATTCACCATCTTGCCCATCATTGAGGCCACCGCGTATTTGTTGCTGAACTGATCCAGGCCCACGTTCGAATAGTTGCCATCCCCGACCAGCCTCTGCAGGATGTTCGTGTAGACCCCCTTGCCGTTCTGTCCTTCGCCGAAATACAGCAAGAACTTCTGCTCGCCATCCGTCTTCATGAAAAGGTAGCCGGCCCACTGCTGTAGAACCTCCGCACGATCCTTCTTCCCACAGGATATCTGCTCGATGAATTCTTCCCACTGCGGGCATGTCGCATCCTCATTAAACCGGAACGGCAACTGATTCAATGAGAAATATTCCGGCGTGTGGGGAATCCAGCTAAATTTAGACACGGAATCAGGATCTTTCCAATCTGGGGGGTCCGTTCGAACAACCAGACCGTTTAGCACTGGGATCGTCGCAGCAGGCTTTGTCTCCGGGTTGTCCCAGGAGTTGAATTGCAAATTCCGGTCAGTGGCCCTCCTCGCTTTGGCGGTTAGGCAATCCAGGACTGTATTCAACCTTTTTGTGCTTAACCCTCCGGTCTGATTCACCAACGGCTCCACGAAGTAATCCCGCATCTCTGCTTTTGATCGCCGCTCCCACACATTCTCATCGGTGTAGATGTAAAAGTAATCCCCAAAATACTTGATGGTTTTCACCTTCCTGCCATGGGACAACTCCTTCGTAAAAGCCGCCTCCACTAACTGTGCTGCCAAATAATGCTCTGTCACTTCATTACTCATACCAAACCCTTTCGATAAAATTAAACTCTGCGGAGGTCATGGTTCCAGTATTCAATTATCATTGACCATTCATCCATCTTTATCTATATGATATTATACCCTATTCAATAAGTCAACTCTAAATATTTTTTTTATTTCCCCTTGACACGTCCCTTCAATTCTGGTACAATTCAATTGTGAATTAAGGCTGAAAGAGTAACAAAATAATGCATGTACCAAAAAGCTCTTGTATGATGAGATGTGTGGTAGTGGACCTCTTCGACCTTAAGAAGGGTCAAGTGCAATTCCAAGGCGACTTCGTTGCTGTAACAGTAAGGGTGCTTGAGGACTGTAATCTACAATGCAAGCGTTGGTTGATATTTATGGCAAAAGGTCACCCTTGTCTTGTATTTGGCGATGTCGTATTCGTTGAATCAAATTGTGACGCTGCTTATGTTGAGAAATTGGGTCAGCTTTATAATCTCCATGCACTTGATGGCATGTGTCCGGATCTTACGAGGAAGTTGGTAATGGAAATTTTTAATACCTAAGGGCGAAAGAATGATTAGTTTTCAAATGAAAGAAGTTCAGCCATATGTAGATTCAAGTGTACGAATTCTTTGTACTAGGCCTTATCCAAATCATCGAAAAGGATGTCCGAATTTCGGCAAGAAATTGATATGTCCTCCACAGTGTAAATTATTGGGGGATTTGCTGGATCTCGATCAACAGGTATTTGCGATATATGCAGAGTTTGATCTTGGACAGCACGTTAAGAACATGTACGAACGGCATCCTAACTGGACATACCGGCAGACATCGTGTTGTTTATATTGGCAGGGCTCAGTGCGAAGTAAGTTGAATAAATATGCCGAAGAGTTAATGAAGAAACATCCCGGCACTACTATTATAACTTGTCCCGAAGGTGCTGGAGTCAATGTCACCGAGACCATGCGGAAGGCTGGGGTAAAATTGGAATGGCCTCCAAAAAATACCACGAGAATGATTTATTTATTAGGGAGGCCGAGATGAGCATAAAAGAAAGGGCGGAATTGAATGGATCTTAATTCTTTACTACCTAAGAAATTAAACTTCGGCGCCGGCGACCTCGTCGAAATGCGATACTTAGAAAAGGTATTTGGTATCCACCGTAGGACAGCTTCGAAGTACCTATCCGTTCTGCACCTGGAGCCTTTATATATCGGCAAGGAAGTTTATTTCTCGTTGACTACCTTCAAGAGAATTATGTACATTCTTACAAAGCCCGGTCAACCCGGATTTTTATTTCCTGGCTCGGCTGGCAAAGCCTCCCGCAAAAGAAAGAACAAGGGGGACTTCATTACGGAGGTTACGGACGATATTTTAGAACAAGCCGCACAGCCCAGCGTCCTCGCGGAAATGTGTGCCGCGGAAGGAAGAGACATTTCGGTACTCAAGAAATTCATCACCCCCGCACCTGGCAGGCCCCGAAAGGAAGATACCAAATGAGAACCATCCCTGAATATCCCGACGGCATGGAGTGCAGGCATCTGGATGGCAATCCAGCAAACAATCACTCGGACAACTTGAGGTGGAATACGCATATGGTTAATATACGTGATCGAAATTTACATGGAACGACTAATGAAGGTAGTAGGAATGGCCATGCTAAGTTGACGGAGCAACAGGTGAGGCAAATTGTTTATATCCATCGAACAGAGTTATTTACTCAAGAAGAAATTGGGGGCCAGTTCGGTATATCCGGGGTCACAGTGTGTGAAATTGTTAACAAGAAGAAATGGAAGTGTTTATGGACAGCTTAGAACAAAGACCAAGTCCGGAGGATGCGGCAACTGCTTTGGCAAGTTTTAACGATGTTTCTATTATCTCCAGCGTGATGGCTCAGATGGGATACACGTTGACGTATGAGATCGAAGAAACTGTTCGCATGGCGCAGCAAAATAGTAATTTGAGTATCAAGTTTAAGGCCTTGCGACATCTCCGGGGACTACTCAAGGAATCAGCGGAGATGTCCGGTCTCACAGCAAACGTGAGTCAAACAATTCCCGGTCCTAATGGAGGGCATATGGTCTTTCAAGCGAAACAATTAGCAGCAACTCTAAATCCTGTAAAACAAACTAATTCAAAGGAGCTTTTCAATGAGCAAGCGCAAGAAGAAAGCAGTGTCAATCGAGAAAGCAGCAGCTCGTCAATCGAAGACTGCATCCGAATTTCCGATGCAGGTGGCGAGCAAGAATCCGGGCCGGATGCCAGAATCGTCCCAGGCCAACAAGACTACATCGAAGCCGGAGACGCCCGACGAGACGGGCTTCCCGGATGCAGACAACATGACTCTGGAGGAGATCAAAGCATTCCAGGACTCAGGCAAGCTGAAGCATCGATTCCAGCGCCCGGAGGCGGGGCCGATGACTCCTGCCTTGGAAGTGAAGCACAAACAGATAGTGGCGGGGGCGATGGAC
>LAZR01002711.1_pt1 | contig 10100 bp, 20 predicted proteins | sample 329461 | NCBI WGS metagenome assembly LAZR01 (sample SAMN03002196, study PRJNA259156) | marine sediment metagenome | biome: sea floor; feature: Hydrothermal impacted sediments; material: marine sediment; isolation source: Loki non-amplified sample from Loki's castle hydrothermal vent sediment ...
GCGCCTAGAGTTCACACAACCGGCGTCAGGTGTTGGACGCCTCAACATCAGCATTCCGCAGGACTGGGGTCGCCTCAACGAAATCTTGGACCCCGCAAACGATGTGGGTTCGTTGCTGCGAGTGATCCAAACTGACAGGTCGGGTGACCCGCAGATCGCCGCGGAGTATGTGTTGCGTCGGACCGCTATGCCACGCAAAGATGCCGGCAACCTGATCCGATTGACTGCACCGTCAATTGAGGACGCGTTGGAGTGGGCGATCGTTTATCCGCATGACTGGCCCACGATCCCGTCCGTTGATCCCAACTGGACGTGGGGTTTCGAATCGTTGCTCAATACACAGAACCAAGGGTTTGAAGACAACCCGTATTCGCTGGACAACCCCGGTGCTGAAGACGGGACAACGAACGGTTGGCCCACCACAGGGACACGTGCAGAAGCTATCGCACCCGAAACGTTCGAAGCTATAGAAGACGCTGGTGACGCCGACGACGGCGATTGGTATTTCAACATCGTTTGCGACACTGGTGAAGGCGTGTTCCAAGACTTCACCAAACCCCTCGTGGAGGGTGAAACGTATATCGTGTCGTGCCGCCTGTTCGTCGCTACCGGTGACACGACACGCATGGAGGTCACACCAGCCGCTTCGGTGTCGGTTGGTGGCTTGTTCAACGGTGCAGCATACGCGGACGCTGTAGGGAACGACGCATATCAGACGGTGACAGTTACGTTCGTTGCCGATAGCGGATCGGGAGGCGTCTCGATACTGTCACAGACGGACACCAACACGTTCCGGCTGGACAAGGTGAGGGCCGAAGGGTTCGGTGTCGGAACGGACGACTGGTCGATACGTGGAACTGTTGACGTGTTCGCAGTCGTACCATCAACGACGGTGCCTGCACCACCTGTGCATACCGGGACGTTCTCTTTGGCGTGGCATCCGAACTCCGGTGTTGCCGGCAACGATTCGCTGTTCCTTTCCCAAGCCACGACTCCGGGGCAGAAAGTCACCGGCGAAATATGGGTATATCACACTGAAGGCGTCAACGAGGATTTCCGTATCGTTCTGCGCATACCGGGTGTGAACCCGAACACGCAGAACGTCGCGTCGGAAGTCTTCTCAGTACCGACAGCGACATGGACACTGTTGACAGCAACAGGTATAGCGACAACAACGACTACGGAGCTTGAACTCCGGTATGACGAGACTGGCGCACCCGTAAGCAACATCTATGTCGACGACGCAGATTTCTATACAGGGCAGGCACCGGCAACCATCGGTGACATCATGGGTCAACTGTTGGCCGATGCGCAAACAGACCACTCCGGGGAAGCAGGCGACCTTGCCCGCGAAACGTTGCTGTGGCTCAAAGCAGACTTCACCGCTTCGGTGGATTCGGCGGGTAACGCGTGGCGTGCCACCGAATCGTTGACGTTGGTGCGTGGCAAAACGTACGGCAAAGTACTCGGCTCGGATTTTGCGAAACTCGGCTACGAATACCGCATCAAACCCAACCCGTCATACCCCGGCGATGCTGAGTCACACATTCTGCAAATCTTCAACCCCGCCGATCTGACAACGCGTGTGGGTGGCGCATCGAACGATCTTGTTGGTTCGGTCGGGTTCTCAGGCGGCAACGTCACGAAAGGCCCGGTGGTGAAGACACCGAAGTCGCGTACCGTCGCGCTCGCGGAGGGTGACGCCTTCCAGTTCGCTGTCGCAAAAGACGCCGCCGGTGTGACGGCGTGGGGTGCCCGCGAACTGTACGTGCCAGTAGCCGACGTTCTCGACCCTGCGACGTTGACTCAGGCAGCGGACACGTCGCTGGTGGAACGAGGCGCAGCAATAACCGCGACGAGGATCACGATCCTTGACGACGGGGTGTTCTCCCCGTTCATAGATTTCGATCCCGGTGACTGGGTGCGTGGCGAACTGCCCCCCGATTTGCCCCGCGGCAATCATCGTATTGTTGCGGTCACGGGCACCATTGAGGAAGCAACCTCCGTGTTCGACTTGGATATTGGGGCGCACGTGTTCGTCGGAGCCTCAGGAATGAACGAAGCGGTCTCACGGCTCCTAGCGAAGTTTGATGGCGTCAAAGAACCCTTCGAAGCAGCAGCAGCAGCAGTTGACTTTGATCCGTTCCGAGGCCCGATCGAAGTCACGTATCTTGTCGCGGCGTCAAACACTCGGCCAGATATTCGGGTGTTGGCAGACTATGTGTGTGACGGTGTTGACGATGAGGAGGAGATCAACGCGGCGCTTGCGGCTGTGCAGGCGTCTTCGTCCGACGGCGGGATAGTACAGTTGACGGACGGGACTTTCAGTTGCGCCGACAGGGTCTTTTCGACAAGCGGGTCGAAAGCTGTGTGGCTGCGTGGCGCGGGACGCAACGCTACCCGCATCGAAACGTCCGGTAACGCACCGTCGACTAGGAACGGGCTGGTGGAGATCGCGGCACACAACGCGACGTTGACCGACGTTGACGTGTCTGTCTTCCACAACGGATACATCGCGGCGATAGACATGGATGCGTCCAGCACGTCGGCTGGGTCAATGGAACGCGTTACCGCGTACATGGGTTCACCGTCTGACGCTGTTTTGGCCAGCGCAATTGCTGTCGACAATGACATGACTTTGACCGATGTCGAGGTGACAGAATCGAGTAAGGGTGATGGCATCGTTGTTCACTCCGCGAGGGTGAACATTGCTGGTGCGCAGGTTCATTCCGCTACCACCGACGGTGGCGCTGGCGGCTACGGCATAGCGATCGGGTTCACCAACGCACACCATTGCCGTATCCACGATTCGTTTCTGGAGAACTGTGCCACGGCTGGCATCTTCATCGGATCTGACGATTGCATCGTCATCGGCAACGACGTAGCCGAAGGAGGAGAAGAATGAGCGGCATCATTGTTGACACGTTAGCGAACCGTACAGTGCTGGGTGGCAACATTGCCACGATCACAAACAACGGCACCCTGACACGCATCTTCGACGAGACAGGGTTCTTCAACGGCACCATTGACGAAACATTCACCGCGGCCGTCACAGAAGCCGCAGGCACTGTCACGATGTCGCTGGAAAAGTCGGGTGGCGGCACTTTGACGATGGTGTTCTCCGACGGTCGCACCAACCTGGACACAGACCCGGCGCTCACGATTGCACTCACGACAGGCTCGGATATCAGTCCGACAACGAACTACATCTACATCCTGCAATCCACGAAAGCCTTGACGAAGTCGACGAGCGGGTTCCCAACCGCTACGGAACACATCAAGATCGGGTTCTTCCTTGTACCGTCCGCTGCGTTCGTTGCCGCGCATGGTGTGTATGTGCAACAGAACTGGGAAGATCACACAGCCGACCCGTCCGGGCAGGGGCACATGGCTGACCTCTCGGAAAGGATCAGACGTAGCCAAGCGGAATGGTTCTCCGGCCTGACAGGTGCGGGTACGTCGGATTATCTGACGATTGTTGGCGGGACGATAGATTTGAAGATCGCGTCCGGTGTCGTCTATCAGATGCATCGCCATGCCGTCCCAGCATTCGACACCAGCGGCGGGGATATGGTGTTGGTGAAAAACTGGAACGGTGACGCCTACCACGACATCACAAACCTATTCGACATCGTTGATCTGTCGGACGGGACGTCGATTGGGAACAACAAATACTTCAACCTCGTCGTGTGGGGTGTGGCGAACGAAACGGGGACGTTCACACCGACAGTCATCAACCTACCGTCAGGCCAGTACACATCACAGGCAGATGCCGAGAACGACGTTTTGGGGTTTGACGACTTCACCATCCCCAGGGAGTTCTTGAACGACTCGTCTACGGGGTTCCTGATTTGCCGCCTGACAATTCAGCACAAAAACACGACGTGGCAATACAAATCCACGACCGACCTACGCGGCACATCACCACAGACAGCGTCGGGTGGCGCGGCAGGTATCGTAACTTCGTTTGCCGATAATCAGTTCGATGTGTTCAACGTCACCGACACAACAAAGATCGTGACGTTGGATGTGTCAGGTTTGACGACAGCGACGACGAGGACATGGACAGTCCCGGACCTAGACGGCACTGTGACTGTTGAAGGTGTCATCCCAGTCAAAACAGACACGGGTGATCCAGGTTCGCCTACAGAGGGCCAGATTTATGTGAACACGTTTGACAACAAAGCGCGAGTGTGGGCTGATGGCGCTTGGCGTGATCTGGCGACATGGTGAAACACCGACACCGAACAAGTAGACGGGTAGGGTTCCTGACATGACCGACGAACACAGACGCTCATCTGACCCGAAGATTGATCTGCTTCTCACCAACCAGCAAACCCACATGTCGGATTATCACGCCGACATGAAACCCGGCGACACACTCAGATACGTCGCGAAGGTGGATGAGATGGAAGTCACCAATGCACGCATCCTCACCATCCTCGACGGGAAACAAGTATTCAACGCGTCGGGTGAATCGAAACGGGTAGGGGGAATGTCCAGAGATGTCGCCGAGATGAAAACGGCGATGAACGGCGGGAAACTATCCATGGCCACCCGCGACAAGTTGCTGATTATCGGTGCGAACGGCCTGTTTGCGTTGGGTGTAGCGTGGGTGGTCGGCAGCATATGAAACAACATTCTGCCCTATTGGGTCTGCCCGACGAGCTCCGGACCTACGGTTTGAACGTTGTCGCGATGGACGGGTGGGACACAGCGCAAGGCTTCTACCGCTGGACCCTTCCTGATGGTTCTAAGTCGTATGACAATCCGCCGTCAGGTGTGATCTTCCACGGCACCGCAGGAACACGTTCCATACCCGTCGTCCGCAACAGGCTCAGGGTGTGGTCCAAAGCAGGGGCGTGGGTCGGACTAGACGACGGCAACGGTACCCTGTACTCGTCGAAGGTGATAGGGAAACTCAACCGCCCAACCATCTATTTGACGTCCGCAGGCCCAGCACGCTACTCTGCCGGATACGGCTATCGGCCCGTACTCGGCGACATGTACAACGACATACGCCCTCCTTTGGATGCGCAAGGCCGCGACGGGCTGAAAGCCGCAAACCGCCACACGTTCAACGTCGAAAACACGCACCCCAACAACGGCACACCTATAGACGCAGGTGTGTTCGATCATCTCGTCGGGTTGGGTGTCGTCCTGCATCGCATGTTCGGATGGCAGGAGCGCACATTGGGTCACCGGTCGTGGACACGTCGCAAACCTGTGGACCCTTGGTTCACACCCGGTGGACTGATAGGCTTACAAAACCGAATCCAAACAGAACTCGGGAGTGAACTCATGCCGACACAGCAATGGCACCAGATGATCGACGCCCTGTTCCTTGGGCGACCAGACGAGTTCACAGGAGAAGCCAACTACTGGAAAACACTCAATCCGAACAGTCCAGAATGGGCAGACTTTTGGGCTGCCATGGTCAGAGTCATATCGTAAGGAGAACAACATGAGTCCACTACTGATAGACATCCTCGAACGGGCCGCTTGGACATTCATCCAAGGCTTCGCCGCCGTCCTACTCGCGTCGGGCACCATCGACGTCACAGTCCTTCAGGCTGCCGCCGTTGCGGGTGGTATGGCTGTCCTGTCACTTGTCAAATCGTTGGCAGCATCCAAGGTTGGCGCTGAGACACCGCAGACAGGTATCGACACGTACAGCTACTAGACGGGCCGTGTAGGGGGCAGCCTCGTAGCTCAGGCGACGTACTGGTATCGGACACCCCACTCGTCCACCTCCGACACCACCATCCCGTCGTTGCGTAGTCCTTTCACAGCGTCCCTGACCTGACGGTGCGTGATGTCAGGATGCCGATACTGAATCAGCACCACCAGTTCACGCATCTCCACCAGCCCGTGTGTTTCCAGGTAGTCCGCTACGACAGCCTTCAGAGTGCCGCGTCGGACACGCCGCCGATGATCGTGATACCACACTCTCTGCGCCCTATTCACAGCCAGTCGACAAGCCTCATCAATCGGTTCACCGCGGCGTAGGTGTCGCCTGTACGCCACATAGGTGCCGCATGGTGTCTCCAACTCGACCCTACGCCGTCTCCGTTTCAGATCTGTGGCTGCCCATATCGGCCGCATCGCCACCAGACACGCGTCGCATGGTTTCTCGCTGTTCTTGTGATGCCTCAAATACGCTCCACGAGAGCCACAAGGATCTAGCACCACACACCCGTAACCAGCCACACATACATCCTGATTCGCAGAGGGATGCGGTCAGTGACCAACACCAGCCGCGGTGTCACATTCGGTGCCGTCATATTCTCTCCACCTTCACCAGCTCCCAACAGAACCCGAAATGCTCATCCATTCCATATTCGCACCTGTCGTCCTCGATGCGTCGCTTCACGAACATGTCGCCGTCAGGTAGCTTCGCCCACCACTCAGCCTCAGTCAACAGCCCACCGGCAGCACGGGCAGAGAGCAGTCGTTCCTCAGGTAGCCCAAGATCAAGATGGTGACTACAGCTCTGATTACACCTATCACCTCTGATCTCCTCAAACCAATCGCACCGTTCCTGTGCCTCTTCCCTTGTCGGTAGATCACTCATTTACTGCCTCCAAGTTAGGGATGTCGTCTATGTCAGTGAAATCCTGAACAACCCCCGATGGTACAGCCGCTTCCCTCACCGCAGGCAGATCGGGGCGTCCCTTCGTCACAGTGGATTGCATCTCAGTGTCCGGTATGCGCCACTCGAACGGCCGCAGTTTCGCTTCCAAGTCGGTGACGGTTTCGTCAAGGGCGAAGATCGTTGCTAGATGTCCGAGGGTGCGTTCGTGTTGCTGGTGGAGGCGGGCGATGAGGACACCGATGATGATGAGCAGAACAGCGATAACGATGGCTGTGATAATGGTCATCGTTGCCCCTCCAATCTCACGACATGTCTTATGCCTTTCACCAAGTCATCGTACTCATCCCTATGTGCCTCCACCAGACGCTCGATGGCTTCCAACTCGGCAAGAACAACTCTCCCAGCATCGGCGTTTCGATACACACGACCAACATACCGGCTCACGGCTTCGACTCTTTCTGCGCCCAACTCTGGTCGGTATGTTGCCCGATTCCAACATGTCATACACGTTGTCATGGATGTGCGTTGCTTGCCGAGTCGCTTCACTTTTGCAACAAACATATCCCACTCGATGGCTGCTGCGATATCGTTGAGCAATCGACCGCATTCAGTGAGTTGCGGAAGTGTTGTCCATGTTGGTCCGTCACGAACGATGTGATCAAGCGGTAGGTCACTCACGGTCTCTGTCCTTTCCATTCGGCTTGGTCGTATCTGCCGCCACGCCTGTTCGTGTCACCCCGCACAGCTACATGCAACTCACCGAGATCCCATTCCAAACGTCGAAGGAACAGAGCATCGGCACGACACTGTGCTTCCCGTTCAATAGCCAGCCGCGCATCCACCGACACGTGTGGGATGTCTTCGTCAAGGTTGTATTCGGCAATGGCGAGGTCGGCTTCCACTTCACACTCCATCGCCAACCTGTCGAGTTCCCATATCCTCTGGTTCCCGACCATGGCGTTACTGATCCTGTTCAGACGTTCCTGGAGCTTCCTGTTGCGGCGTTCCAAAGTGCGGACATGAACCTGTAGATCCTTCGCCGCGTGGTCATCGCTGTCCTGCTCATCTAACGGATCAATAGCTGTGATTAGATAGCCACGACCGTTGCACGTTGAGCAAGGAAGAATGTCAGTAGATATGTGGGAGCCGTTCTTGCGGCTTGTGACACGATTCACCCGCTTGTCGCCAACACACGCATGGCACAGTTCGATGTGTGCTCTCCGGTATCGTTCAGCGCTTGTCGGTTGGTCGCTCATTTGTCTTTCCTGTTCACTGCCACCCACACGAACACCACCGCCATACCAATGAGGACACCGATACAGAAGGTGAGAATGGGGACCACGTACGCTATGTTCATTCGGGTTCTTCCACCGTGTGGCGACATCCATCAGCATCTAACACATCAATCAGTCGGACTACCTCATCGTCGTTGCACCATTCGGTATAGGTGTGAGGCGGGCGGGTATGGTCAAGTACTTCACCGCCGACGAAGTTCGTACAGGATGACCACGGCTTCAAGTCCGGTCTGAGCCTGTCCGACTCGATGCAGGAGAGTCGTTCCTTCATAGCTGCTCTCCTTAGAATAGAAATAGTGCCACGAAAATACTGATGACGAGTGCTCCACTAATGAAGCCTATGCCGAACATGCCACCATAAGTAAGACCTACGAGCAGTTCTCTGGCTTGTTTGTTCATCAGGATTTTCCTCCCTCCAACGCATCCAACAAGGCAGCAAGCTCGGGCCAGTAAATGCGGAGATCATGTTGGCCGATGAATGGAAGCGAGCGAACTGCAACATCTATGTTCCATGCGTCTGCGATGGCTTGCAAACGGATATCAGGAACCAGCACACCCCAATGGAGTGCCATGTTTATCACGTCGCAGGCGAAACCACCGGCGTTCAGCGTGTCCTCATCGAGTTGAAAGAGGCCGCTCATCTGGTCACTCATCGCTGGCTTCTTCCTCATCGGTTGCTCTCGCCTCCAGGAACTTGTACGCAGCATCGAACTCATCGAACGTGATATCGGATGGCAACAGTCCTTGGATTGCCTCAACTACACGCTCATAGTCCGGTTCGGTGATCTCTGGCAACGCCTCCCATCCTTGTTCTACCCATGCTTCAAACATGTTCCATATAGACCAGCGCGCGACGATGGTGACGGCTTCATCGAGGTTCATGTCAGTACCCACCTAACAAGCCACACGATCCCTACCCACACGATCAAACTGAGGATGATGGCGGGTGTGAGGGCCATGATGCCCTTGAACGAATCACTGAACATCCGAGTCCTCCCATTCCGACACCTCACGCGTTTGAATCCGATAGGGAGCCTCTTGCCGGTAGAAGTGGTCAGATCCGACGACTGTTTCGGCGTGATGATTCGCATCAATCACAGCCTGCACCGCGCGCTTCTCCGCATCGTTCCCAGTCTTCACCGACACATGACCTGAGTGATCTCGGGTACCGAACCGGGAGCAAACCACACGGAACTCGGTGGTGGTGGTCATTTCCCTCTCGCGTCTCTGACGATCGCTGCCTCCAACGCGTCGTACAGATCCTTGATCGTTTGCTCCGGTAAGAGGCCGGCCTCGTTTACCAGATCCTCGACTGCGTTGAACAGCCGTGGGTACGTGATCTTCTGAGGCTTCCTCGTCTTCTTGGTTACTGGTGTCTTGTCAGTCATCCTACGAACCTCCATTTTCCATCTTTGTCTGGTTGGCTTGCTGTCCATCCGAGTTCTCTGAGAGCCTCCACCCATTCTCTGATGGTGGCCGATTCGTCGAGACCCGATGTTTTACATATCTCGGCGAGGATTCTGTCTGTCGGATCAGAGTTCTCCTCTCTGCGCTTCTTGTCGCTCATCCTGCTCTCACTTTCACTCGATAACAAACACTGCACGTCTTCGTCTTGCACGGTCCCTTCTCTCTATGGATCCTCGCCACAAACTCTCTCCCAGTCATTTCTTCACCGAACCGTTTCTTGATCCAGCCCTCTACTGGCGGGCGCTCACCGGCAGACTCAGGCAACCCCCGATACAGCTCGTCGACGGCAGCTTGGCGCACCACCCGGATCGTGTCCGCAATCAACTGTGAACCGTTTGGCGCGAACGTCTGACCCTTCTCATACATCGCGAACACCGAAGTCCACACGTCGGTCATGTCGAACCGTTCACGCATATCCGCGTAATACGCAACCGCCTGTTCGGGCCGCCACGACCTGTTCGGGAACCGTTTGTCAAGCCATTCAACGAGCTCGTCCCAGTCGTCACTTGTTATCATCAGCATCCTCCAGTCCTTGTCGGATCTGGTTACGTCTCTGCTTCCGTTTCGCTGCCTCTACGTCAGCGTCTGTGATTTGTCCAGCCAACCCATCGAACCTTGACCAGTGCTTTTCTAGGGAGGTGAGGGTGAGTGTTGCTGGCCCCCAGTCGGTGACGATGCGTGTGGCACGCTGCCGGATGAGATCAGGGGTCGCGCCGGCGTCGGTGAGGTATTGGGTGACACGA
>LAZR01002712.1_pt1 | contig 10099 bp, 12 predicted proteins | sample 329461 | NCBI WGS metagenome assembly LAZR01 (sample SAMN03002196, study PRJNA259156) | marine sediment metagenome | biome: sea floor; feature: Hydrothermal impacted sediments; material: marine sediment; isolation source: Loki non-amplified sample from Loki's castle hydrothermal vent sediment ...
TTGCGATATTTTTGAAGTCATCGGCAACGTCCACGAAAACTCGAACTTATTGGAGAAACAATAATGCCAACTTACGATGAAATAAGCGACTTACCCGACGAAGACCAACAACGCTATCACGAATATACACAGAGAAGCCTAAGAAAGCGATGGGCGAAAGCTCGTCAACAAACAGAACGTGAACAAAATGAAATAGATAAAAGGAGACCACAATGACTTTAATGGCAGAAAAACCAAAAAGTAACGTGCCTATATTTCCGGCAGGAACCCATCACGCAGTATGTTACTCAATAGTTGATTTGGGTACTCAGGTTGGGGATTATATGGGTAAACCAAAATCTCAATGGAAAATAAGGATAGGCTGGGAATTTCCTCAAGTCAGAATAGACTATGAGGTTGAAGGTGTAATGAAAAATGTGCCAAGAGTTTATTCTAAGGAATATACTCTGAGTTTGCACGAAAAAGCCAACTTAACTAAAGACCTTATTGCCTGGCGAGGAAGGTTATTTACACTAAAGGAATGGGGCGGTGGTTTTGACGTATTCTCTATGTTAGGCGAGAATTGTCTTATCCAGATTGTTCATCAAGTGAATCAAGCTGGAACCAAAACTTATGCTAAGGTGGCATCTGTGGCACAGTTAATGGCTGGTATGGAATCAGTAGAGCCGGAATCAGATATTTTAAAATTTAGGGTATTTAAAAATTGGGATGCCATTTTAGCAGACAGATCTGCATGATTTTCCTTCAAAGATGAGTTTCTTTCTCTAACCCTTCCAACATCATGAAGTAAAGCTGATATTCTCAATATGAACAGATTTGCTCCCAAACTCTTACCAATTTGTATAGACAACTCATGAACGCGTTCAGTATGAGAAAATCCGTGAATATCGTCCTTTTCAGAATTATTAAATGCGTAATTTCGGACTAATGAAAGTATATGCTTTTCCAACATGACTATCTCCTTAAAGCCATCAAAATTCCATATTTTTCCAGACTTGAAAGGGTCCAAATCCATCTTCCGTTGAAAGAATTTGTTTTGTCTCTTTATGAATAACCACCGATAAAAAATAGGATCTATTCTTTGAATAACTTTCAGCTAAGATGAGAACAACATTAACTCTTTGCTTATTTTCTCGTACAAATGGGATTATGGAATTCCATTTATGGAAAAACCTATAATCTTGACTGATTTTCATTGCTTGCTCAATGTAGGTCATTTCTTCTGTATCCTTAGAGAATTTCTGATTTAACAGTGGTTTTTGTTTCAAGGAAAACGTAAATTTCCTATTCAAGGTATATTGAATACTTTTTTCTGAGGAATTTCTCGTATATATAAGATAGAAAAAAGGTATGAAGCCGGGGATATAATAGGATCCTTTAGGTAAACGTAGTTGTACTATTATTCGTAATAACATACGGATTCCAAAGTATCCCATATAAATAATTAGGTAAAATGAAGCCAATGCCATAAACACATGATAATATGGTGTTATGAAGTAGTAGGCAAGCAAAATAAGGAGGTTAATTCCCGAAAATAAACCTAATAATGGGTTTATCGCCCTATCTGCTATGATTCTAAATTCTCTTTTAGAAAATGGATAAAAAAGGGGGATTTTTGAAGCACCAAAGAAATCTAATGAAATATGAATACTGAATCCAATAGTCCCAGCTACCCAGATTTCAAAGAATGGAACACCTCGCAAGAGTGATAAAAACACACTAATAATTCCAGTTATCATTATTCCGATGATATATGAATGAGAAGCGGCTTTATGAGACAAAAAATACAAGTTTCGCTTTTTGGCGAATGGATCAACAAAGAGATCCACATCTGGAAAAAAGGCCATAATCCAAAGAAAGATAATTGCTTCTGGACTTATTTTACCTAATAATAAAAAGCAAGGTAAAGTTCCCATTAATAAGTGAGTAAATATTTCCATTTTGATTCTAATGTTTAAACTAATAGATTTATTGATAAGGCAAGTTTATTAAATTCTAATATATCTAACATATTCAGATAGCAAATAAAATGTTATTATTTTAAAAATTAGGAAAAAATAGGAGGCAATCCTATTGTCAATCTTTCACTAGCGTTTATTGAAAGATTTCATTCAAACTATTAAGCTCTTCTTTTAATTGTAAAGTAGTGCTCAAACGGGTCTTGATCCTTTCCATAATTTTTCATGATTATCTTTTTAAAAGCACCGAAATTTAATCTTTCTTTCATAACATCAGCTCATCAATCAGCATGAACAACAAATGTTATTTCGCTGGAAGGGTACAAATTAAAATTAATATCTTCTTGAAGCGGAATAAATTCTTTATTCGGACCATATGCATTTACAGCACAATCATCATAAATAGAATTCTCTTCACTATCCCATATTAGTTGTAGATAACTATGTATTAAACCTTTATAGATAGGAAATACATTATTTTCTGGATCTGCATATACTTGTTTATCAATGGCACTTAAAGCATCGATGATTGTTCCCTCGTCATTAATATTTATAATGTATTTCGCGCCTTGAGTTAATTTTTTTTCAGGATCGGGTGCTATAATTGTAATACTTATTTCCTTCATTTATATTCACCACATTTTACTTTTATATCTAAATACACATTACAATAATGAGGGTCTTCACTATTTATCAGTCTTTAGCATCTGCTTCACAGAATTCATTATCAGATAAATTGTGTGATGTGTCTATTCCTTCATTTAAATTGTTCTGTCGACTGTCAGAGTTAGATTGAGCACAACAAGAGTTTCCGTAATAATCTTCTGATTCACGAATTTCTTTCATAACTTTTTTGATTGTTTTATCTATTTCTTCTTCTGACATATGTTTTTACTTTGGTTTTTTGATTAACTAATTAAAATTTTATCTAAAAATATATTTTTTGGTATTATATTTATTTATTATGATTCCCAAAAACCACGTCTCTTAAGATAACGTCCTAGATATACAATAGAAAGCATTATTGGTACCTCCCAAAAAAGCCCCATAGTAGTTCCTAAGGCCGCTACAGACCCAACCCCAAACATTGCAATAGCAGTAGCGATAGCAATCTCAAAATGACTCGAAGAACCAATAATAACCGTAATAATGGCCTCACGATACCTCAATTTGGTGAGTTTGGTAATTAAAATATTATAACCAACTACTATAAAAAATCCAAGTAAAAGTGGAACTGAAACTAATAGTAACAAATTAGGATTTCTTATCAAGCCATCACCGTTTAACGAAAAAAGAATTACCAGAGTTGTTAAGAGTGCTATAATCGAAATTTTTCCCACAAGGGGTTTATAGGTATTATTGAACCAGTCTTCTCCTTTAAAACTAGTTAAAAGTCTTTTACTAATTATTCCTAATAATAATGGGAGTCCAATAAAAACAAACGTTGAGATCAATAGAAGTACCCAATCCAGAGGAATATTCTGAAGGCCTGTTAGCAAGGCTACCATGGGAACATACCCAAAAATGATAGTTATTGTATTTAAACTCGTGTTGATTACATTTTGTTCTTGATTTCCCTTTGCCATCCACCCCCAGACAAGAACCATTGCTGTACAAGGAGAACTTGCTAGTAATATTACAGCTACAGATAGTTGTACGTTTCCTTGTAAAAACAGGCGAACCATTAATAATCCGATAAAAGGTGCTACAAGCCAGTTAGATATTATGGTTAAAATTATAGGTTTAGGATCTTTTCCTAACTTTCTTAATTCAGAACCCTGGATATTTAACATTGCGGGGTACATCATTAAAAATAAACATATGCCGATTGGAATAGAAATTTGCCCGATACTAAAGGAATTTATGGCCTTACTTATTCCAGGAATAACTTGAGAAAAAACAATTCCAATTCCAATACAGAGTGCAACCCACACGGTAAGATATCTCTCGAAAAAACTGATTGTTCGACCCTTTTCTTCACTCATAATTTAACAACTTCTAATTTCCTAATTTTTTGTTAAAAATGTAATTTAAGGAATAAATAGACAAATTTAAATCTATCGATATGATATATTATAATTAACAATTGCTTTTTTTATAATAGAGATGGCTGACAAAAATAAAGAAGATATCAAAACATTAATCGAGTGTATTGGGTTAGATGTGGATGTCTATAAATATATCAATGATTTAGAAAAAAGTAGAGATGAAATATTATCAAGAAATAATTTTAAAGAGGATGTTATTTCTCATAAAGCTCTTGGTCAGGAATCAAGGTTTTTGATCTATAATCTTATTAAAAAGAAAGATATGTGCATATGCGAACTCTCTACGATCTTAGATTTAGCCCAACCAAGTATTTCCCATCATGTAAAGATTTTAGAGCAAGCAGGGTTGATTAAGGGTGTTAAAAGCGGGAAATTTATTCATTATCAAATAATCAATGACTCTCAAGGATAAAGTCGGAACTTAAACCTCACTAAAAACGCTCTTTTAAGTAAAAGTTATAATTAAATAAATCTTGAAAACCGATCTCCTTTATCAAAAGAGTCATCTCTAATATCAATATTAGGTAATACTTCTTCATCAATTTTTTCTTTTTTGAATGGATCTTTGAATTGCATTTGATAAAGTTGGTTATAAAAACCGTCTAAATCAACCAAAGTTTGATGTGAACCTTCCTCAATAATTTTTCCTTGATTTAAAACTATAATACGATCTGAATTTATTATTGTTGAGAGCCTATGAGCTATTGAAATACTCGTACGGTTTTTTAATAAGGTTTTTAATGCTTGTTGAATTAGAAGTTCGCTATAAGGATCGATGGACGAAGTTGCTTCATCTAGTATAAGTATAGGAGGATTTAATATAAGAGCTCTGGCAAATGAGATCAATTGTTTTTGGCCCTCAGATAATTTGTTTCCACGTTCTCCAACAATTGTATCATATCCATTTTCAAGTTCCATAATAAAATCATGGGCTTGTACTTGTTTGGCAGTTGAAATAACCTCTTCATCTGATGCATCCAATTTACCAAATTTAATATTATCTTTTACTGTTCCTGAAAAAAGAAAGGTTTCTTGTGTAACTATTCCCATTTTTCCTCTTAGACTATTTATTTTCAAATCTTTCACATTTTTCCCATCAATTAAGACTTCACCTTGTGTAGGATCATAAAATCTACTTAATAATTTTACAAATGTACTCTTTCCCGCTCCTGTATATCCCACCAAAGCTAATCTTTCCTTCTCTTTAATTTTTATATTAATATTCTTTAAAACTGGGATTTCGGAATTGTAAGAGAAATCTACATTTCTATATTCTATTACCCCTTTAGCATTATCTAAGGTCACAGCATCGTTCTTTTCTTCTATAGAGATTTTTTCGTCTAACAATCGTATTATTCTAGCACCAGCAGCTAATGAATTTTGTAGAAGTGATAATAATCCAATTAATGAAAATAATGGTTCAAAAAATGTAAATAAATAGAAAATGAAGGCAACAAGAGTTCCTTGCGATAAATTTCCTTGCCTAATTAGTGTCCCCGAAACTAAAAAAAGAGTACTAAAACCCAATGTAATAACTAATATGATGATTCCCGGCATAAACGCCATTAATTTAGCAGCTTTCATTGTTGTTTGTCGTTCTAATTCAGTTGCATCATTAAATTCAGAATAATTTTCATCTTCAACCGCAAATGATTGAATTATTCTCATTCCCATAATGGATTCATCCAATTTACTAGTAACGGTGGCAACTCTTTCCCTTAATTCTGTAAAAAACTTTCGCATTTTTTTAAAGAGAGCTCCAGATATAACACCAAATACTGGAACAATTAAAAATGAAACTACTGTTAAAACCGGACTAAGAATTATCATGAAGGATAATGAACCAAATATTATGAAAATGTTGCTTACAGATACGAGTAATCCAGATTGTATTAGTTCCTGTATTGTATTGACATCTCCTGTAAGATAATTAATCTTCTTACCGGTTGTCCTTTTTGGACTTTCATGATAATCTAATCCTAAATACTGAAATTTTGTAAATAGTTCGGATCTTAAGTTGTACATTGTGTTCGTAGCAAGTTTAGAGATAATATAGCCTTGAGCAATTCTAGTAATAACTCCCACAACTGTTACAATAAAGAAAATAGATCCTAGCATCATTATAATTTCAATATTTCCCTGAGTACCTCCTAATCCTCCTCCTAATCCGTCATCTACAAGAGATCTAAAAATAAGAGGAGTAATCCAGCTAAAAATAACATTTGATGTAATAAAAAAAACAAGAAGATATGAAAGCTTCTTATTTATTCCAACATAATGAAGTAGTCGCCTAACGATTTTAATTGTACTTCCTTTATATGAATCTTCGTCTTCAGGATCGCGCTTTTTTTTTTCCCTTCTTCGCATAATTATCCCTTTTCTTCGATATTCAGAGTTAAATATAATTTTTTATATATTCCACTTGATTGATTCATCAATTCCTCATGAGTTCCTAATTGAACAATCATTCCTTTATCTAACACAAGAATTCTATCTGCATTCCTAATACTGGACAACCTTTGAGTAATTAGAAAAGTAGTAGCTTCTTTGAAAACTTCTTTGAAATTGTTTTGAATTCTAAACTCTGTATCAACATCGACTGAAGATGTCGCGTCATCAAGAATCAAAATTTTAGGCTTTATTGCTAATGCTCGAGCTATAGCTATTCGTTGTTTTTGTCCTCCAGATACAGTCATTCCTCTTTCACTTACTATGGTGTTATATTTTTCGGGTAATTCTTTTTCGATAAAATTGTGGATATCTGAAGCGAATGCGGCACTTTTAACTTCTTCTAAAGTTATATTTTTATTCCCAAATGCAATATTATCTTTTATTGAACGAGAAAAGAGGAGTCGTTCTTGAGATACAAAACCAATTTGTTTTCTTAGTGATTTCAATGTTATATCTTTAACATTGATCCCATCAATCAAGATTTCTCCTTGGCTAATATCATAAAACCGTGGAATTAATTTTACCAAAATAGATTTTCCAGAACCTGTGGAGCCTAAAATTGCAATATTTTCTCCAGACTTTATTTTAAAGTTTAAATTTGTTAGTACTTTTCTTCCGTTCTCTGAATCGAATGAAAAGGAAACATTTTTGAATTCAATTTCTCCTTTAATCGAACCTATCTCAACGGCATCACTAGTTGTTCTTGACATTAAATCTCCTGTGGTATTTTCGTCTAACCATGGCCAAGACATCACTTGTATTGTCGAGAAAAGATCGTTCCTCAGATTATATATAACGTTGGCGCCTATCCACCTGTTAGCATAAATACGGAACCCAAAGAGAATACCAACGAAGCTTTGAATGATTAGTATTGAAATAAATACGGGGAGAATATTCCCAATAGGGATGCTCGGGTTTACTAAAATATCCAAAGCAGGACCTAGGAATAACGGAAAAGTTAAAAATAATATTGATTGCACGATTCCAAGAGTTAATACAATCCTAAATAATTTCTTATATTCCCAAAGATATGACAATATCTGTATGAGAGGTGTCTTATAATTAATTTTTAGAAACTTTTCTCTTCTTTTTTGAAAGTTAATATGCTTTCCTCTTTCCATGTAAAAAAAAAATAATTAAATAAGAAATAGTTTTAGTAAAAAGATGGAAGCTAATCAATTACAATTTTGTTAAAGAAAATTCTAGATCACGTTTATGTTCAGATAAACATGAAATAGTATAAACACAGTTATAGTAATATCCTTTAGTTTATAATTATTAAATTTAAAAAGTAATCTTCTTATTTTAATCGTAATCTTAAATTAAGATTTATAAAACATTGAATTTTAATTAAATTGGTAAAAATAAATTTAAATCCAATATGAAGTGAAAAATATGGCTAAACCAGTTCCTGATGATGAGGCTTCCATGGATATTTGTAGAAAGTTCTGTGGACCTTGTCCTTCATTCAAACCAAATAAACTCAATGAATTTGAACCGCATGCTCTATTTTGCTCAAGAGGGCAAACAAAGAAACCAAAGGATCAAGTAGAAAATAAAGGTTGTAGTTGCTTTGGATGTGGTTTGTTCCCCAAATATGAATTAGAAAAGGGGTTTTTTTGTGCTCCTTGGTTTCAGAAATAAAAAATTAGGAATTCAGGCTTGATAAATTCCTTTAAATTCTTTTTTTTTGTGAATTAATTTTAGTGATATGTTGCATTAATTATATGAATTTTATTAGAAATTAATGATTTTTAGTGATATTAATTATTATAATACGGTATTAATTGTTGAATTTTTGTTTGAAATCCATAAATAATTTAAATTAATAATTATTCCTTAAATTGATGAGAATTAATTATCAGAATACGGTAAAATTTTTTACTACTTGTTGTTGTTGTTGTTGTCGTTAAACGACAGTATCATTAATTCTCAATTAACCATCAACATTTCTCTCTCATAAAACGCTTGTTTGGTTAAAAATGTAGAATTTTAAATTAATGTATACTAATTAGGGTGTTAATATGAAGGCTAAATTATATAATAATGAAAAGGGGAAATTGGAAGTAAATAACAGATTACGAGTATTTGAAAATATTGAAGATCTAATTTCAAATAAACAAAATCCAACTCCTTTAGTTAAGTTAAATGAAAGGATTAATCCAAATAGAGATTTTCCTATTTATATTAAGTTAGAACGTTATAATCCATTTGGGTCAATTAAAGATAGGATTGCATATTCAATGTTGAAAAATATTAATTTTCAGGAAGGTCAATGTATTTTAGAACCAACTTCGGGAAATACGGGAATAGCTCTAGCATCCTTAGCCAATGCTAAAGGTATCCCAATTGAAGTTGCTGTCCCTACTAGAATTCCAGAGGAAAAGAAGTTACTTTTAAAATTGCTAGGCGTAAATGTTTTGTGGGAGGCTGATGATGATCTATGTCCTAAATTCCCAAATGAGGGCGCTAGAGGAGTAGTTAATGGTTTATTAAATAGTGAAGGAGGAGAACGATATTTTCATCCAAACCAGTATGAAAATTATTTAAATGTCCAAGCACATTATACAACTACGGGGCCAGAAATATGGGAACAGACAAGTGGAGAAATTGATTATTTCTTTGCTGCTACAGGTACATGTGGTACAATAACAGGGGTGGGAAAATATTTGAAGGAAAGAAAACCATCAGTCAAGATTATAGGAATCGAACCCTCAGAATCTCTACATAACATACCAGGAATGAAAAAAATAACTGGCTTGGATGAAAATTTAATACCAAAAATTTTGGATAAATCAGTTATAGATGAAATTTTCGAGGTAAATGACGAGAAGGCATATAGAACAGGTATTGAATTAGCGAGAAAAAACGGGATTTTAGTAGGTCCTTCTACAGGTGCGATTTTAGCTGTTGCATTGGAATTTGCTAAAAGTCATGAGGGATTAGCAGTTATTATCTCCCCAGATGATGCTGTAAAATATATTAGATATTATGAACCCTATATAATAAATGATGGAGAACCTTGAAAGATCTTTTACAATTAAACATTATAACTAAAAGTTATTTATTTAATTTGAGTTTTCTAAGAAAGTAAAGACTTATTAAATAGAATATGCCCATATATGATAAATTAAAATCTCGATTTTTGTATTGAGTCCTTTCTTTGAAGAAAAGCTGTAAAGATAATTAATTATAAATTATAAAATTCTTTCTGTCTAATTCTTTTATTTGATTTTTGCAGCTAAAACATTAAAATAAAATGTGGATAATTTAGACAATATCTTGAAACATTGTAAAGTTAATTGAGAAAAATAAGGATATTTAAGTCTTCTGGTTTTAGTCGGAAAATGTACTCGTCGATAGGTATATTCAACGCTAAATATATATGTGTAAATCTCCATTAACATTGTGTTTATAAAAATCAGATTATGTGCAATTGAAATTACAGATGAATGATTTAAAGGATATTCCGGGATTTGCCAAGTATTTTCGGGTAGTATCTCCTTCAGAGATTAGCATCAATAAAGAAAATATATTTTATCGGGACAAATACAATGATATTATTAATTATATTAAGACTATGATAACATTCCATGAAAATAATTCTTTGATAGAGTATTTTAGGCCCAAAGGGGCAATTTT
>LAZR01002713.1_pt1 | contig 10092 bp, 8 predicted proteins | sample 329461 | NCBI WGS metagenome assembly LAZR01 (sample SAMN03002196, study PRJNA259156) | marine sediment metagenome | biome: sea floor; feature: Hydrothermal impacted sediments; material: marine sediment; isolation source: Loki non-amplified sample from Loki's castle hydrothermal vent sediment ...
TTGCCCTCCATGAACTTCCTCATCTTTCCGGCGACGATCTTCTCGGCGATCTCGGGGACGCTCTTGCCGTCAGCGAGCTTGCGGGCCCGCTCGGGGCGTCTACCGGCACGACGCTTGCCGCCTTTGCGCCGCTGCTGCTCGCCAAAGGCGGGACGGCCGACTTTACCCGGGGCGTGCCCGTAATGATCATGCTTACGTTATCGGTCAGTTATTTGCTGGCGATTTCAGTGGTTCCTTTGCTGGCCGCGCGGTTCCTCAAGCGTCGCCGCAATGCCGAGGCCGACCGGTTGATTGGTCTGGCGCGCTTTCTCGGGAGCCTGGTCTATCGCCATCCGAGGCGACTGATCGCAGCCGGCGCTTTGCTGGTTGTTGGTAGTCTGGCGCTGACGCCGTTTATGGCGCAGCAGTTCTTCCCCAATGCCGATCGGCCCCGGGTTATTGTTGAACTTTACATGCCCGAAGGCACCGATCAGGCGCGAACGGCAGAGGCCGCCGCCAGTCTGGAGCAGGCCATACTCACCCAGGCAGATGCGCTCGAAATTCACCGTTTTGTCGGTTTTACCGGGCCCGCGTTCTACTACAATCTCCAGCGCGCGCCCCAGGCGCCGAACAGAAGCCGGCTAGTGATAACCACGCCAACGCTCGAAGACACCACCGGTATGATTCGCTGGATTCGCGCGTATGTGAACGAACAGATGCCGGAATTAAATGTAAACGTTGGCATTCTCGGGCAGGGCCCGCCAAGAATTGCGCCGGTTGAGGTGCGCGTGTATCACGCCGATGAGAAAGTGCGTTCCCAAGCGGTAGAGCAGGTGTTCAGCGCGCTGCGCCGGGTGGAGGGTACGGTGGATGTGCATCACGATCTGGACATTGGCGTGCCCAGCATAGCTATTAACGTAGACGACGCCACCGCGGCACGTTTTGGGCTTACCCGGGCCGATGTGGCTCAGAGTCTCTATGGTCAGAGCTTCGGGGTTGTTGCTGAGCGTTATCGCCAGGAAAAAGACCCTATTCCGCTGGTGCTCCGGTCACAGGAAGGCACATCACTGCCTTTGGAGCGCCTGCTTTCCGTGAACATCTACAACAAACAGGGCCAGGCGGTTCCGCTGTCGGCCGTCGCGAGCGTAGACACCACGTGGGAGCCGGCTGTGCGTTATTTGCGTAACGGCACTCGGCTGAATACCGTAACCGCCAACCTGCTGACGGGGTATAGCTTCAGCCAGGTGCTAGAGGGTCTGAATCACGCGCTGGAAGACAACCCTCTGCCAGACGGTACGCGCATCGAAATGGGCGGTGACGCTGAAGGCTCCGGCGACGCAAACGGCGCGTTGCTCACCGCGGCACCGATTGGCGTGCTGTTACTGCTCTTCTTCTTGCTGCTGCAATTCAATTCGTTCCGACGCGTCGGTATTATTCTGCTGACCGTGCCTCTGGCAACGGTGGGTATCTTTCCGGGTTTGGTGCTGTCGGGCTCACCCTTCGGATTTCAATCGTTGCTGGGTGTGATCGCGCTCGTGGGCATTGTGGTGAACAACGCCATCGTCCTGCTTGATGTCATGGACAGAGAGCTGGAGAACGGCGAGAACATTCATGAAGCCATGCGCAAAGCCGTTGTGCAAAGGACCCGGCCAATCCTGTTGACCACGGCAACCACCGTGGCCGGCCTGCTGCCTTTGGCGTTCTCCAGTTCCACACTCTGGCCGCCCATGGCCTGGGCGATTATTTCAGGGTTGCTGGCCTCAACGTTGCTGACCCTGCTGGTGATTCCAGCGGTGTGCACGCAACTGATCAAGAGCGGAGTCGCTGAGCCTGAAAACGCACCGGCCTAATGGTGGGAGATGATGGGAACGGTCCGGTCTAACGGGGCCTGATCATCAGGCCTACGCGCTGGCCAACCGGTACATCCCGGTTCGGGAACACAATGGCCTCGGGTGACAGTCCCACCCGATAACAGGCACGGTCATCCTCCCAGATGACGGTGCCTGGCGGATATTCGGTAAAGTTGGCCACCTCATCCGGAATATGAAACTGAAAGTTGTTTCCGGTATTCAGAATTTCGTGCACCACTTCAAACACGGTGAGTGCGGTGGTCGGTGCTTGCTCTGCAGGGCTTGCCTCGCCACAAAAACGACGCCGCAGTGCCGTTTTGATTCCCTCAAAACGCCTCAGATCGTTCTTGCCGAACGGTTGGACTTTGCCCAATTCCACGGTAAAGCTTTCAGCGCCCAGCGCAGAGGATGAAAACGATGAAAAGGTACTTCCCGCCTTGTGCTGCAGCAACAACGTTCCTACTTCGGCTTCCCGCAGAAAATCACACTGCGCCTCCGGCACTGGCCGGCCCTGCACAAACGGATAAAGCGCAAACTTCTCGCGATGGGACGGCCTTATGGCCGTGTGCAAATCGTAATGGGATAAGGCTTGTGGGTGTGCTTTGGCAAACTGACGGCAAGTGTTCTCAAGAAACCGCGCCCGGGCTGCTTCGGGCAGCCCCTCATACTCTGGCTTGCCGTGGGCTCCGCCAAACAAGCGGTTTAAATTTGCATCCAAAAACCGCTGCCCGGCCGCCATGGCCGGCGGGTTCCCCAGAATCAGTAGCAGTGGGCAGGCCAGTGGCCATTCTCCGTCCAGCAGCTCGCTTACCAAGGTGTTCAGAACCTCAATGGGCGCGGTTTCATTGCCATGAACGCCGGCGGAAACAATCAATGCCTCTTGGTTTGGATTGTTGCGACTGGCTGGCGGCGTGAAACGCAACACACCGACACTGTCCCGGCGTATGCAGGTGCCGTCAGCAAGTGTGGTTTCAGTGCCGGGTAGAGTGGTAGAGGGGTTGGCCAACGTGTGCGACAGCCAATCGAGGCTGGATTCAAAAAGATCCTGATAAGCGTCCATAGGATCCCCCGACGGATTCAGGAGCCCACGGGCCGCTGATGCCTTAACAAGTGATTTTCAAGTTTGCGGAACACAAACACCATCGTAAACGTGAGCGCCATGTAGCAAAACGCCACGAAGATGAACGCATCGAACGGTGCATAAAACCGTGAGTAAATATTACGTGCCGCACCCGTGAGATCCACAATCGTAACCACGCTCGCAATGGCACTGGAGTGCAGCATGAAAATGACTTCGTTGGAGTATGCCTGAACCGCACGTCTTGCCGCGCTGGGCAATACAAGCCGTCGCATTCGCATAAACCAACTCATGCCGTAGGCCTTCGCGGCCTCAATCTCGCCGTGGGGCGTCGACACAATCGCACCTCGAATGATCTCCGTGGTGTAGGCGCAGGTGTTTAATGCAAACGCCAATAGAGCCGGGTAGAAGGGCTCCCGGAAGATCGCCCACCAGAATGTTTCCTGAATGCCAGGTATCTGGGCGACACCATAGTAAATAATGTAAAGCTGAATCAGCAGCGGCGTGCCACGAAACAGATAGGTGTAAAACCACACAGGGCCGGATATGAACGGGTTTTTGACCGTGCGCAGTATGGCCAGGGGAACGGCAAACATAAGCCCGATAATCAGAGACAGGAAGACCAATTGAACGGTGGTCACCATACCGTTCCAGTATTCCAGGATCGTCATGGCGGTAAAAATGTCGTTCTTGTCGAGCCAGGCGGCAAGGAAGTCAGGCATCACTAGTTCTCCTGAATCACGCCAGCGTTGGCTCGTTTATCGAGCCACTTTATAAACAGTTCCGAGCCCGCGGTGAGGGCCAGATAGACAAACGCCACCGGAATGAAAAAGTGGAACGGCATGCGCTCCGCTTTGGCCGCTTCCTCTGCGACACGCACCATGTCGGTGAGACCGATGATGGAAACCAGCGCCGTGGTTTTAAGCAGCACCTGCCAGTTATTGCCAATCCCCGGCAGCGCGTGGCGCATCATCTGTGGAATCATCACTCGGCGAAACGTGTGCCACTGGCTAAAGCCATAAGCGCGTGCGGCTTCAACCTGCCCGGTTTCAACGGCCAGAAAAGCGCCTCGGAACGTTTCGGTCATGTAGGCGCCAAAAATAAGCCCGATCGTTACGGTACCTGCAATAAACGGATCAAACTGAAAGAAAAAATCGACTTCGTAGGTGGCCCAGATGTAGTCCGAGATCATGTTTACGCCCACCTGGCCGCCGTAGTAGAACAGCAGCATCATTACCAGGTCGGGGACGCCCCGAATCAAGGTAGTATAGGTGGTGGCAATGCCAACAGCTACACGGCTGTTCGACAGCTTTGCAGCCGCACCGATTAGCCCGAGGGCTAATGCGAGGGCAAGAGACAGGAAGGCAAGTTCTATGGTGACAACTGCTCCGCTCAGCAGTTCCGGGCCATAGCCTTTGAGATCAAACATGGACGTGTCCGGTAGTCAGGGGCAGTCGCAAAGGCTACCCCTGAGGCTGGTGTTTTTCAGATCTTTACGTCGTAAGCGAAGTACTTCTGCATGATGGTGTCATAGGTACCATCTTCTTTCAGGGTGCGAAGGGCAGAGTTCACTTCCCGAGCAACATCTGCGTCGCGCTTGCGCATGGCAACACCAACGCCTTTACCCAGCTTTACGGCCTCACCAACTTCCTTGAAACCATCTTTGGTCAGAACGGTCTGTTCGCCTACCGGGTAATCGACAAACACGACATCCAGGCGTTGGCCCTCGAGATCCAGAACCATATCATCGGCAGTGGTGTAACGCTTGATGGTGACTACACCACTCATTTTTTCGGTCACAAAGGTATCCATAGTGGTGCCACGCTGAACACCGACGGTTTTGCCTTTCATGGCGCTCATGTCAGTAACGTCGGTGTCAAAACTCTCGGGGCCAAACCATCCGCCCGGAGTGTTGTAGTATGGCTCAGAGAACAGAATCCGCTCCGCACGCTCTGCGGTGATCGACATGGACGACATGATCAGATCGAACTTGCGAGCGAGCAGGCCGGGGATCATGCCGTCCCATGCCTGGATCACGAACTCGCAAGTTGCGTTCATCTGCTCACACATCGCGTCAGCCAGCTCCACTTCGAAACCGGTCAGCTCGCCATTTTCACCTTTGTACTCGAAAGGCTCATAAGGCACGTCGAATGCGATGCGCAGGCTTCTGGGGGCGGAACTCCCGATGCTTGTGTCCTGGGCTTGAACACCTCCAGCCATAAAGGCGAGAGCACAGCTTGCTGCAATAATCAGGTTTTTCATGTGTCATTTCTCCAATGGGCCGCCTCATGGGCGTTATTTTTGTGGAAAATTTATATATGACAATCGTCAAGATAGCACTGCACGTCAGAACTTGGGAGCCAGAAACTGCCTCATGCGTTCCGAATCGGGATTATCAAATACCTTCGCAGGAGTGCCCTGTTCTTCGATGACGCCCTGGTGCAAAAACAACACCTGAGACGACACATCCTTTGCAAATGCCATTTCGTGAGTAACCACGATCATTGTGCGGCCTTCCTCGGCCAGGCTCTGCATAACTTTCAGCACTTCTCCAACCAGTTCCGGGTCTAGCGCTGACGTTGGTTCGTCAAACAGCATCACTTCTGGCTCCATTGCCAGAGCCCGGGCAATGGCTGCGCGCTGCTGCTGGCCACCGGACATTTGGGCTGGATAATAGTCTTTGCGTTCATAGATGCCCACTTTATTCAGGTAGGCCTCGGCACGCTCGATAGCTTCTTTTTTGGGAACCTTGAGCACGTTGATAGGTGCTTCAGTAATGTTTTCCAGCACGGTCATGTGTGACCACAGGTTAAAGCTCTGGAACACCATGGAAAGCTTGGCGCGAATCAGTTCTACTTGCTTGTTATCCGCCGGGATGCGTTCGCCTTTTCGGTTGCTGGTAAACCGGATAGGGTCGCCGTGAACAATAATGTCACCGGAGGTAGGTGTTTCCAGCAGGTTAATGCATCGAAGGAAGGTACTCTTGCCAGAGCCGGAGCTGCCAATCAGTGAAATCACATCGCCTTTACAGGTTTCGAGTGAGATACCTTTGAGTACTTCAAGCTCGGCAAACGTTTTGTAAATATCCTTGCAGATCAAAGGCGCTTGGTCCGCCATGCGTGGCTCCTGAAGCTATTATTCTAAGGCAACGGTTTTACGGGCTGTGGAAGGCGAAATCAATACCTTTTACACACAGATTTACGGTTTTTCAGCGCCAAATTGCGTAGCTTATTGTGGCGGAATGAGTGTTCGATGCAAGCGTTTTGCCGATTTCAGCGGTTGGCATGATGGTGGCTGCTGAGTGCTTCATGTTCAACCGGAATACGAATAAGTGTACTGCCTTCCTGCTCCATGTCGCGCATGGATTTGCTCACGAAGCGCACGTGGGCCATAGCAATTTTCTGGGCGCTGGTCGGTCTTCCGGAGATAATGGCTTCGTAAAGCTGGCGGTGCTGAAGAACAATCTTCTTGCGCATCTCGGCGCGCGGATTGAGATTGGCTACGGATGCCTGCACGGTCATCAGCATCATGTTTTTGAGACTGTTAAGCACGTGAACCAGAATCGGATTGTGGGAGGCCTCCACAATGGCCTGATGAAAGCCGTGATCCGGGCGCGCGTTGCTCAGCGGGTCGGTGTCTTCCAGATCGCGGAAGGCTTTGGTTATCCGGTGCCGATCCTGGCTGGTTGCCCGCTGCGCGGCCAGACAGGCTGCTTGTCCTTCCAACTGTTCACGAACCTCCAGTAAATCGTAAAGCGTGCGCGGGTGACCTTCGAAAAGGCGCATCAAGGGGCCTTGTTCGCGAAGATCACCAGACCCGGGCACCATTGTGGAAACAAAGGAGCCTTTCCCGTGGCGGGTTTCGATGACACCGCGCCCTTGCAGTTCGTGGAGCGCTTCGCGGATAACCGATCTCGACACCCGCAGACTCGCTGCCAGTTGCCGTTCTGACGGTATTTTATGTTCTGGCGCCAGCCCGCCATCGAGGATGAGCCGCTCCAGCCGATAGGAGATTTCCTGTGAAATAGCCATTTTATTGCCTGTGAGGTCACTGGTCTGACCAGCGCCTGTTGTCTTTGTTGTTATTTAGTAGTTGCTTCTGATTGCATGCAAGCCCACTGAATATGGCTGATTCCGGGGGATTCGTCCATTTTTCCAAATTTAAAAACTGGTAGGACCAGTTGTCTCTTTGCTGGACTAAACCGGTGGCGCCTACGAATATCCTGTCTGATGCCGGGTATTTATGCCGGTGTTGCTCTGACCTCTATAAAAACAATTTCAGCGGAGATGTCTCAATGAAACCGAGCAAGACCCTTACCAATAATCGCGAAATCGGCGCGGCTTCGCAGCCCCGACGCTTTCTCAAATCCGCCGTCCTTGGCACCGCCTTCGCCGGCGCGCTGATGATGGCCGCCGGCCAGGCTTACGCCGCAACAACCTGGAAAATTCAGTCGGTCTGGGATGCGGGTACTGTCGGCTACGACCTGTTTGAAGAGTGGTGCAACAGCATCAAGGAAAAAAGCGGCGGAGAGCTTATTTTCAAACCTTTCCCGGCCAAAGCCGTTGCCGCCGATAACAACGCGCTGTTCGAAGCTGTGCGCAATGGTGTTTTGCAGGGCATGAACCCGTTCACCCTCTATTGGTCTGGCAAAATCCCCGCCTCGGTGTTTCTGTCGTCCTACCCTGCGGGCCCGGATCAGCCGCACCAGTGGGATACCATGTTCTACTCTCTGGGAATGCTGGAAAAGACCCGGGAAATTTATAAGAAATACGGTCTTTTTTACGTTGGCCCTATTCAGCATGACTCCAATATTATTCACTCCAAGAAGCCGGTTAACAGTCTGGACGATCTGAAAGGCATGAAGATTCGCGTGCCGGGTGGCATGGTTGCGGAAGTCTTCCAGCAGTTTGGTGTGTCAACGGTCAGCTTGCCGGGCTCCGATATTTTTCCGGCGCTTGAGAAAGGCACCATCGATGCAGCGGACTATGTGGGTCCTGCTGTGAATTACGAATTGGGCTTTTCCCAGGTTACCGACTACATCATATTCGGGCCTCCTGGCGTTATGTCTATCTACCAGCCGGTGGATCTGATGGATCTTACCGTTAACTTGCGGAACTGGAACAACCTGGATCCGAAACTGCAAAAACTGGTGGAAGAAGAGGTTCGAAATTATTCACAGCGCCATTATCTCACCATTCAGAAGCGCAACATCGAAGCCATGGAAAAGTTCAAAAAAGATGGCGATACGGTAACCCGGCTTAGCCAGGCAGATCTTGCCGAGTTCCGCCGTGCGGCTATTCCTATCTGGTACAAGTGGGCCAACAAGGACGAAGACGCCCGCGCAATATTTGATATGCAGCTTAAGTACATGATGAACGATACCGTTGGTTATGTGACGGAAGCCGATCTTGAAGGCGTGGAAGGCAGGTAAAACCGCGTTATCTGACAACAATAAAAAACACGGTAGGGAAGGGCAGGGACTGCTCCGGAAAAGAGGCGGTTCTCCTTCCCTGTTTTGTGGCTGAGGTAGTAACAACATGTCTGACCTAGAAGGCTTCGGATTCGTAATGCCGCACTGGTTTTATTGGGGCTGGGTGGCGGTGATGCCGCTGATTATGATGGCTTGGGATAGATGGGCCCGTGCCAGGGGCGCTGCACCTGCAGAGCCTGAAATGACGCCCGGCGAGTTACAGGCGGAAGCAGACGACCCTCTGATTTATCTTAAATTCGAAGGCAACTGGTTTACCCGCGCCATCGATTGGACCAGCGAAATGTCGGGCGAGATTGTGTCTTTCTGGACAATCAACGCGGTTGTTTTCTATTTTTTCGAAGTGATCATGCGCTATCTGTTCAATCAGCCGACGGTCTGGGTACATGAGGCCAGTTTCCTGTTGCTTGGCATGCAATATGTGCTTGCAGGCGGCTTTGCGTTGTTGCATGGCGCCCACGTGCGTGTGGATGTGGTGTACAACCTTTTGCCGGTGCGCGGCCGTGTTGGCATGGACATTTTCACTTCGATGTTTTTCTTCGTGTTCGCGTTTGTGCTGATGACCACGTCCTGGACCTTTTTTGAGAACTCCTACTCCATGAACGAAACCACGGTTGAGACCTGGGGCATTGAGTATTGGCCGGTCAAAGGCATGATGCTGCTCGGCTCCGCGCTGCTTCTGCTTGCGGGTATTTCCAAACTTATCAAGGACATTGTTCTGTTTGTCCGTCTTGGCCAGGAGCGTGTTGCATGACCACTAACACAGCAACGACGTCAGGCTCGGGCCTGATGAGTAAGTTCGGCACCTGGTTGATGATCCTGGCGACCGTAGGGTTCGGGTTGATCATCTGTGTCGAGATGATCAACATTCTTTTCTACGATCCGTTCAGCGACGACAAATTCCTGTTCAAGCTGGCGGGCAGCTTGTCCAGTGTTGAAATTGGCCCCTTGACGTACCTGATGTTTGGCTCGCTGTTTGTGGCGTTGATGATGGGCTTGCCGCTGGCCTTCGTGACGGGTGGCCTCGGGGTGCTGTTTGTTTATCTGGTCGGCGACTCGATGATGCTGAACATCGTGCCCAGCCGGATTTTCCCGATGATGACCAACTCCGATCTGGCGGCGATTCCCCTGTTTATTTTCATGGCGTCCATGCTCGAGCGTGCCGGGCTGATCGAGGAAATGTTCAGCGTGGTCTACAAATGGATGGGTGGGCTCAGCGGTGGGTTGGCGACAGCAACCATACTGGCCTCCACCCTTTTGGCGGCGATGGTCGGGGTAATCGGCGCGGCGGTTGTCACCATGGGCATCATAGCTCTGCCTGCCATGCTCAAACGGGGCTACGATCATAAGATTGCCATAGGCTCCATTATGGCCGGTGGCACTCTGGGTATTCTTATCCCGCCGTCTATCCTGGCCATTCTGTATGCGGTTGTGGCCCAACAGTCGGTGGGTGAACTCTATCTGGGCTCGGTGATTCCGGGGCTGATGCTCTCAAGCCTGTATATCGCCTATGTTCTGATTCGCAGCTGGTTAAATCCGAAGCTGGGGCCCCCGATACCGATAGACGAGCGCATTTCCTTGCGCGAAAAACTGCGTCTGCTGAGAGGTCTTGTTGCGCCTTTGATTCTGGTGGCTCTGGTTCTTGGGTTGTTGTTCGGCGGCATCGCAACACCGGTTGAAGCGGCAGGTATCGGCTC
>LAZR01002714.1_pt1 | contig 10092 bp, 19 predicted proteins | sample 329461 | NCBI WGS metagenome assembly LAZR01 (sample SAMN03002196, study PRJNA259156) | marine sediment metagenome | biome: sea floor; feature: Hydrothermal impacted sediments; material: marine sediment; isolation source: Loki non-amplified sample from Loki's castle hydrothermal vent sediment ...
AAGGTTATGCAGGTCTTGACTAGCAAGCAGCCTCCTAAAAAGAAATTCCAAGAGATAAGACAAGTGATTGCAGATGTTAGAGTCCGTGATTTCGCCCCACTTTATCGTTTACTGTTCGATAGAGTGAATGAAGTGTGTCCCAACAATATTTCGGCCGCTATCCTTGTAATTGCCGAAGGACAATCTACTGATGTGCATGTAGTTGACCACGAAATTGCAATGATGGCGACACTCGTTAACATATTGAGGTTAGTCGATGGGTAAATACTTCCAGTGGTGGCAACACTCATTAACCATATGGAGTCTATGGCGTATAAGAAAAAGTCGTTCTAACGATTGGGAAGTTCTTCATGAGATTTGGATTAATAGAAACCCTGATAATCGCAGAAGAATATATCCTATTTTGAAGGAACTTCATGGAAGAACAAGCGGGATTCTTTATTTGGAAGAGGTGGTTAGTAAGAGAACAGTGTTTGATCCTCTCTATCAGTTGACTCCGCTAGCATCTAACTATATTAAAAAACATTGGAAATTACAGTGAGGATATAATGGAATCAATATACGATATACTCTTAGCAGCAGCTGAATTATTGGCGCCCAGAGAACCAGATACAATAGTAATGGATTCTGTAAAGTGGGCCGCCGACGCACATCTTCGTGCTTCACAATTGAGACGTATTGCTAGTGAAGATTATACCCCGATCGGCGCAAAGAGTAATGGGTAAATATCAAGTCCAGTGGTGGGCTGGTTCGTTTGGGCAATGGGTTGCTATTAAGAGCTTTATTTTTCAACGTCGAGCCCTAAAGTATATTTCCAAACGTATAGTTGACAAGAGTTTCGCTCGCAAATGGAGAATAGTTGATACATCATATGCTGAGCAGGCTAAAAAGGATATTGGATTTGTAATGACAAGAGTGGTATGCAGAATAGAACGAGTTAAAGAAGGAGACAAGAATGAACAATAGAATATTAGCTGAAATTGAAGCCGAACGAATATACCAAGATGAGAAGTGGGGTGGTCCAGAACACGATGACCAACATGAGCCGAATGATTGGATTGCGTTCATCACTTGTTGGAATGGAAAAGCATTTAATTGTTGTGAAAAGCATCCAATTGACTCAAGAACGTTCCGTTTCAACATGGTAAAGGTAGCAGCATTAGCTGTTGCCGCTATGGAATCAGTAGATAGAAAAGAGGAGAGGAGATAAATATGTCAAATGGTATAATTACGCCGCCGGGAATGGGTCCAGCGACGCCACCACAGCCGGCTGCACAAATGAATATCAAGCCAGGCGAATTGGACGATGTTGTTTGCGAAGAGTGTGGCAACTTCACGTTTACAGCAGTGGTTTTGATGAAGAGAATGCCATCACTCATTTCTCCCACGGGCAAGGAAGCATTCATTCCTATGCAGGTGTATGCATGTAACTCTTGTGGGCACGTCAACGAGAGATTCATTCAGGGGATGGGCGGATGGTTCAAGTCCGATGGTGAGAAAAAGGACGAAGGCACGCCTGTAGAACAAGAGGCGAACGATGCAAACGTCATTGAAGGAAGTAAATTAGATGGTATGCACGCAGTCCTTCCTACGCCACCAGAGTTGCCTGGTGATTTTGATGGTGATGATGAAGGCGATAACGGAGAATAAATTATGTCGATTGACACAATGAAGAAGGTCAAAATGACGATTACGATGGACGTAACTATTCCACAAGGGTTAGCTCTCCGAACTATGTTTGATCATTGGAACTGGATGGCTAATATAGGTAGGAGCCGAGAGGTAGCCTTCTATGTAGATGGTGATGGAAATTTCCATCCGAATATTGAATGTAAGTTCAATGAAGAAATGCCAGAGTTGGATGATTTATTTCGCAATTTAGCTAAAAGAGATGAAAGTCATTCTGGCAAAGATAGGTTCGGTCATCCAATGTCGTCGTTCGATTTTGATGCTATTGCATGGCAAATAGGTGGTCCGATAGGTCATGACGAGTGATGCGGGTAAGGGAGACCTACAACGTCACATTCAGGATGAAGAGGAATGGAACAAAAGTTACGCGAGGACATTCGGTATGTTAAGATTTGATTGGCCAAAATGTAACGAGTGTAAACAATCGTTCATCTTCGAAGAAGAGGAACCGTTTGCATACTGTGATTGTGGGACTACTGAATGGGGAGAGTCAGGCAGACCTGAGAACTGGAAGGTTCGGCAGCGTCATCACTTGAGACAAACCATTGTCATCACTGATAACGATCATGAAGCGTAAGAGTCTATTCAATCACCTCAACGCCATCTATACTGACCAATCCGCAGATTATTATGATGAACTCAGTGTAGAAGATCGCAAGACATACAGCATCTATATGATCAACCGTTTGGTCAGTATGAATATAGATTTCGTTGAGATAGTAAATGCGTTTCAAAAGTATTGGGAGATTGTGAAAAACCGTGAGTCGTATTTGTTTTATAGTCAATGTTTACCGTTGGGTAAGCAGTGGAACAAGTATATCAAACCAAAGGTAGAACCGAAGCATGAGGAATGGGTGGTGAGGTTAATAGCCTTTCACTTCGAAGTGAGTCAATTAGAAGCCACGGATTACATTGATCTATTCATGGCGACACCAGAAGGGAAAGCACGTCTTAAAGAAATTCTTGAAATGTATGGCACAGAACCCCGTAAGATAAAGAAGGTTGTAAGATGAAATATGTTAGTGTAGATTTAGAAACAACAGGCCTTAATCCTGAGACCTGTCAAGTCTTGGAGATTGGTGCAGTCGCTCAAGAACTTGGTGGTGACGAACTAGGTAGATTCCATATAATTCTCATGTATGATGAATTACATGGCAGTCCGTTTGCACTCAATATGAACCAGCGCCTTCTTAAGGATATGACAAAAGAAGGCCACACTCCAGAATATGATTGGGATGATTTTTATGAGTGGTTGCGGAAATTCAAATGTGGTTTGCAAAACCCACATGGAATAATCGCTGCTGGAAAAAACTTTTCAGGATTTGACTTACCGTTTATTGAAGCAGCTGCCCCTCAAGTCGCCCGACAATTCTTCCGCCGTGTCCTAGACCCGGCCATCTTATATATGAAAGTTGGGGATGAAATTCCACCCTCCCAGGCTACCTGTTTGGAACGGGCTGGTTTAGCAGACGTGGTAACACACAACGCAGTCGATGATGCAGCGCAGGTAAGAGATTTGATTGAATATCATTTTAATATTAATCCTATGGTGGATCCAGAACCGAGTAATAAGGAATGAAACCTATAGGATGGGAGCGTTGGTTCGCTTGGCATTCCGTTCAAACGGTTGAGAAAAAGTGGATTTGGTTTCGCCATACTTGGCGATTTTGGGAAACTATTTGGGATGGGTATTGGGTATATTCTGATATGCCTGACTACACATCTGGTATTTTTGCAAACACTTTAAATGAGGATGGCACAAAGAAAGGTAGGCCGTGATGCCACACAAAATAGAAAAGCCGTGGGGACATGAATTAATCTGGGCGCAGGAACCTTCTTACGTTGCCAAGATGATCTATATCAAAAAGGGACACCGGCTAAGTCTCCAAAAACACGAACGAAAGTCAGAGACCATTTACATTCTTAGCGGTGTCATGCAACTACGGCATGGTGATACAATCCGAGAGATGCGTCCTGGCGATACCTCTCACATTGGCCCCAACACGATACATCGGTTTGAAGCAGTCGAGGATACAGAGTTGGTTGAAGTATCCACATCAGACCTTGATGATGTGATAAGATTTGAGGATGATTATGAAAGAATTGAATCCACAAGTTAAAATAGGGGTAGGAAGGGTTGAGTTTATCTCGTATTATCTTACCGTTAGAGACAAATCAAAGAAAGTTATATGGGAAGGTCAAATCAATGGTAAGGCCTTCAAAGGACCAGACGGACAGCCGGCATTACAACCTGAAGAGGTTCCGCCTAAGCTTGCTCAAGCATTACGACAGCTTGGGCGTGACGTTACGTACTATTCAGAATGGGTGCCAGCATGGGAAGTGATAGAGAATGGAAATAACGAAACTCCAAGTCAGGAAGATTGATAAGCTAGAAGCATTATCACTTATATTTGACTTTCACTATTCAAAAGTGATGCCACGACTCACTGAGGTTTACCTTGGTGGGTTTCTTGACGGCGAATTGGTTGGAGTTTTGACGCTGGGTTGGGGAGTTCGCCCACTTCATACCATAAGAAGGTTGTTCCCTTCCCTTGGGCCGGCTGACTACTATGAAATTGGTAAGATGTGTATGGCAGAGAAGATGCCCACCAATTCAGAGTCAGTGTTTCTCAGTCGAACTATTAGATGGCTCAAAGAAAACACAGATAAGAAACTATTATTCACTTGGGCGGACGGCGTGCTCGGAAAGCCTGGGTATGTATATCAAGGTGCTAACTTTCAATACGGCGGTTTCATCTGGACAGATTTATACTTGACGGCGAACGGCGAGAAGGTTCACCCTCGCACGTCTCAAGGTATCACAAATAAAATTCAAAAGAAAAAGGAAGGCGTATCTTATGGACACCGCCCAACTAGACCGCAGTTGAAAGAGTTTGGTTGGAGTCACATTCGCGGAAAGCAATTTAGATATGTCTATTTTCTTTGCGACAAACGAGAGCGGAGACGGCTGTTAGTAGAATCGACAGTTGCGTGGTCGGGTAAGGACTATCCAAAACACAATGCCTTGGAGTGGAAAATCCAAGACTTGGATACGGGTAAATGGAGTTTTTGCTCTCAACCATATTACAATCCAGACGCTACAAACGTAGCTAACAAGAGTGTCAGACGTAACGAACAAAAGATTGGTCAACTAAAGAAGTCTAGGGAGTTTTTTGAGTTATAATGGTGAAAGTCAAAGTGCGGAAAAAGGTTGTATCTCATTCACAGTATAATATGTGGCGTGCATGCCCATTGGAGTGGAAGTTATCAGCGGTTGATAAACTAGCCAAATCAGAGGATACCATTCACAACATCTTTGGTTCTGCAATGCACGATACCGTTCAAGAATGGTTGGACGTAGTATTCAATCGGTCTATGCTGGTGGCTCGAACGATGGACCTGAGCGACATACTGAAAGAGAGATTGAAGTTTCGTTTTCAAAAGAGCATCGTTGAACAGAATGGCCGGAAGATCTTTGTGACTGACAAGGAAACATTGGTGGAGTTTTATCATGACGGTGTAGCAATACTGAATTGGTTACAACTAAACGTAGAGAAATTCTTCAATGTTGTGGAATGGAAGCTCGAGGCGGTCGAGGAACGGTTGAATGTTCCAATCAGGCCCAATGTTAGCTTCCGTGGCTATCTCGATATTGTATTACGTCACAAATTGACTGGCGCAATTCGTATCATCGACTTGAAAACATCTACTAAAGGATGGAACAAGTGGGTGAAAGATGATAAATCTAAGACTGATCAATTGCTTCTCTACAAGAAATTCTACGCAGAGAAATATAACTTACCCGAGGATGCCATCACCATTGATTTTTATATCCTCAAACGAAAACTTCCCGAAGAGTCTGATTGGCCTATTCCTAGAGTCAGTAAGTTCTGCCCGGCGCATGGTAAGCCGTCCATGAATCAAATGAGCAAGCGATTTCAAGACTTTGTTGACGCCTGTTTTGACGAAAAAGGAAATCATATTACGAATCAGAAAGCCACACCATCCAAATCGTCGTGCCGGTTCTGTCCCTACAATCAAACTGAGCATTGTTCGGTAGGAGTACGTGAAAAAATTTAGAGTTGGGCGCCCTTGTATTATCGACCCTGGCACGGAGCATACTATGGAAGGTATACTGGTGAAGGTTCCACACAAAAACCGATTCGGGGAGTGGTTTGTGGTGGTCGCTACTGTAGGTGAAGATGTGCACCCGAAAACTTACGAGTATTTCCAAGCCCGATTTGATGTTCGCATCCTCAAAGAAAGAGTGAAAATGAAATGAAACACTTTACAGTTTTCTCCGAAACGCGTTTCGCACGAACGATGTTTGTAGACCAAATTACACCTCGCGAAGATCCTGTAGAGATAGATGGTGTAATAAATGGGGTGGACAAGGAACTTGTGAATCTCGTAAAGGCGATGAACAAATTTCCAGGCATCAGAACAATTGAGTCTTGTGCTGGTCACGGAAATAAACCACCTGCTATTTGGTTCCAACCTGACTCCATTGAAGATCTTCCTGCCCTACTCTATTGGTTTGATCGATGTCATTCTGGTTGTTATTGGCCGGTGCGAATCTATACTGACTGCTCTGCTGACCACGTTACATGGATGGTGAAAGCTAGGGTTGATGGAGAGGAAGCATACCAAGAAGCCGACAAGATAGCTGAATATATGGAGAGGTATATAGATGAACAATCCCAGCCGGAAGAGGGTTGTGCAATTGGATAATTTATATGAAATTTGCGAATGAAAACTGCGAAGTTACGAAAAATATTTGCGGCAAGTTTTTATGTATGTGTGTTTCTACCACTTTCCACTACTTATATATAACACACAATTGAGGAATTTGTATGAAAGAGTATAAAACAATTCAAATTGATGCTGAATTGAAGGATAGATTGACTAAAGTTGCCAAAGAAAACAATTGGCCTATAAGTGTAGTCGTCGGCCGCCTAATCGAACGGTGGTTGGACGGCGGCATGTCTGGCAGTTTGGCCGATATGGTGAGAAATGATTGATGGAATTTACATTTCCTAAAAACAAAAAGACTCCGTGGATATTCGTGTCGTGGCATAGGTTCTGGAAGGGAATCTATATTCATTTTCCACGGTATACAATTAGATTTTACCTGTGGGGCGTTGATAGAAGAAGGAGAGTTACGTGAGCAAAAAGCCGGGCTGGATTCGTAAAGAAGATAGAAAGAAAATCCTTTTCCTTTCAGATGACATGAGAATGACTTCGGGTGTTGGGGTCATGAGTAACGAGATCGTATGCAAAACCGCTCACAGATACAATTGGACTCAGTTAGGAGCTGCAGTAAAGCATCCTGAGCAAGGTAAGTTATATGATATGTCCGATGCCGTCAACACAGAAGTTGGCCTTGATGATGCATTAGTTAGGGTGTATCCGTTTACAGGCTATGGCAATCCAGAAACCATTCGGTATCTGATAGACAAAGAAAAGCCAGATGCCATACTACACTTTACAGACCCACGGTTTTGGATTTGGTTATATCAGATGGAACATGAGATTCGAGGGAATCTTCCGATTTTCTTCTATCACATTTGGGATGATACACCATATCCAAAATACAATGAAACTTATTATCGTTCATGTGATTGGATTGGGTGTATTTCCAAACAGACCTATAACATCGTCAAGCAGGTTTGGCAGAAGGGTAAGGATGATGTAGAAGATTGGAGAATCAGTTATGTTCCTCACGGTGTAGACCCAAACATCTTCCGTCCGCTCGATTCCAAAAAAGAAAAGAAAGAAATGATGACGTGGCGGAAGAAGTTACTTGGTAATGACGAGGTGGATTTCATTGTGTTTTGGAATAATCGAAACATTCGTCGCAAGATGCCGGGAGATTTGATTTTAGCTTTTCAGCATTTTATCAAGCAATTACCAAGAGAAAAGGCTAATCGGTGTCGAATGGTCATGCACACACAGCCGGTTGACGAGAACGGAACCGATATTCCAGCAATTATTCGTGACCTTGCGCCGGAGTGTAAAGTCGTATTTTCTCTGGAACGCATGTCGCCACAGGCTCTTAATATACTGTATAATCTTGCTGATGTGACAATCAATATAGCGTCTAATGAGGGATTTGGTATCGGAACATTGGAATCCATGTCTGCTGAAACACCAATTATTGTCAATGTTACCGGCGGTTTGCAGGATCAATGTGGATTCATGACGAAGGCCGGGGTTTATCTGCATCCTGATAAACATTTCGGCACTGACTTTGGCACCAACGCAGAGAAGAAATATACAAAACACGGCGAATGGGTGCTTCCAATCTGGCCAGCACAACGTGGTCTGATTGGTTCACCACAAACCCCATACATCTTTGATGACCGATGTGATTGGAAGGAGGTAGGAATGCAACTTCTCAAGTTCTACAATATGTCGCCGGAAGAGAGAAAGAGAAGAGGCGCCCTCGGCCGTGAATACGCACTCAAGGAAGGCTATACCGCTGAAGGTATGGGTCAGTGCTTCATGGATGGTATGGACCGAGCATTTGAAGAGTGGGACGATGGCGCCCGCCCACTTAGACACACTTTAGTTAAGGCGATATAATGAAATTTTATAATGTTACACTTGAAATAGAGAAGATGGGCACAAAAGTAGTAAAGATGTCCGAAGATCAATTATTAGAGGGTTTGAATAAATGGAATGGTAGACGCACCGTAAATGTTCCTACGGTTGGTTTGATACGTGGCCGTTCTATCACGAAATTCTCTTACGAACGGATTGTTGAAGAAGAAAATAAGTTTGCGATCAAGTCGCCAGATGCGGAAGATAGCAACCTGCAAATCGTCCCTGACACGCGGGACGGACCAACGATTGTCATTTGCCCTTTGAATGACCCCGTTCGTTCAATTAGCTTTATGGGAGATGGCGATAAGGTAGTAGGGAAACTTACTTGGGAAAACAACGAACTAGATTTCACAGGAGATGCCACCGAGGCAGCGAAAATCTTTCTAGAAGCAGTTGGAGACTTACTGAGAAGTAACGATGGTTAAACCACTAATGGTCATTCGTGCTCCCTGTAGCACGAGGTCTGGTTACGGAGATATGAGCCGTGACATTATCAGGCACTTAATCAATATAGATAAGTGGGACATTAAGGTTATGCTTTGTCCTTGGGGACAGACTCCAATGAATGCGCTCAGTGTTGATAATCCAAAAGACAAACCTATCATTGATAGGCTAATGTCGGAACCTAAGTTGCCTAGAAAGCCGGAGGTGTTTATTTCAATTACTGTGCCCAACGAGTTTCAACGAGCAGGGCATTACAACATTGGCATCACCGCTGGTATTGAGACTACGGCATGTTCGCCTGAGTGGATTCAGGGAATGAACAGAATGGATTTGATTCTGACTATCTCTAATCACTCCAAGACGGTGCTACAAACCACAACTTACAACCCTCAAAAAGATGGCATAAAACAAGAACAACTTCGTTTACAAAAGCCAATTGAAGTGCTTCACTGTTGTGCCGATACAACTGTCTTTAGGAGGTTAGCACAAACGGAAATCGAACCGTCGGTTGACGAGTTTATGGCCAGAGTAAAAGAGAACTTCTGTTTCTTGTTTGTTGGGCATTGGCTTGCAGGTGGAATAGGACATGACCGTAAAGATGTGGGAATGCTAATCAATGTGTTTCTTGAAGTGTTCCGTAAGTCACCAAAGAAAAACAGACCAGCACTTATACTGAAAACCAGTAGCGCTACCTTTTCTGTATTAGACAGAGAAGAAATTCTAAAGAAGATTAAAGCAATCAAGGATAATATCGGCGCCCAGAATTTCCCAAGTGTCTATTTGCTACACGGAGACTTGACGGAATCCGAAATGAACAGTCTATACAACCATCCAAAAATGAAGGTGCATGTATCATTTACTAAGGGAGAAGGATTCGGCCGCCCATTGTTGGAAGCCTCGTTGAGTGGCAAGCCCATCATCACGTCAGGCTGGTCAGGCCATATGGATTTCTTGAATGCAGAAGATGCGATCATCTTAGGTGGAACACTTCAACAGGTACACGCATCAGCAGCATGGCAGGGAGTAATCAATCCTGAAACACATTGGTTCCAGGTAGATTACAAAAATGCAGCAAACGTAATGTTTCACGTCTGGCGACACTATAAATTATTCCGAAACCGGGGCGTCTCGCTCGCCAAGAAGAACGCTGAACTGTTTAATTTTGATGCTATTCAAAAACGAACAGAAGAGTTGATGAACCAATATCTCCCCGAGTTCAAGATTCCAGACGAAGTGAAATTGACCCTTCCGAAGCTCAAGAAGATTTCAGTCAAGAAAATAAAGAAGGAACCTAAAGAGCCACCCGTTGAGAAGGCTACGTTAGATGTAGTTGAGGGAGCAGATGGCCAAACT
>LAZR01002715.1_pt1 | contig 10088 bp, 8 predicted proteins | sample 329461 | NCBI WGS metagenome assembly LAZR01 (sample SAMN03002196, study PRJNA259156) | marine sediment metagenome | biome: sea floor; feature: Hydrothermal impacted sediments; material: marine sediment; isolation source: Loki non-amplified sample from Loki's castle hydrothermal vent sediment ...
TCTTCATATCTTTCCACAAAAACTAAAATATTTCCTGTTATTCGTGAGATCTACCAATTACCTTCAGTTGAAAATTATTCTGTGTTTTTTACATCGATCTCTTATCAAACCTAAAAATTCATTTAAAATTTCTTTGTTCTCATCTGGATTTTCAAAGTCATAAGTCTTAGAGTCACCATTTATATATTTAATTAGTTTCAAATGGTGGGCTGTGCCTGTTCGCATTGACAAATTCCATCTATGATGATCCATTAACATAATTCTCTCTCTACTATCTTTGACACAATCCATATTCAGTATTTTTCCTAAATCGATCTTACCGATATCTTCAACTAAGGATCTTACCTCTATAACACTTAATTCAGGATCTTTCGAATCTAATCTGTCATGCAAGTTCTTAAATTTTTCAACTAACTGCTCCTTCTGAGATTCCTTTCTCCCAAAATGTTTTATTGAATAATCTGCCAAATCTCTCCCCTTTAATTGGATAATAGCCGAACCATTCCTTACATAAAAAATCTTATCTTCATGAAATACGGGTTCATCAGAGGGGGAGATTTCAATTAATATAATTTAGACTAAAGAATTTAAAGCTGATAAATTTGATTTATTAGTTATTCTAATATATGATAAATATGGTAAGTGATAAACATAAAGAAAAAATAGAATTTGCTGAAATTTATATTAGTGGAAAATACATCGTAGAGAGAGATTACATATTTACTAAATTAAGTTAGAAGTTATATAATAGGTCAGAGTTTATGGATAAATTAGAATTTTGTAAATTAGGAGGATATGATTTTCAAAAACTTGTAAATATCTTTCTAACAAAGCAAATGGGATTTAATATTCAATTTTATGGAGGTACTAAAGACAGGGGTCGGGATGCATATTTTAAGGGTGAAGCAAAATTAGTTCCTAATGAAGAAATATGGAGCGGAACATGGATCTTCCAAGCTAAATTCAGAGATTTCCTCAGGCGTGGGGAAAACGAGATGAGAAAAGAAATAATAAATACTTTGGAAGATGAGTTAAAAAAAATAATTAAAAAATATGAAGAAGAATGTGATATCTATATTTATTTTACGAACATCGATCTTACTCAAAATGACATCACAAAAATGGATGAAATTGCTGAAAAATTTGAGATCTCTCATTTTCAAGTTTTTCATTTTCCACATTTTGAATTATTTTTATCTCAATATGAAAATATTAAATGGCAATTTCCTAGACTTTTAGATATATCCGATTTAGAACACATATATAATAAGGAAATTAATGAAAGAGCTATTGCCATTATGGAAGAGATTAAAGAAAATATGGAAGTCTTTGCAAATACTGAGATCTTTTCTAAATCAATTGATGTAATAAATGAATATAATTTTGTTATCCTTTATGGACCTCCAAAAATGGGTAAGACTATGATTGGAAATGCTTTATGTTTTTTGAAAATAAGGGAAGGATTTGAAGTTTATGAAATTAATACTCCCAGCGACTTCTTAAAAATATACAAACAATCTGAGAAACAAATTTTTTTTTGTGATGATATCTTTGGGAGTATTGTCTATGATGAGAATATCTCAAAACTCTGGATTAAGGATTTTTCTAAAATCCAAAGAAAGTTAGATAAAAACCATTTAAGTGTCTGGACTACTAGGAGTTTAATTTTTCAAGAAACATTTCAGCAGACTCGGTTAGATGAATATGAAAAAGTGATTGAATCAGAAAAAGTTTATGTTAATGTCTCAGATTTAACAATAATTGAAAAAGCTCATATTTTGTATAATCATTTAAAGTATTCAAAAGAGATGGATAATATAAAACCAAGGTTAATTGAACATTTAATTCAAATAAAGTATGATATTATAAATCACCAAAATTATTCACCTGAAGCAATAAATAAATTATGCAAATTTATTATTCCAAGGATAGACACTAATATAGAAATAAATGAGCTTCAAAAATTAATTTTAGAATACCTTAATAAACCTGAAGAAGCTATAATAAGAGATTTTAATAACCTAGAACAAACCCATAAATATTTTCTATTAATATTATTTTCTTTTGGTTCCAGAATAGAGAAAACTCTGCTTGAGAAGAAATTTAATAGACTGTCAGACTTATTTGGAATAAATCTTCTTGGATTATTTGATTCAGTTATGGATATCTTAAATGGAACTTATATTAAATTGATTAAAAGAGAGACAGAGCCAATTATTTTTTTCTCTCATCCTTCTATAATGGATGTTATATTTGAAATATGGAAATCAGATGTAAGTGTTCAAAAATTTTTTTTTAAATTAGGAGGTAGCTACATTTTAAGAGAAAATCTTAAACGGGATTCAATAAATAATGACGATAAAAATGACTTATTAAATAGTATTTTTGAAAATGAAATATTTGAAGAAATCGCTTCATGTCTATGGATAATATCAGAATCCAAATCACGCATTATTGATAGAAATGATATAGCAATCATATGTGAAAAACTAAATCAAAAATTTTTTCAAAAATATAAGAATTATGCCCTTAATTTTGTTTCCATCCTCCAGTTTATAAAAAAACACAAATCTATGATGAAAGATTTGTCTTGGTTAATAGAATTAATGGATTATTCAATTGAACATTTTTTTGATTTCTTTAGAAATTTCAATGAAGAAGATTTATTTAATATATTAGAATTAATTAAAGATTGCATTCCTGACAAATTTTCTCATTTTATAAGAGAATCACCAGATAAATTGGATTCAATTGTAGATCTCTTAGATGGTCTAAAAAGCATGGTAATCATTTCAGATAGACAACTCAATGAGCCTTTAGATGAAGAGGAGAACAATGTAAGAGTTGCAGAAATTGCAAATCCAATTATAGAAAAATATAATTACCTTCTTGAAGAATATGATTTTTATGTAGGAACGATAGATATTGATTTAGATGATAAATATAAAGACTATTTTGATGAAAGAGATTATGAAGAATTCCGACAACTTCAAAAGTTTAAACAAACTGAAGACCAAAAAGAAAAGGAAACAATTGATTTTATGTTTAGAGACCTAAGAGATTAATAAAAATTTAGATAGAAATTCTGTTGAATTAAAGTAATTATGTTATTATTTCATTTTCTTTGTATACCTTCTCTTATTGGATTGAGATTTCTTTTCTGGTTCAGGTAGTTGTATAGGATTTGGAAATGAATCAATAATTACTTTAGTTGCGGCTTGACTACTAATAACAACGCCTAACTCATCGGTTATTTCATCATCTGCTAATCCGTTTCCAGCAAATGCAAAAAGATTAAAACTCGTTATGAGTGATAGATTTTCATCCATTGTAAGAAATTTAGCATGAGATTGAGAGGGTTCTTTGGTTATCTCTATCTTGTTTCCTGTCTGTTGGTCAACAAATGAGTATAAAAATTTGCAAAAATAATGTGATAAAAACGATTTTTTGTGATCTATTCAAGAGCAAGTCCAATTATACCCATAACATCTAACTTATCTCCTTGACGTACAAAAGCAGCCTCCCAGAAATCCCTTACCCTTCCAATCCAATCATAATCTATTATCACAAATCTCGAGGGATGACTTGTAAGCAAGAATCTCAAGTTGTGAAATGAATAATGCCTTCCCTCAGGAGGAAAAAAAATTAATGCCTTATCTCTGGGATAGCGCGTTATGGCTAAGTGGTGGATGTCCTTGTATCTAGGCATTTTAAAACACATCTCCCCGTCATATATCCCATAATTCTCATGAATGCAGTCTGTTCTTGGTGAGGTGATTCTTTTTTCGCAAATGCTACAGATTTTTTCTGATATTGTTGATCCCATGCTACTAAACAGCTTGAAAGGGTATAACAATTGCAGGCTTTCTATCTGGTGTGAAATGAGATTTAGCTGGTAGCTGTCTGTTGGATCGTTCCAATAATCCAAGTGATTGCTAAGATAGTCAAGCATCTTTTCACTATCCACGAAATTATTCCATGAAGAATAGTATAGTTCATTCCTACATGATTTATGGCGTTCCAAGTTAGCTCCCAAGCAGCGATACGCTTTATTAAATGCACCATCTGAGAGATAATTCATTCCTTTATTTCTTGAAACGTCAATCCATTGATCATATTGAACCGCATATTCCAGTTTATCATAACCGTCCATATAGAACATTTGAGCAGAAAAAATCATCCTATAAATCCACGTTTTCTTAGCAAGAGATGGATTTCCCTCAGAAACAAATGTTTTTTTTATTAATCTTAATTCCTTTAAAATGTGATTAACTAACTCTCTTGGTCTGTGTGTAAAACGCTGGATCTCTTCATTTATATCCTCTAAATCCATTCTTAACTTATTCCTTCTTGGAAATCTTGGGAAAGTGAGTCAAAAAATCCCGAAATCCTTCATTATTTCCCTCATAGGTGGTCTTCTTCGATTTATTCCCATCCTTATCATCCACGATGAATGTAAAATTAATTAAGGATTTTTTTTTCTTCTTTTCCATTTTCTTGATGAAGAAATGGGAAAGAATATTAACAACGATGGGAATGGCAATACTCGTGACCAAGAAAACGGCAACCATCGTGATTACTTCATAAAATCGAGTTTCCTCGTAGTCGTCATCCTCAACGGGTAGATTTATCTTCAATCCTTCTGGTAGCTCTTGTTGCAGGAACTTATAAATGTCGTTCGTCATCTCGGGGTACGTGCTTCCTTTTAGTTCAGGAGGCAACATAAGAATATCAGAATCAAGGCATTCAGCCTGAAGGGAATCACTTATTCCTGCGTCATTTACATATTTTGAAAATGTTATTTTACTTTCTTCAAACATTGATACTCATATTTCCACAAGATTAGTACTTATTAATAATAATAGGCCTGTAAATAAAGGAATTATTCCTACTATTTTTCTAATTTTCATTTCCATTTTTTAATTATCTGGTATTTTGTTTAATAATTGGATATTACCGACAAAATTTAAATTTGATCATTCTGGGCTTATAAAGATTTTAGCAGCTAAATTTTTGATCTCAGGAAAATAAAGAAAAAAAACTAAAAAGATTTCGAGGTTACTAATTAGATCTTTAAGAAAAAATTAGTTTGAATACTAATTATTCAATTACATTCAAAATTTTTGATTAATTCTTTAATCTCAATTACCCAATCTTCATTTTGAAGTAATTGAACAGGTTCTTCTATTAATTCTTTTTTATCCACCTTTAATTTATCAGCAACTTCATTAAGGAATCTATGAAAGTTATTTTTAGTGATGTTAGGTATGATTAAATTATGTTTTACCGTATTAATATGAGCAACTTGATATTCTAAACTTTTTGGCACACTACAATAATGAATATGAATTGAAAAATAGATAATTTAATTGCAAAGTTAAATAGTATGGGAGAAAACGACACACTCCTTTTATATGTCCATAATCCTAATTTTAAATCAATATCCTCACACATAGTTAGTGAATTTCTTACTAAACGCAAAAATATTATATTCATCGGGACAAATGCTTCTTGATCGTTTTGCTTATAAAAAGAGACTTAGAGAAAAAACATGGGAGTGAATAAAAAGAGATAAGGAATTTCTTCATAATTTGTTATTTTACAGGTTCAAAATCATCAAATATTTTCGATATTGCCTTATTTAGTTTAGAAATAATAACATCAGGCTTTTGATCTGTAATGAAATACTTGTTTTTTATAATTGTATTTTCATGCCTTATTTCTGATTCTTCACATTTATACCTCAATATCTTAGCCAAGACATTGAAAATTCGATATGATAATCTCGGTTCAAACTCATATAGTTTTAACCTTCCTTCTAAATTATGACTAAAAGAATATTTGATGATTCCATTTTTCAGTGTCATCGGATCAAATCCAAATCCGAATGCAAGTTTTGGTTTAATAATTGGGTTTTTATTAATTAGATTCTTTCTTTTTTTATATTTGGAATCATTTTGACTATTCCCCATAAGTGGTAACCACTTAAGTAAATCTATTTGTTTTGTCGGATTTGATTCTTTTTCACTGTCCATTCTTGATAAAATTTTATTAATAATTTTAAATATAATTAGTTATTAATCCATTATTTTACTGGAATCAATCAAAAGGACTACGATCTTTTTTATTTAAAAAAGTGGATCATTATGTAGTTAAAAAAAAATCTAAAAGAAGCAATTGTGATATAAAAAGGTAGTTAGAAATTGTCATATAATAAAAAATTGAGTTTAATACTCTCAGATTTACGAGCTCTATTTGAATTAGACGAAATCTCAGTAGTCGATTTTCAATCATTTCTAAATAAATTAAAGACTAAAGAAGTTAAAGATTATTTAGTTGGATTGAGCAAAGGTTCTAAACCGGAGCAGGTTTTAAGAGAAACCTTCTTCACTATGAATGCAGAATTGGCTAAATTTTTGTTTAAAAATATCTTTCCTGAAGTTAGTCAAGAAGGCAGCTTTATAGATTATTTAATTAAGGAAGAGCGAGAAGAAATAATCCTTGAAATAAAACCTTTATATACTGCTATCTTCAAAAAGGAAAAGTCAGGAGCAAAATTAGTTAAGATCAAGAAGAATAAATTAAATCCAAAAGCCCATGAGGCCCAAATTAGTAAATATTTACATGAAAAAAGAGATTATGTTGTTCTTACTAACTTAGAAGAATGGTATTTTTTCAGCAAATCTGCTTTATTAGAAAAAACCATCAATCCATTTGGACATACTCACTTGCTTGATTTATTAGAAAATTTCAAACAAGTTGATGATTTTTGGCAGCTTCTAGACAATCAAGAAGACATTGCATTAAAGGAGCCTCTTGACCACAACTTCTTTAAGAGTTTAAAAAGTTGGGTGTCTCAACTAAGTAGGATTAAATTTAATATTGAAGAATCCAAAAAAACTGATTTGATTATTAATTTAATTAACAAATTTATTTTTATTCATTCTCTTGATAGTTTTTTTGTAATAAGCAAGAACTATATAGAAGAAGAATGGTCAAATATAGAACGCAAATGGACTGCCAAAAATAAATTACGTTTTTTGAGGAGATTTCTTGAGGATATTAATGAATATTTTTATATAATTTATGATACTGAACTGTTTATTATAGCTGAAGAAGATAAGACTATTCTAGATTTTATAGACAAAGATGATCAAAACATTGAGCTATTATATCAACAGTTAAGAATTGTTTTAGGCATAGATTATGACACATCAACTTTAATTTGGATTCCAGGAATAATTCAATATAACCTCCGTCGTATTGACGAGGATATATTAGGCAAGTCTTATGAGACATTTTTAGCTGAAATAAGAAAAGAACAAGGAATATATTATACTCCTAATTATATAACTAATTTTATAGTTTCAAATACCGTTAATACATTTTTTACTAATCTAATCTCATTATTTGAAACTAGCCTGAGAAATAAAGAATATGATAAATGTAAAAAGTTGCTTAATGAACTATTTTCATTTAAAGTAATTGATCCTGCGTGCGGTTCAGGTTCCTTTTTAATTAAAGCCTTAAAGAATATTTGGCAAAATTATACTATCCTTAATGAATTAATAGAGGAAAAGTATAGAAGATATAGTAGTTTCGGAGGAACAATACAGAGGGTTGAAGAAATAGAGAATGAATTCAAGGAAATCTTAACATTAAAGAATACCTTAAATTTTAACAATAAAAAAAAATTAATTTCGAAAATTATTATTAGACATATTCATGGTGTTGACCTTGATAAAAATGCTATAGAAGTTGCGAAATTAAATATTTGGCTAGAAGCTATAAAGTTAGCTCCAAAAGAGTTCCGGTCTGATCGAATTACGAAAGAGATTAATCATATCCTCCCTGATCTTGAAATGAATTTATGTAATGGAGATTCTCTAGTAGGGTTACCAGATGAGGAAGTTATACAATATCTTTTAAATATTCATAAACGTAATTTAGAAGAATTATTCAAATTAAGAAATAATTATATTAATGAACCTGCTAAGATTGAATATGTAAAACAAATTGTTAATACTAAAAACAGAATTAGAGAAGATTTAAACAACAACTTTAAAGAGTATTTAACAAAAGTTAATATAGACATTCAATTTCTTAATCTTACGTTACCTTTTCACTGGGCATTGGATTTCTGGTATGTTTATTTTATGGATGCAACTAAAAAATTCTCACCGGAGTTTACAGGATTTAATTCAGTAATAGGAAACCCTCCTTATTTTACTATACGTGGAAAAGGTACGGGATCTCTAGTTCAAACTTATAGTTACTCTTATTTACAAAATGTTCCTAATTGGAAAAGTCATTTCAGGAGTCAATCTGATATTTATTACTATTTTATTATCAAATCAATTAATTTGCTTAAAAAAGGAAGTAATTTCGGGTTTATCATAGAATCATATTGGCTTGAAAATGATTATGCAGATAAGCTGAAAAAAGAAATCATAGAAAGTTGTTCTCTCAAAATTTTAATTAATTTTGGAAGAGTTAAGAAAATTTTTGAAGATGCTGATAATGATACATGTATTTTGCTGTTTGAGAAAATTATAGAAAAAGAAAATAGAATGAAATATGTCTATTGTAAAAAGAATTTCTCTGTTGGCACCCCCCAACTAAATAATAGAACATTAATTGCTCATATTATCCAAAATATCTCAAAAGAAGCTTTTTCAGATGAATATATTGATATCTTTTGGGTAGAACAAAATAGTTTAAAGACCACAAAATGGGTTCTATCCAAGTTAACGGAAATGATTACTAAAATTGAAGATTATAAGGCGTTACTTGGTAGTTTATGTGAAATTGGACAAGGTATGGTCCCCGGTAGGAAGAAAGAATTTAAGATCTCCTCTCAAGAAGATATCGGTGCAGGAGGAGGTTATTGGACTTCTAAAGATGATAAATTTTTTGATGTAGTAAATATAAAATCGAATACTGCGTACCGAATAGAGTCATTGTTTCTTAGACCTCTTATAACTAATAGTGGAATTAGAAAGTTTTTTATTGTCCCTAGTAAAGACTATCTTATTTATACAGTACCTTTTCAAGACGGAAGAGAAGATATTAATAACTATCCTGGAATATTAGCTTATTTAAAAGATAATAAGAGTGAATTAAAAAGTAGATATGACTATAGTGAAAATCCTACTGAACAGAAGTATCCTTGGTACGGGTATCAAAGAATTCAGAATATAGAATTATTTGAGACTTCTAAAATTAAGATTTTATGCCCATATAGAGCTGAAGAAAATAGATTTGCCTTAGATAATACAGGATATTTCGGAACCACTGATATGTATGCAATTGTCCCCAAAAGCAACTCCAAAATTGATTTATATTACTTAATAGGGATTTTGAATTCAAAATTGCTAACGTTCTGGTATAAAGAAGCTGGAAAATCCAAAGGCTTAATTTTAGAGTTTTTTGCTACTCCCTTAAGTAAAATGCCTATAGTTCTTGATGGAATTGATCAAGGAACAGTGAGTAAATTAGTATTAAAAATTGTCGAACTAAAAAAAATAAATTATCGATTTGGACAAATCTGGTTTGAAGTTTCACAAAATTATAGAAATGGTACGATAACTCTTGAAAAATTGTTATTTGAAGATAAAGCTAAAATCCAGAATGATGAATTTGAAAAACTTTGGATATCGAAAATAAATCAAATTCCGGATATTAGTAAAAAGTTTAAGAAGTTTAAAATAGTAATAAAGGGTAAAGTAGGTTTACAAATTTACGGAATCGAAGGTTTCGAAGAGATACGTTTATTGGATTTAGAAACGACGAATCAAGAATATAGAGATATAATATACCTAGAAATAAGGCAGTTATTACAATCCCGAAAAAAAATAAACAATTTAAAAGACCTATTATCAAAATCGGAGATATCTATTATCAAACCAAACATCTGGGAAAAAACTCATAATCTAATTAAATACGCAAGAAAACAGTTTTCAAAAGAATACGATAATTTCTTACCTGATATAATTCGCGTTGATCTTATTGTTCAAGCACTCGAAATCAATTTGGATATTTTGATATTCCAATTATATGACTTAACCCAATCCGAAGTAACTATCATT
>LAZR01002716.1_pt1 | contig 10087 bp, 15 predicted proteins | sample 329461 | NCBI WGS metagenome assembly LAZR01 (sample SAMN03002196, study PRJNA259156) | marine sediment metagenome | biome: sea floor; feature: Hydrothermal impacted sediments; material: marine sediment; isolation source: Loki non-amplified sample from Loki's castle hydrothermal vent sediment ...
GATTTTCCACATAAGTCTCCAGGTGCAGAGCCGTCATTTCGATTGTGATCAGCCAGGGATCGGTATCGACGATGAAATTAGGGCTAGTGAAAATCAGATGATAATCGCCGGCCGTCTGGCCGACAAAATCATTCCATTCCGTGGCGTCCTCCGGGAGAATGGTAAATGTTCCTGATACCTGTTGATCAGCAAACGATCCGCCGGCCGGGTCCTGGTCGCCACTGGTCACCGGGAAAAGAACTGTCCCACCGTCAATAATCAGACTCGCCGATTGCACTTTATCGAAAGCTGACCCGTCTTTGGTTAACGAGGCCGTCCAGCCCCCCAGGGGGTGATAAAATAGGGCGGCATCATTGGCATAGGTACCAGCCGTGGCGAAGGTCGGGAATTTCGAGGTAAATGTAGGCGTGGCCATTAACAGTCCATCGCTCGCCGTTCGGTCAAATGCCAGAGTCACATCTTTAAAAGCCGCGCCTGTGTAAAAGCTGCTATTCGATGCGCTCTTGGGTTGGCCGGCCTCCTCGATTTTCATAAACGGATTGGTGGTGGCCATCGTGAAGGTGTTGGTCACTTTGTCCACGCCAGAAATGGTGACCATTCCGCTTGTTACCGTACCATCAACGGAAAGAGTGATTGGGTTCACGCTGCCATCGTAGGCGCCCTTGGTATAATAATCCCCATCCACTGAACCAGCATTATCACCTATAGTGATGGTCTCCACGGTCACGGCTGACTGAATAACATTGAAAGCCGCCCCCGCCGCCCCCGTAGAAGATGCGATGACGAGTTTCAGCATCTCGGTTCCATCGGGTTGGGTATCCAATGTGGCCACTGAAGCGAAGGCGGTGGCGACCAATGCCGCCGATCCCGCCGTCTCTACATTTGACACGCCACCCATAATCGACCTGAAGATGGGATAGATCAGTTCTGGCAAGACCGGCATTTCGAAACTTCCCGTTACGTCGTAAGCTCCAGGAACGGGCGGTTGTTGATTGAGCGGCCGCTTCCCCGCCGCATTGGCCATAAAAATTTGCGCCTCGGTTGGCGTAATGCCCACCGTACCAGGGATTACGGCCAGATCGCGCCAACCCGTTGCGCCGCCGCCGTTGCCGCCGATATTCCAATCGACGCTACCGCCCCCTGCACCGAAGGCAGTCTCAAACTGCGCCCTATAAAATTGTTGCCATAATTGCTTGGGAACTGGTGCGGTCATTTTTCGCCCCCTTCATTTTTCCGTTTTATTTTTTCTAATAGATCGGTTACGTCACTGGCTGCCTCATCTGCCGGCCATTCGACCGGGTTGACTTTGCGTCCTTTGGCCTTCGTTTTTGGCGGATCTGGAGTCATCAATTGGCCGCCGTGGGCCTCGATTGTCGATGCCAAAGATAGATTGACCTCGCCTTCCACCTCTCCAATGAAATCCTTCACTACCACCTCGATGGGGCCATCATAGATATGCCCCGTCTCGAATTGAAATCTGTATTTCATAATCCTACCTCTTTGGCTTATGTGCGGGTTTAGCTTTTTTGCGCTTGCGCTTTTTCTTGGCACGGTCAATCATTTGGTCAGCCTCTCTACTTCGTCGTCGAAATCCTTTTGGGCATTGGCGTTGACTTGGTTTATTGCCAATTCCAGCGCGGGCCAGCGCCCGGCGTGTATGGGAGCCTGATCGGCAGCAAGGCCAATGACCATAGAGGCATATTGCGTTTTTGCTTCCCAGCTTCCCTCCACCGGCAAAGGGCGGTGAGTGATGCGTCGCTCGCTGCTGCGCTGGAGTCTGAAAGTCCTGATGTACGTTGATCTAGTTGGCTTGGCAGGTTTAGCCGTTTGGGTATATTGCGTGATTAGAGTAGCATCTTCTGCGCGCACAAGCAAGCGTTTGATTGTTGCGAGCGTTGCAGCCCAGATAGCGCCAGTGAATTGCTTTTGCAATTTTTTTGCTGATTTTGTATCAATAACAATATCAACATCAATTAAACTTTTCTTGGCCATCAGCCGCCCCCGCCGAAAAACAGGAAACGATGTGTATATGTGTATCCCCAGTACCGTCGCAGTGGCGGCTGCACTGGCGGCCAGGATACCAGGCCATATGAAGGGCTGCCCGGAATGAAGCGGTATTCGGCGGCTTTGCTGTTGGTAGCCAGACTGGCTTTATTGGTGAGGTTTAAGAATGTTTCGAGAATACTTTTCCAGAACAGGTTAGCGGTTCCCTCATCGGCCGGGAATTGCTCCGGCACGACCTCGATTATCATAGCTATGCTGTCAATATCGTAGGCGACATAATAGCCACCGGGAACCATCCGCATATCAGAAAAGCCGTCCTCCGGGGGAACGGGCCCTCGATTGACGTGAACCACAGCGGGAAATAATGCGACGTCTGCGATTTCGCCGGGATTGGAATTGTAGCCATAGGCCGTTATGATCCCTGGCGTTGGCGTTGTTATTGCCAATTCCAGGGCAGCTATAGCATTTATGGCCGCCTCCAAATCAAAGTCGAACGCCATCAGGTATCATTCCTTAGTCGGCGGCAGGTCACTTTAAGTAGATTGCCCCCGCCACCCTCGTCGGACACTTCAAAAACCTCATATCTCACATCGTCACTATCAACGATGACATGCTGTTCTCGGATGGCCGGTAAAATATTGGTTGTCAGCAACCGCTCAAAGAAAAGCACGTCAACGACATTGGTCAGGCCGCCCGCGTCGGTATGCTCCTCTATTGCGTTGCGCTGCTCATAGGTCGGCGTCAAGCCAGTCAGACCGGCAACATTGGCTTCAGTATATTGGCCGCCACCGCCAAGCGTTTTAACTTTCACATCAATGGTTTTTTTGGGGCGCCTGATATGGAGCCTGCTGCCAAAGGGCATTAAGGATCATCCCCTTTTTGCATAAAGTCCAGGGTCAGAACGCCGGCCTGCAGCGAGTTTCCACCCGTACCGCCGCCGGGCTTGTTGCGCCAATAGTTGGCAAGTTCAAAGAATTGATCAGACACTTCTTTGGCGTCAAAGCTACCCTCGCCCGTGCGTTCTGAGAGTGTATAGGCTCCCCACTCGCCGGCTAAAGTCTCGAAGCCTAGCGCCGTGGCTGCCGTGTTGCCAGCCGTTTCAGTAGCGATGAGATAATCAATTTCGGCATCTGAAAAGTTGCGCTTGTCCGGGCGTGGGCCAGCATTTTCTACGGTGTCACCAAGGTTGAACCGGACGACACCACGGGCAGATGTCAGATCATAAGTAAATGCCATTGCTCGCCTTAGTTTGGATGCAAGATGATATCGAATCCCGCCGAACCGTCAACATCATCAACATTACTATCCATTGTCATTTTTACGGTCGTAAGCGGTTCAAAGCACGATGGTACAAAATATTTGCGCGTTATATTACTCGAGCCATCCTTTATCAATCCCACGATTTCTTTGATCTGCCAAACCTCACCGTTTGCTTTTACTTTTAAGATAGTATTAACAGTAGCCGTTTGGCCTGTTGCTTTATTCGCACTGGCGTAATAACCAAGTAAACACCCATCGCTTTCAGCGGGAATTTTGAAGACCGCCATCAATGTTTGATTGTTTCCAGCATTAATTTGGGCGGTGACTGTACCATCAGTATTTCCAACAGCGTAAATCGTACCAGCATTAACGCCACCAGAGCCAGCAGTCAAGACCGTAATACGATGTACCATTTGGAGATTGTTTGTTAGTGTCACCCAGGACGTACCGTTAAGAGTTATGGTCTCATTGACTAATAGTCCAGTAGTACTTAATAGCCCGGAAACACGCACCGTTCTGGCGCCAGTACCATCCGATGTGTCCGCAGAGCTAGTCGATGTCATAGTATAGACCTGACCAACTGTCGGCTCATTCCAGACGCCGCCATCCCAAATGTCCTCGGCTGCCGCGCTATCTACATCAGCATTGCGACCAAATTTGTTGACCGAACTATGATTCCGGACATCGCCGGTCGCGACATCAAAATAAAAGTCGGCCACCCGTTTGAGGCTCTGGGGGGCGGGCGATAGGGCCAGGACCTCCTGCGGGCTGTAGGGCGAAAAAGGGGAAAAAGGGGAAACGAAAAACATTGTGATAGAAATGGCTAAAAGGAGGAGTACAAGGGTTATTTTTAGCTTCATAATCACCTCTCAAGGAGGGGGGCCGCAATGGCCCCCCCTCCTTTTACTTTTTGGTTCGGCGTGTGGCTGCTGCGGGCGACGGCGCGATATCGGGCTTGAGTTCGGCTTTGATATTTACTAATTCATCTGCCATTGATCCAATAGCTATTGATACTTGCCTGGTTTGTTGGCCGACATCTAAAGCCGTCGAACGAATTGCCGCCAAAATCTCATCAGTCCGATCTATCGTTTCGTCAAACTCGGTCTTTAGTTCGACCTCATCAGTTCTGCCAATATCCGCCTTTAGTTCGGCAACCTCGGCCTCCAACATTTTCACGGCCTCCAATATCTCGATCTGCCGCTTTTCCGTTCTCTTGGCTATCGCGCTCGGTGTGGCCATATGGGGCCTCCTATTGATATATGGTTGGTATTGTGTAAGTGCCACCCGTGCCAAATTCCATCACTACCAGGTTCAGTCGGTTGCCAGCGCCAAAGCCGTAACGATTTTCCCAGTACTGGGCGCTATGTGGAAAGTCTTCAGTGTCCACAATGAGCTGCAGCCCGGTTGTCAGGCCGGTGTCGCTGGGGTCCTCGCGACGCTTCAAGACTGGCTCGACATCCAACTGAGTCCCAACCATGTAACCGCTGGGAATCCAATCCCATTCGATGACCCAGCACCCATTCGTGCGGCCAATCACGCGCCCGGGATGCATTGTAGGTAAGTTGGTCAAGGTGGCCGTCTGCGTGCCGGGGATAACTCTGATGTCCGTAAGCTCGACGAAATCCGTCAAGTCTCTGGTGGCAGGCGTTTGGGCCGAGTTGATAAAGACGGCGACGCTGTCATTACCCTGAGATTTCCCGAAATGGTGGGTCAAGTCGGCTTCGATGGTCACATACGGGTTGTTCGTATCTGAAATATTGGCGACGGTGTAATTGCTTTCCAGGTAGTGATCCTCAATGGCCTCGCTTTCTGAACCAACAACCGGCGGATAGACTACCGTATCACCATTTGCGCCAGGCTCGATGGTCAAACTCCCCCAGTTCGGATCATTGAACGTGGTTTGGGTGTTGTCGAAAATGCGCTTGAGAAGCGCGAAACGGATACTATTCCGATTCTCGACATCAATACCGCTGACGTGGCGTTCCATATCGGCAACGCTAAAGTAAGCCATAGAGACCCGATCCCAACCGATTCCGCTTTGATGGGAGACCAGCGGGTAAGCCACGTCCCACTCGCCAGTGACGCGAGTCAAGCCCGGGCGGGTTTTGGGCGCGAAGCCCATATCCTGCATACGGCCCACCCCGGAAAGTTTATACTTTTCCTTGTGGTTCTGGGTGTTTGTGGCCACGAAAATAGAAATTAACATATCTACCTGTGCATCGCGCCGGGCCAAATAATCCACAATGGCCGATAAAATGGCCTCCTGTCCGACCGTCGCGTTAAACACGCGGTCGGTATTATTCAAGTTTAATGCTCCGAAAATTGTACTCATTATGTAAAATCCTCCCGCCATCGGAACTCAAGATAAAGGACCTTACTAATCGTGCTGGCATCCTTTACGATGGCATCTACTTTCCCGACTGGCACTGTCACAGTTCCGGCGGAGTCGGCTAAAACGCCCACCGTATCAGATAGAAAAATGGGGTCATCAAACGCTTGATCAGCCAGGGTGAAGCCTTCTACATAGCCGCGCTTGAGACAACTAATTGTTTGATTGATTGCACCCGCTTGAAGAGAGAGACATCGCGCTTGGCGTTCACCGGCTGCATTGGCATCCGCTAATTGCCCCTTACCATCGCTATCAAGAAATAATGGCTGCCCCGCTGTTACGGCTTCGGCTAGACACCTTTGGATAATCTCCGCGTCTTCGGGCTTGATGACCTCAATATTAGCAGTCGTGATTGCTAAATCTGTCATAGTTAATACTCCTAAAAACTGATATCGGGCCTTAATTCTTCGGCGGTCTTTGCCTCTGGCCCGCTCTGATTTCCGATCATCTTTTCAACGATAGATTTAGACTTGGCCCTGGCTGGCGTGCCGGGTCCGGGCGTGTCACTGTCGGTTTTGACGAGATGCGGATCAGTTTCGGCCAATGTTTTAAGCGCATCTTCAATCCCGTCATATTTCCCATCTTCATTTAGCTTAAATTTCGAACGATCGACAAGAAGCCAGGCTTGCAGGGGTTTATGAAAATTTCCAGCTTGACTGATGACTGCCGCCTGCAGTAATGCTTCAGCGGCCTTGACCTTAATAGCTTCGGCCTCAGTTGTGGCCTTGGCGGCCTTGGCCTGAGCTTCGGCGGTTTCTGCCTTTGCCTTTTCGAGTTCGGACATTTGAGCCCTGTTGGCGGCGTCTGCCTCGGCCAAAGTTTGCTTGGCTACTGTCAAGTCTTCTATGCCCAATTCCGCCAGAATCTCGGCCCTAGTTGTGGCTTTAGCTGTAGACATAGCCCGTGTTAGCCGATCTTTCAATACCGTTTCAAGTTGATCTTGAGTAAAAGTTTTTGGGGTTGGTTCCCCCTGACCAGCGCCCGCCGCCGTCGCGTCTTTGTTTTCCGGCTGTTTCGTGGGTTCTACAGGTTCGTCTGCCATTTTATTTTACCCGCCTTTCTATCCGCAAGCGTTGCGTGATGCTTTGCAGTGCTAACTATTACTGTATTCGTGTATAAATCACATAAGTTGTAAGGCTGCCCGCAGTAATCGTCTCGCCGCTCGTCTCGTCGAGTAACCAGTCGATTGTTTGGTCCGCGCCGCTTGGAGCATAGACAAATGGACCACCATCATCCAGGGTGTACGCGTCGCCAGAACCACTCTCGATCCCGAACCAGCCCGCTGCGTATCCGGTCGCTTCTGTGAAGGCCGATTGCAACTCAGCATCTACGGCAGCAAGAAAGCCATCGACATCGAGGTCATCGCCGACAATAAATGTCACATCATCGCCGGTTGCATCGAAGTCCGTTGTCGTCCTGATAAAAATCTTATGAACAAACCAGATTTCGCCATCGGTAATCGTAGCCAGGGTTCCCGATCCGCCCGCAGCCGCCGTAAATGTAATAATCTGCGTCAAAATCGTCTGATTGGTGCCGAGGTTCTCGGTATTAAGGGCCTGATAAACAAAGGTGTCATTCAAGCTTAATCGCTCGGCAGTCAATGTAATTTCATCTGTCCCGTTAATTTCAATGTCGATCTGATTATTTGTGATGGCGGTGATGCTTGTATCTGCGTCTGCATCAAGGGTCAGTTCTTTACCGTTGATATCCAACGAACCGGCATTTACGCCAAAGTTCAAACCTCCCGAACCAGTGATAATAATCTCCTTCGCCAAAATGGTGTCAAATCGCTGTTTCGCTCCGATGATAAGAATTGAGGCTATTAATAAAAAGGTGATCAATTTAAGCCAATTTCGGTTATTCATAATTTCCTCCAAACAAAAAGGGCAGACTCGAAAGTCTGCCCGTAGGTGTAACTTCTTGCTCCCCGCCCGAAGGTGGGTGATTTATTTTCGTTATACTGGGGGCGGATATCGTATCCGCCCCCCTTCTATTGTATGGAGACGTTACGCCCGCTGTATTTTTCGCCTCGCAGGATAGGCTTTTTCTGTGCCGTTAATCCCGCTAACGTTGCGGGCGGCCTCTCCTAATCGAAATCTAGCTGGGGGGGCCTCTCAGCCCCCTTGCAAGTTTAACCGGTCATCTCCGGCCCCGCTGAGAAATTATCCGCACGGGCGCCCAAAATCAACAAATCCTTTTTTTTATAGGCTTTAGGCGCTTGTACAGTTTGATATGTTCCCTTCCCCAGGATGGGGATTTTACTTTTTTAAATATAGTTTCATACCTGCTCGCACGGTTCATATTGGACCTTTGTAATGAGGGCCGCCCTCTATCTTCCACTACTTGGAGATTATACCAAGTTCGCATCGGGGAGGGCGAGCCCATTTTTTAGGGGAGGCTGAAAGCCTCCCCAGGGGCGTCTCATCCCTTTGCGCCTGCTATATACAATCCGGAAATGACAGGATCATCTCGCTTTTATTGTACACGGCTTTGTATCCTCTGTCAATGCCACTGCATTCTTCCCCCGCACGCAGGACCCATCCAAAAATTGAACATATGCCTCGTTTATATTTCCGTGTCCACAACAGGCGTTCATTACAAACTTCAGGGTTCCGGAGGCATGCGTCGTGCCCTTCATTCGTGTAAGGTTTGTCGCAAATTCCGCAGTTTCGCGCAAGATACGAAACCTTGACGGATTCTTTAGTATCGGAATAAACCCATTCACCCTGAAACAATTCTATATAATGCCCTCTATATTTTGACATAATCAGTGACCTGATATAATCGCCGCAATCTCTTTCATTTTCGGCGGCTTGTATCCTGTGATCAATTCGAATAGCGCGGACCAGGCGGCGTATTGGTGATTTATAACCTTGGCAAAAAGCTTGAGTTGCTCCCGCTTGGCTAGTGGGGGTGTGCCTGGCCCAGATATGCCACTGTCGGTTTTGACGAGATGCCCCGCTTCGGCTATCAGACTATCAATTAATCTGACATCGGCTTTATGCTCAAAATCTTGCGGATCTCGTTCTTGCTTTGAATTCCAATATTCCCTTAAATAACGTTCGTCAAGGATACTTTTCCGGTTATCTTCCAAAAATTCGGCGGGTTTCAGGGCGATAAAAGCTAACCTTTGTGACCAGTCTGCCACATCAATACTATCAATATCATTGTCATTGAAGCTTTCCATCATTTCAGTAGCTATCATATTACAAGCCTGTAGACGCTCTGCGTCTGTCCATTTCGCACTTATTTTCATACCCTCAAAGTCTCCCCAGTCTGACTGTTTCTAAATTCCTTCAAGCACTTATCTCTCGATCTGCATATCCGCCGCCCAATCGGAATCATTTGGCCAAACGGCTGAAAATCTTTTGCGGCTTCGGAAACACATTCTGTGCAATGCTCTGCCGGCTGCAAAATAGATCGCTCCTCATCAAAGCCGCGCTGGGCAGCCGTGCTATCCCAGAAAGTGAGATATGTTGGCCGCCCCTGTTGGCCGTAGAGTCCCGCCCGCCTGGCCAAAGTCCCGTCAAGTTTCTGCTCGCCGCTGGCAATCTGTTCGGCGAAATTTCTCAGGAAACCGTATTCGTTCCGCACGATCTGCCCTACTCGGCCAAAGTCGGCTTGTGTCATTTGTTGCCAGCCCCCCCGCTGCATAGCGGCGCCGGCCAGGTGAGTCGTTTTGATCTGTTGCATCATTTCTAATTGCCACTCAGCCAGGCCAATGTCGCCATCCCTGAGCTGCTGAGAGACGGCCCGCATAACCTGACTCGATGCGCCGATCACTTTATCGAGCTGGTCCCGTATCGCCTGGCGGCTGACAAAGCGGCCGGTTTTGCGGTCGGAGTATTGGGCGGCCCTCTCATTCCAAAGATATTGAGGCGTCAATGGGTTGGGCTTAAAATTAGGGGGAGTCGGCATCAGGCTCCGTAGCGTCTTCTAATTCGCCGCCAATTAATAGGCTCGATAACTTCGCTATGATCATCGCGAGATCGGACGCGCCCACGGGATCATTCGCAGCAAGCGTCCGGCAAGTTTCGATCATCCTGACTTCTCTTTCTGAGAATTTCGGTACATTTAAATTTTCGTCATTCATTTAGTGATACACTTCCTTTGTTGGCTTCTGGATCAAATAAAATAGTCTGGCCCAAATCCGAAATGGAAAGCGGGGGAGATGGGGAACTCTTGGAGATTATCTTTGATTTAGCTGGCCCCCATTTTTCGGCCATCCTCATTTCAACTATTTTTTTAGCCCGATCAAATTCATATGTACCATACTTGATCGGTTCTGGCGAAAAGGAAACAACCCCCCCCCCCCAACCGCCATGATACCAAGTCTCTGCAAGCAAAAATAAAAACACCTCGGCTTCCGGTATTGGTGGCCCATATTGCCAAAAGTCCACGGATTTACCTTCGTAAGGTGGGCATTGCAGCCAA
>LAZR01002717.1_pt1 | contig 10087 bp, 12 predicted proteins | sample 329461 | NCBI WGS metagenome assembly LAZR01 (sample SAMN03002196, study PRJNA259156) | marine sediment metagenome | biome: sea floor; feature: Hydrothermal impacted sediments; material: marine sediment; isolation source: Loki non-amplified sample from Loki's castle hydrothermal vent sediment ...
TAAAATTAATGGTTTTAGATCTGTATTTAAGGTCCTTACGTTTTTGTAGTGATCCTTTTATTTTATTGAAACTAATACTATTTTCCATCCAACATGAGACATTTTTTATTGCTTAAATTATTAAAAGGGATGAATTTGAAAAAGATATAATGTTGTATTTGTGGAGTATAAAAAAGAATCTTTTATCTAAGGATTTTTTTCGTAAGAGAAAAAGAATTACTATTCAGAAAAACTTCAAAATTAAATTTCGAACATTTTATGTGCTTAAAGACAAAAAGAAAAATAATAAAAAAAGGGATTTAACAATTTTTTGTGTAAGTGATACGTATTACGCCATAGTTAGTAATGATTGATTCTTCACTAGATAGGAGACGATTTCTTTAGAAATCTGTTCCGTATTTGGAATAGAGACATTTTCTAACCGAGTTTTTAAAGTCGTGTCAAAAATATCTTTTAGTTCAGTATAAAGTAATTGGTCAGGGGTTTTTGTTGGATGTTTATCTAATACAGCAAGACGAATCATTCCTTTGCATGCCATAGCTCTTCTTTCCGTCAATTTTGATAAATATTCACCAAAAAAATTTGTAACATTCATTTCATAGCCTCCAAGATTTCTTCTTCTGAGAGCTCTTCGATTATGCCTGTACTAGTAAATCCTCGATTAAAATACTTTTTCAGGAAATTTGGCATGATCCAGGCCATGGTTTCTCCAGAAATTCTTAATATATTAGCAATTAAAATTACCAATAATGCCCAATTTACCGTACCTTCTACAGGAGTAAATAGGGTGAGGAATCCTACGAACATTATACAGATACTATAGAATTTAACTAACCTATAACGGCCCTTTACCCATGGTTCGACTGCATCACTAGAACTAAATGACTTTAAAGACTCCAATGTTGCTATAAAAGACCAAAGACCAAAAATAACGAAATCAGCTCCCACAAAAATATTATGTAATAAAAAAGCGATATTCTGCTGAAAGATAATAGAATATTCAAATATAGTGAAGGAAATAATAGCTAAAGTTCCAAGAACGAGAGTAAGTGCTAAAAGCAACTTAAAAGGAGACTTACGATCTTGATAGAAAGTACGATTAATAAAAATTAATCCTACACCCATTGTAAGTATCGTATTGACATCATATAACATTATATTTCCAAATATTAAAAAGAGCAGGGTGAATGCATTCATAAAGAAAAATATTACTAATATTAGGAGATTTTTTTTCTTAGTTTCTCGCCATGTCCTTAATAAGAAGACTCCAGTTATAACTCGAAAGACCAAAAATATTATAAATAAAAAAGCGGCTTGATACATGATATTAACCTCTAGTAAATTTATTTTTTTAGTTTTTTTTATGTAAATTTATATTGTTTTATGTAAATTTATATTATTTTTCTGTGAATCTATATTTTTTTATGTAAAAATACAGATTCTTGCATAAAATATAACTGATTTTATATTTAAATATATCCTTTTCAAAAGGGATTTAAGGCTCTTTAGATCGTCCTTAACATAAGATTTTAAAAATTCAATAAATAGAAAAAAAAAAAAATTATAGGTTGGAATTAACTATTCAATTATTTCGAGGAACCAGAAGGATATAGAGTATTCTACAACTTTTTGATGTCTAGTCTTTAAATAGCAAAAATATTTCCTGTGTTATATAAGGTCTCCTCTAAATCAAGATTAATATTTCCACCAGAAGCAATTTCTACTGAATAGTTTATTCCTTCTAATACTCTTGTCATCATAAATTCATGGGCTCTGAAACAATCTTCGAGTTGATTTTGGCTCTCTTCCGCATAACAACGTGCTATTGCAGGAACTAGCTCAGGAATAAAATCTTGACTTATCATAATCTCCTCAGCATCTATCATCGTTTCTTTTCCAATTGTGAAAGGATTATATACATCCATATGGGCAAACATAATCTTACAAACAAATAGAGATGCTTTAATTTCTTTCATAATAAACTTGATTCTATTTTTATCATCTAAAAACTTTTTAAACGTTATTGCGTTAAGAATGTCTTCATTGGTAATAGTATCTGAAGTATCCATTAGTTTACTTACTCTTTCCGACATCCTTTTTGAAGATAACATCAATTTAAGGTTCATTTTATTCTTTTTATAATAATCCCTATAGAAGGCGGAAAGAAAGGAGTGGGCTCCAAGTACTTCTTGATCTTCAGAGAGATCTAAACTATATTTATTCTCTTTAAACTTATCCATAAAATGTTTAATAATCAGAAATTTTAATTTTAATCGATGTAAGGCAAAAAATAAACATAACCTTGTTTTAGTATATGCATCAACATTTCCTCTTCTAACCCTATCATGGTGATCGCGCTCATACATAACAATCGGTTTCAATTTCCCCACGATATTATTGATAAAATATTCAATAATGTTTTCAAGGGGGTGACAATCCAGTATATGAAATTTTTCTATTAACTTCTGACTGGATGGCTGACTATGTGGTAAATCTTTGATTTCATCATAGTTATAATACTCTAACAATAAAGAAGTCAAGGCTTCCATTTCTAACACTGTTCGACAAGGAATGAATACTTTGTTTAAGTCATATAGGATTGTACTACTTTCTGGCATATTAGAAATTCCTTTTGATGATTTATTTGAGTTTGCTAATAATAACCCTCTTTTTTCAACAAGTAATGTTCTAGATTATCTTGAAAATAAGCTTTTTGATTGAGTCTAGAATCTCCAAATTAAAAACTTGTATTCAATTTGGTTCAATGAAATAAAACACAATTTGGTGCAATAAACCAATAATAAGACATAATTTTAATTTTCTTTTGAATGATAATTTTTGGTTTATGACATAATGAATGTCATAATATGTCATAACATTTATATATTCATGTCAGTTTTAATAGTTGGTGTGATATAATTCTAAAAAAATAGGAACAAATGGTGTTATGAAGTTTGGTTAAAAAAAAAGAAAATAAATGTCCGAATTGTTTTGAATTTTTAAAAAATGAAAACTTAGAAATATGTCCATTTTGCGGAGTAGAAATTATTATTCAGGGAAGAAAAATGTTTACCTTATAGAATAGTGACATTTTAAAAACTGTTGAATTTGATCCGACGAACATATGGTTGTTTACAGATCCCGTGGCTTTCGCAAATTTCAGGTTTGAAGGGAAATTAATAGAATTAGAACAAGACATCAGATATAGTGTAATTCGTGATGATTTCTGGCAGGAAGATGATATAGAATACTTACAAGAAATTAAAAGACTTTTAGATGAGAGGAGAATAAAAAAGACTCCAAACTATTGGTTTTGCAGTCCATTTCCACCAATATTTAGAGCATTAAGTGATGGTAAAATTATAATTTTGGGGAAAAAATATCGTTTTAAAAAAGGAGAAGAGATAGTGTGGCGATGTCAAATGGATAGAGAACTACGCAATATGGATGGTCCTGTTTTAATTGGTAAATTCAGTAATAGAAAAATGACATTGTATTGTAAAGAAATGGAAAATGCCATGAAAGGCAAACTTTAATTATAAGGTGATAAAATGGGTATAATAAAGAAAATAATAGGAATAGATCACAGTAGTGGTCAAAAATCCCCAATTGATAAGTCAATAAATATCTCAAATGTGGATTCTAATAATGTATTTTTACTCACTGATCCAAGAGCCAAAAAATCGTATGAAACAGCAAACAGATTAGATGTACTAATACATGATATTAAATTCAATGTTAGACGGGGTACGCCTTGGAATAATGATGAACTAGAATATGTCGCCGAAATAAGGAAACTACTTAAGCAAGAGATAATTAATAGTAAGGGTGCTTATTGGTGGACCTCACCACACCCAACCGTTTACCTTGCTAGAATGAAAGGATACATTCGCATTAAAGGTAGGGCATTTAAGTTTAAAAAAGGTGATAGCATCACATTTCAATGTCGCATGGCAAGAGAGCAGCGAAATCTTAAGGCTCCACTACTAATAGGAAAATTTAGCCTAACTAACAAATCAATGCTATGTGGGGAAATGAAACCTGCTATGAAGGGTATGTAAATTAGAATAAAAAACTAGTAATTTTTTTTTTTAAGTGAATATTTGCAAACTATGAAAAAGAAGTTCTTGGGTGAAAATAAGCTTCCTCAGGGAGTAAGACCTAAATTGAAAAAATCACCTGATTTGATAGATTTAATAAATTTAATGATTGTTCCAATTTGTTTTGGAATTTTTTCAATTTTGCCAAATATCAGATCTATGTAAAGAATGCAGAATAGTTTCAAATTGTACTACTTTCTGGCATATTAAAAATTCCTTTAGACCATCAATTTTAGTTAGATAATCATTAACCCTATCATTCACAAATAATGTATTAGATTTTCATTAAAATAAGTTTTATGATTGAATTTTAACAATAGATAATAATATTTATTAGCCATTACAAAATATTTTGTTATAAAAGATTTCAACTTTTGATTAAAAAATTGCTTTTAATAAAGTGAGTTTTGAAACTTAACTAATAATAGGAGATAATTATGAGTCTTCCACCAAAAACCATGTTAATGGACTTAACTCTAAAAGAAAAGGAAGTTATGGAACGGTATTACGCAGAATTAGAAAGATCAAAGAAAGATTCATTAATTGGTATAGGGAATCTTATTGAAAATACATCTAAGATTATGCCGAATAAAATAGGTTTGTTTTTCGAAAATCAATCTTGGACATGGGAGCAATTTAATAAAGAAAGTAATGCTTACGCAAACTATTTTGCAAAATTGGGTTTAAATCCTGGAGACGTTGTAGCCTTGATATTAGAAAATGATCCCGAATATCTTTTTATTGGTACAGGTATAAATAAGACTCAGGGGATATCTGCTCTTGTTAACACGAATCAAAAAAAACAAGCATTGGTTCATGCCATAAAGACCGTTAGCCCTAGATGGATTATCGTTGATGGAAACGGCTTAAACTCATTAAATGAAGTTATTGATAAACTTCCAATAAAAAAAAGTCAAATATATGTAATTAATAACCCACAGAATAAAGCCCATGATTATTTGAATCTAAAGGAGGAGCTAGATTCTGTCTCAAGGGATAATCCATTGACAACAAAAAAACTCCGTATGGAAGATAGGTCAGTTTATATTTATACTTCCGGAACAACAGGGCTCCCCAAAGCAGTTATTTTAATAAACTTTGTAGGAGGAGGTTTATTCCACATGTATGCTTATTCTCGAATAAGTTCTGAAGATATTGTTTATGTAACAACTCCACTTTATCATTCATTAGCTACTGTGGTTTGGATAGGAGCAGTTCATACCGGAGCAGCTATTGTCTTAAGAAAAAAATTCTCGGCTTCAAAATTCTGGAAAGATGTGCATAAATATATGATAACATTCACCATTTATATCGGAGAAATTCCACGTTACCTCTTAAATCAGCCAGTAACTGATTTTGAGAAGAATCATACACTTAAAAAAATGCTTGGTGTTGGATTAAAAAAAGATATATGGCTACGCTTTAAATCTAGGTTTGACATCGACCATATATTTGAGTTTTATGGTGCCACGGAAGGATTCGGTCCAATATTTAACGCAGATGAAATTCCAGGAATGGTAGGTCGCATGAATCCGAAGACTCATCTTATAGTTAAGACAGATCCGGAATCAGGTGAATTTTATAAAAATGCATCCGGTTTTTGTATCAAATGCCAGCCAGGAGAAACAGGTATGTTATTATGGAAAATAAAGGATATTGGCAATTTTGAGAAATATACAGATAAAGGGAAAACAGAAAAAAAAGTTGTGAGAGGGATTTTAGAGGAGGATGACGCATATATGATTACGGGAGATTTACTTACATTACATGACAACCTTTGGCTTTCATTTGGAGATCGTTTTGGCGATACTTATCGTTGGAAGGGAGAAAATGTATCCACTTTAGAAGTAGAAAATATTCTAAATTCACATCCAGGCATCCAAACGAGTGCTGTTTATGGGGTTTCTATACCTAACACAGAAGGGAAAGCTGGAATGGTTTCACTACAGTTAAAATCAGGGTCAAATTTTGATATAGAGAATATTTCAAAATTTGTGATTGAGACTCTACCTAAATATTCTATTCCAATTTTCCTAAGAATTAGAGATAATTTAGCTTTAACTGGTTCGTTAAAAATAACCAAAACTGAGCTTCGTAAGGAGGCATATGATATATCGAAAATTAATGAACCGATATTCTTTTGGGATTCTATGAAACAGTCATATACTAAATTTGAAGCAAGTTATAATCAAAAGTTATTCGGTGGGAATTTAAAAATATAAATACTAGTACAAAATCATACTTTAAATTATACACTCATTTTTACCTAATCATTATTATTAACGGAGCAATTTTTGCTACTCTAGGTCTTGTTCTTCCATTCCTTACAAAAAATAAAACACATATTTTTATACGATTTTGACATTATGGTAAATGGTCAATTTATTAGTCAATTAATAATTAAAGGTGAAAAAATGGCTCGAATTGAGAGAAATATCGAAATTAATACACCTCAAGAGAGAATTTTTGAGATTTTAGATGATACACTTGCGAGTCCTAAATGGAATTTAGCAGCAAATGAAATTACCGAAATCTCTGAAGGTAAATTTTCAGTAAAGTCTACCATTGGAGATTTTACCATGATTCGTACAGAAACAGTAAAACCTAAAAAACTATCTTTGAAAATAGAAGGTGGAATCTTTAATTCTATGGGTTATATTTTAAGCCCAAGAGGAGATATGATTGACGTTAAACTCTGGGGCGAATTTGATGATGAAAAGAATGAGAAAATCCTAGTAAAGGCAGGAGAAATATTATTAAAGTGTTTAAAAAATTATGCTGAATTTCTTGAAGAAGGCGGAAACCCTGACGATTTTGATAAAAAGCAAATAACAGTTGCTCCCTAGTTGTAATTCTTTATTCCTAATTACTCTTTTTTTTTTAATATATATTTCTGATATTAATAATGCTGCGAAATTTTTTGTGTTTTTTCTGAGTAGAAAAAACTAGAATTTAAAACCTTAGATTGCCGTCGCTCATTGATCGGTAATTATCTAGAGTAAATTTTTTCAAGTAGTTGGAATTAGAGTCCCAAATATATAAAGGGTCTGAAATCTTGTTTGGATCATAACCTTCTTCTTTAAGGTTTACCTTTTTTAATTTAAATGTTCCTGTGGTTTCAAGATCCTTACGGGTTCTAACAAATATGGGGATTGCATATCGTGGAAGTGAATTATTCAAAAATTCGGAGAACTTTTGTACATCAAAAATTTCAGAATTAATGAGAGTTATGGCAACCATTCCCCCTTTACCATCAGAATGGGGTATTTTCACACCATATACTACACATGATCGAATGCCAGCAAAAGATAAAATAATTGATTCAACTTCGGAAGTTGAGACATTTTCTCCTTTCCACCTAAAAGTATCCCCTGATCTTTCGACAAAAGAAACCCATTGATCTTCATGGAGTTTAAGGATATCTCCGGTGTTGAAATATATATCCCCATCTTCAATTACATTTGTTATTAATTTTTTCTCTGTCGCCTTTTTACTTTTATAACCTGTAAAATCACTCTTTGGAGTCACTTGAACAAGAACTATACCTGTCTCTCCTGGTTTGCATAAAATACAATGTTTTTTTTCATCCTTAAGGATCCCATGGGAATTCTCGTCTAATTTTACAATATGAACTCCGGGGTATACATTCCTACCTACCATTCCAGGTTTTCCAGAAACGTTGACAAAACCTCCTATCTCAGTTGAACCGAAGTACTCAACTATATGTGGAACGTTAAAACGTGAACTAAATCGCTCCCACACATCCTTTTTCAACCCAAGGCCCACCATTCTTCTCAGAGGTGATTCATTTACGAATTCTGATTCTGGACGATTCAGGAGGTATCTTGGTATCTCTCCTATATACAGTGTGCATGTAGCATTGTAATTCTTAATATCTTTCCAATATTCAGAAGCAGAAAATCTTTTACGGAGAGCTATTGATGCACCTTTCCACACTGCAGCACCCCATCCAACATTCAAACCTAATCCATGGTAAAGAGGTAGTGGAACATAAATTGTGTTGTCGGTTTCCAATTGGAGCGTGGTGACCCCAAATATTCCTACGCGTAGGAACTTAAAATTACTCAAGGTTACAGCTTTTGGTAAACCCGTTGTCCCGCTCGTGAAGATATTAAATATAATTTCCCTAGAAAGTGAATTTGAAGTGGAATTTGGGTTCTTAGTTGAAACCTCTTCAGATTCTTTCTTTAATTCCCTAAAACTGTGTTTTAAATGTCCTATATCACCGCATACGAAAATTTCATCATTTTTTACAGGAAGTTCGTTCCTTACTTCTAATAAATAGGGGAGGCAATCTTTATCAACTAAAATCCATTCAGGGGTGCTAATATTCAAAGCGTGAATTAACGCTTGTTTTCTTTGGTGAGTGTTAATTAAAGCACTAATGCCTTGAATTTTATTTATCCCGCCAGTTAAAAAAAGATATTCTGGGCTGTTTTCCATCATTATTGAAACAGTATCTCCGCTTTTAAGGCCAAGATCCTTAAAAAATTTGGCATACCTATTACACTCCTTATTTACAGAACTCCATGTAAAAGATTTTTTACCAAAAAGGAGAGAAATTTTATCTGGCTTTTCAGAAGCTTGTTTTTCGATTCGTGTGCCTAAACTTTGATTTGGAATCTGTTTTAGTTTATTTTCCTCTTGTACAACCTTATCTAGATAATTTTTTTCTTGAGGTGTAAGTTCAAATCCCATAATACCTAAAAGAAATCTTTTAATCTCTATAAAATTAATTTGCCATTATTAGTTTTTCCATATTGATCTTAAAATTTTTATTAAAATTTTTTAACTGAGTGATGATAGGGAGCGGTTAACATCTGTATAAATTATATCACTTTCTTGAGCAGCTTTAATAGCATTATGAATAATTCGAACTTCTGCGGAAGTGTTTTTAGAAAGCTCCGTAATTTCGTCCAATACAATTTGTTCAGGAGAATACTCTGGATTGTCAGGGCAAGCCACATCAAGTTTCAATCCAAATATTGCACACATTCTCATTAAATCGTAGGTAACATTATTATATGCATCTCCGAAATATGATATCTTGAGTGTATCAATGTTTCCCTTCTTTTCCTTGATAGTTTGGAAGTCTCCAAGAATTTGGCAGGGGTGAGCAAAGTCGTCAAGCATATTAATAACGGGTACATCAGCATATTTTGCCAGATCCCATATGTCTTGCCTTTTATATACACGTACATCAATTATATCAACAAATCTTGATGCAACTTTAGCTGTATCACTAATATTTTCTTTTTTTCCTAACGGGAATCTTTAATGGAATAAAATATCGCATGACCACCTAATTTTTGCATCCCAGTCTCAAAGGAAATTCGAGTTCTCAGAGAGAGTTTCTCAAATAACATTAGTAATGTTTTTCCTTTTAAAAAGCCATTATATTCATCAAGATTTGATTTTTTTTCTGTTGATCTGCTAATTATCTTATCACATTCTTCTCTTGTAAAGTCAGAAACTTTAGTTAAATGTCTCACCATAGCTATTTCACTTTTTCTATCAAGAATTTACTTTCTACGATTCTATGACAATTTAAATATAATTAAATATTTGGATTTTTCTTATTTAAAAATAAAATACCCTTTTTAAAGTTGAAAACCTTCCCAAAAGAAAAATTATGAACTTCAAAAGTGAATAAAATGCCATCTGAAAAAACATTCAAAAATACAATGGAGTCGCTTTTCAATGTTCTTAGCGAGTCTTTGAACGAAATGAATGAGGATAAGGAGATGTGGGAAAAAAAAATGGAAAACATGAAGGAAATCAGTGAATCAATGAGTGATTACATAAAGGAATTAAATGAAGCATCAATGAGTTGGGGCGAAGAAGAAAGCGAGGATCTTACGAATATAACAACTGAACGAATTGATATCATTAATAAATTCGAAAAGGAAATTCCCAAAATAAAAAAAACTATGAAGAGTATTCAATTCCCAGATCCAGATAAATCA
>LAZR01002718.1_pt1 | contig 10086 bp, 9 predicted proteins | sample 329461 | NCBI WGS metagenome assembly LAZR01 (sample SAMN03002196, study PRJNA259156) | marine sediment metagenome | biome: sea floor; feature: Hydrothermal impacted sediments; material: marine sediment; isolation source: Loki non-amplified sample from Loki's castle hydrothermal vent sediment ...
GCTATCGCTAATGAGGGGATCGCATACATCAATAAATCGGTCGGTGTCACTAACAAACCCAATACTAAAAACAATCCAATTTGGCTTAACCACGCAAGACCGTCATACACCGGCAAAATATGCTGAAGCTGTCTCGTATTCTTGCTACCGATGATCAGACCACAGAGATAAATGGCTAAAAAGGCACTGCCTCCAACTAACGAGGTCAAGCCAAAAACACAAAAGCCTAGAGCGAGTGTGAGTAATGAATACAACCCCGGCATTAAGTCCAAGCGGCTCAGCATACGTTTAACCAACCAGCCACCGATCAAACCAAAACTAATGCCATAACCAAACTGCTCAGCAAAAAAGATGACACTACCAAGAACTGTATTATGATCGCTTGTCAGTAATTGAATCAGCATCAACGTCAAAAAAATCGCCATAGGATCATTTGTGCCTGATTCGATTTCTAATGTAGCCCCAACTCGCTCATTGATATTAATACCTTGACCACGCAGCATTGAAAATACAGCTGCTGCATCCGTTGAGCCCACGATCGCACCGATGAGTAAGCCCTCTATCAAATCGAGCTTGAACAGATACATGGCTGCCAGCCCCACAATACCGCTAGTGATAAAGACACCAATCGTAGCCATTGATAAGGCGGGCTTGAAACCAACACGGAATGTCTTTAAACGTGTTCGCATGCCTCCATCCAGCAAGATCATCGCTAGGGCCAAATGCCCAATAACAAACGCAAGATTATAGTTATCGAACTGAATACCAAGTAGTCCATCTTCACCAGCAAGCATGCCTAATGCCAAGAAAATGATCAGTAATGGCAAACCAAAGAAGGATGATAAGCGGCTAGCCAGAATGCTTAGTGCAATCAAGGAGCCAGAGAGTAAAAACAAAAGACTGATAGAGGTCATATTCTTATTGCATCGGTAACGCGTGAAGAGATGACATCAGTCTACAATACTGATGATGTCGATGAAGGTTGATTAGATTTTGCCCCTTTTAAGCTGAACTCTCCCGTTTCTTGGATAGTAATGAACGGTAACAGACGCCCCACATCGAGACGGGCCTTAAAGTCATACTTAAAGCTGTCTTTGTTGCCATTGAGTGCTTGGGATATCAGACGCGCGCTTCCCAATAAATCTGGTGTCGCTTTGATTTTAAACTCAACCGTTCCATAGCCAGGTACACGAGGCAGTTCAGGCTCAGCACCACTCAAAATACGGTGACCATCAATATCCACCGAATAGCTCATGCCATTTATAGGCAAAGCATCACGATTAGGGTTAATGACTTTTAAGCCCACAAGGAATGTAGGAACAGGTCCTGTTGATTGAGGTGCTAACTGAAATGAGGTGATACTTACCTGTGGCTGCTCAAACTGAGGAGACAAACTGGCGCATGAGGATAAGAAAAAAGCCACACCGATGAAAAGTAAGTAGTTCAGATGACGCATTGAGTGCTCCCCTCGTTAGTGGCATTAGCCAGAATGGACAAAAATACATTAAAAACAACTATAGCTTAACAGGCTTAATTAGAGCTTAGCACCAAGACTAGCGATGTCTTTACACAAAAAAACGCTGCATCTCCATTACTAGTTTAACAAGTGGAAATGCAGCGTTTGTATCCATTACTACTTAGAAAGGAAATAAAGAGAGTTGTTTATTGGCCTCTTTCTTGAAGCTCGTCACTTTCCCCCATTTCGTGGGCAGGATGAGGAGCGTTTTTGGCATCTTTAGCTTCATCCATATTCTCTTTGTATTCTTCGCTAAGTTTTTTATCTTTCTTTGTATCAATCTCTTGACCCATTTCATGAGCTGGGTGCTTAGCCCCTTCATGAGACATCTCATGGTCATTAGCCAAGACGGATGTACTGATAGCAAGAGACGTAAATACAACTAAAAATATGATTGATAATGGTGTCTTTAACATTATTTTCTCCTTTGTTTGACCTTAGCAAACATCGGTAAAAAGAGCCTGAACAAATACTGACAGGTTCAGGACTGTTTCCTACACTAACGAATATCCCATCAGAGATCAAATAATCAAAAAGACAATATTTTGTTTAAAATCATAATATTAGAAAATAATGACTTAATCCAAGCATTATACTTACCTCATCCAAACACATTCCTGACAATGTACTCAGGAAATATCTGATTAACCAACAGCTAGGCTATTTTCATCAACCTGAACAGTCGAGGAAATAAACCGGTTCACACCATTTAACAATGCTTTTATCGCTGATGTTGTTATGTTTTGATCCTGCCCGACGCCAAATAATGTGGCGTTGTTGCCAATTTTGACTTCAACATAACTTACTGCTGTTGCATCTGATCCGCCACTCATACCATGTTCATGATAATCAGCCACCGTAACTACTTCACCGATATGCTCAGAGATCGCTTTTGCCACCGCATCCAGTGGACCATTTCCTTGTCCTTTTAACTCGATACGCTCATCGTGATATTTCACTACCACATGGCCCATCACCTGATGACTTTCTTCATCGACAATATGGCTGCCCATATACTGATAAGGCGTGCTGACTTGTAAATATTCATCGTCAAACAATGACACAATATTATCGGCATTGATTTCGCGACCACTGCTGTCACTGACCTTTTGTACAATTTTACTAAACTCAATCTGCAAGCGGCGTGGCAATTCATAGCCGGCATTCTGTTGTAATAAGAAGCTGACACCACCTTTGCCTGACTGACTATTCACCCTGACAACGGCGTCATAGTTACGCCCTAAATCAGCGGGATCGATAGGCAAATAAGGTACTTGCCAATATTCATCTCGTTTTTGTATAGCTAAGCCTTTTTTGATGGCATCTTGATGTGATCCAGAGAAAGCCGTAAACACTAACTCACCGGCATAAGGGTGACGTGGATGCACGGGCAACTGGGTACACTCTTCATATAACTGACGAATTTCGTCCATACGCGTGAAGTCGACTTCTGGATGAATACCTTGCGAATACAAGTTCATTGCCAAGGTAATCAAATCCACATTCCCCGTGCGTTCCCCATTACCGAACAAACAACCTTCAACGCGATCGGCACCTGCCATTACGGCTAACTCCGCTGCAGCAACCGCAGTTCCTCTATCATTGTGCGGATGCACACTTAAAATAATGCTGTCGCGCTGATTCAAATGACGATGCATCCATTCAATTTGATCGGCATAGGTATTCGGGGTCGCCATTTCTACAGTAGCGGGCAAATTGATAATCATCTTGTGTGCTGGAGTCGGCTGCCAAACTTCTATGACCGCATCACAGACTTCTTTGGCAAAGTCGATTTCTGTGCTGGAAAACACCTCAGGTGAATATTGATATACCCACTCAGTGTCAGGTTGCTGGGCTGTTTTGTCTTTCACCCAACGAGTCCCTTGCACCGCTATATCTTTCACACCTGCTTTATCAGTTCGATACACCACTTCACGAAAAGCCGGTGCGATCGGGTTATACATATGCAAGATGGCTCGACGAGCCCCTTTAAGAGACTCAACCGTGCGCGTAATCAAATCTTCCCGGGCTTGGGTCAATACTTCGATGGTGACATCATCAGGAATACGATCTTCTTCTATCAAACGACGGACAAATTTAAAGTCCGTATCAGAGGCAGAAGGAAATCCCACTTCAATTTCTTTAAAACCCATCTCTACCAATGCCAAAAAGAAACGCATTTTGGTATCTACTGACATTGGATCAATCAGCGCTTGATTCCCATCACGAAGATCCGTGCTCATCCAAATAGGTGCTTTGTCGATAACGGCATTAGGCCATTGGCGATCAGGCAATTGAATCGCATTGAACGGGCGATACTTTCTTTCTGGATGCGTAATCATGTCTAACTCCTGATAAAACGTGCTGAAATAAAAGTGCGCTGAAACAGTGAGGAGATACTAACCATCCGAGCCGGGTTAACTCAGAATGAATCATTTTCGTTTATGACTTTTGGTCATATCGGAGCATGATGCTAGTTGCGCTTTTGGCGCTGTCGCTTGTCGTTTCAGCAATGGGAATAGTATAAAGATAAACACACAGAATTAAATTGCTAAGAATCTAATAATTGACAATTTAAACGCATAACATTCTAATTAATGACAAATAATTGAAATATAATTTCACAGTTAAAAATATTAAGGCAAAAACATGTCTGAGAAGCTTGATAAATACGATGTGATGATTCTGCAAAAAATTCAGACGGAAGGTCGAATTACTAACCAAGAATTAGCCGAAGCGATAAAGCTGTCCCCCTCTCCCTGCTTACGGCGTGTGAAGCAGATGGAAGAAAGTGGCTTGATTGATGGTTATGTGGCCTTATTGAATGCAAAAAAACTGGGCTTAACCTTAATGGCCTTCATCGGTATCAGCATGGACAAACATACGCCTGAACGATTTGAGGCCTTGGAATCCACCTTAGCCAGTTATCCTGAAGTACTTGAATGTCACTTAATTACCGGGCAATCAGCCGACTACTTACTCAAAGTGATCGTCAAAGACATGGATGCCTATCAGCAGTTTTTGCTCAATAAACTCACTCGTATTGAGGGAGTTACAGGCGTTCACACGTCTTTTGTGATGAAGTCACCTATCAACGGCACCGCTCTACCAATAGTGTAATCTCAGCTAAAGATAACCTTTACGAACTAACTTTAGCTGTTGTTTTTGTCTTTTTATGTTGTGTTTTCCACATACCCATCATGAATAAAATCATCGCCAACCAGACAAAAATGAAGGTTATCAATCTCTCTTTTGGAAAATGTTCATTAAGCACATAAACCCCAATTAAGAACTGAATAGTTGGGTTGATATACATAATAAATCCGACAATGGACAAGTTGATTCGACGTGTTGCCATCGCAAACAATACCAATGGCAACGCGGTTAAAAAGCCTGAGCTTATTAAGAGTATGGTCGTTTGGGCATCACTACCGAAGGCTAATAGTGAATTATTGCCAAAGCTTTGCCAGCCAAACCATGCCATCACTATGGGCATTAACCACAATGCCTCTATCGTTAGACCATTAATGCCGTCAATGGGATGAACTTTTCGAATCAAACCGTAAAAGGCAAATGCGAATGACAATACAACCCCGACCCAGGGTAAGCTGCCAAAAGACCACAATTCCCAAAGTACGGCTAGGAAGGCAAAAACACCTGCCACTGCTTGTAATGGATGTAAGGATTCTTTCAGCAATATCCTACCCATTAATAAACTGACTAGCGGCATGATGAAATAACCAAGGCTAGCTTCCAATACCCGGTGCTGACCCACCGCCCATATGTATACAAGCCAATTGATCGCAATAAGAATGGATGATGCAGCCAACCATAACATGGTCGTTTTATTTGTCAGTGCTGCCCGTAAGGACTTGCCTTTTCCTAACAACAAACCAATAAAGAGGGTTGCAACCAAGGACCAGATGATCCGGTGAGATAAGACTTCAACAGGTGAAACATGGTTGAGGTAACTAAAAAAGAGTGGGAAAAAACCCCAAATCGAATAGGCCAGAACGGCTAACAATAAACCTTGCATGGTGATCTCAATATTTCAAACCGCAATGATATACGCTGAAAGCCATCCAGATAAAGAGATCTAATAACTTACTAATGATTAATATTGATAATGCCGTAATGTAATTCTGCCATTTTCAACGTTGACTCCTTCAGCCAGTAAACGCTCTCGTTGTCTGTGGTAAGCCTCACTGTCAAAGGGAAATGAAATTCGTCCCTGAGCATTAATGACACGGTGCCATGGAATATCGGTATCTGAGGGTAATTTTTTTAGCACTGTCCCCACATAGCGTGCATATCCAGGGTAACCACAAGCCTTAGCAATCTGGCCATACGTCATCACCTTTCCAACAGGTATCTGCGAGACTGTAAACCAAATGATTAGGTCCAGTTTATCTGTCATTTACTTACTTGAATTAACCTATCAATCATTTAGCTTTTGATGATTTAACATACTGCTCAAATGTAGCCGCGGCCATGGGCGAATTGAAATAAAAGCCCTGCAACTGATCACAATTATGATCTTGAAAGAAAACCAGCTGCTCTTCTGTCTCAACACCTTCAGCCACAATGGCCAGGCCTGACCGATTAGCCATCGTAATGATGGCTTCAGTAATAGCGCGATGGCTTTCGTTATTGGGTAGACCATGGATAAAAGAACGATCAATCTTTACAGAATCAACTGGAAACGTCTCTAATCGGCTAAACGATGAGTACCCAGTACCAATATCATCAATGGCAATTTTAATCCCCTTGGCCTGAAGGCCTGTCAGCACTTCAATAGCTATATCTGTATTTTGCACAATACTGTATTCGGTAATCTCCAAAATTAATTGTTGAGCTGATACCCCAGTCTTTGATAAGGCCTCATCAATATCACTCAAAAGAGCTTCATCACGCAGTTGTTTGGGAGAAATATTAATTGCCATGGTCGCAAGGCCTAAGCCTTTTCCTTGCCATTCCATCATTTGCTGGCAGGCCGTTTCCAGCACCCACTTTCCAATGGGAATGATAAGCCCAGTTTCCTCAGCAATATCAATAAAATCATTAGGTTCAACCATGCCTAAATGTGGATGATGCCAGCGGATGAGCGCTTCCATTCCGACTACATCTCTACTCTGGGCGTCTAATTTCGCTTGGTAGTAAAGCTCAAACTCATTATTGACAATCGCCTGTCTTAAATCGGCCTCGATTGAACGTCGTTCAAATGACTCTTTATGTAGTGATTCAGTGTAACGCTGGACAGTATTCTTGCCAGATGCCTTTGCTGCATACATGGCGGCATCAGCATGTTTCATCAGTTCATCCTCAGATTCACCATGTTGGGGAAACGAGCTGACACCGATACTGGCAGAGATTCGAACCTCACGAGTGTAAACAGAAAACACCTTAGCAAGGCTTAATAAAATCCGGTTCGCCACAATATCGACTCGAAGCTGTTCATCCTCACCTGACATTTCAGGTAATAATATGACGAACTCATCCCCACCCAAACGAGCGGCGATATCACTATCCCGAATACAACGGCTTAAACGACTAGCCACCTGTGTCAGCAATTGATCACCACTATCATGACCAAGTGTGTCATTGACTGCTTTAAAACCATCCAGATCGATAAACAGTAAAGAAAAAGTGCGTTTGTAACGTCGGGATTCTAGAGTTTGTTGCTGGACTAACTTACTAAACATGGCACGATTTGGCAGATTCATCAGCGTATCGTGTAATGCCATAAATTCTATTTGTCGCGTTCGCTCTTCAAGCTTGTTTTCCATCGTACGAAAGCTGCGTTTGATAGCTGCAATAAAGATGAAAATGGTGGCGACAACCATACATATAGCACCAAGGATATTAATCCACATTTCTCGAATGGCAGCGTTATAAACGGTGGTTATATCGGCTATAGAGATGAGAATACCTGGCGAATCACCACTAATGTCTTGATAAGCACTTGTGCCTACACCATAGTGTTTATTGTCATTACTAATAAATTCAAACTGACTATCTGTGCCACTTGAGGCTAGATTTGCTTGACTCAATACCTCTTGGGCGAGCACTTGATCAGTTGTGTAGAGAATATCAAAAGCAGACGCCCTTTCGTGAATGTGATCCTGATGAAATTGTTTAAATAAATCATCACGTAAAAGAAAAATATAATCATCATTGGTGACTTGCTTTAATTCGTTAAAAATAGAATTAATTTCTTCAGCAAGCTCAATATAACCAACTAATTCCTGCTTCAATAATACGGGCATAACACAACGCAAAGAATAAAAATTCATGCCCATTTCAATACCACAGGCCAGTTTTTTACTCTTCGCAGCTTGAAGGTAACTAGCCCGCTTTAAAATATCTCCAAATTGGTGTGGTTTATGGGCTCGTAACAACACCATCCCTTCAGGATTAATAAAATAAGCATGAGTAACTTCAAAGTCTTTTTTAAGACGGTCAAAAACACCGGAAAAAGACTGCATGAGACCAGCAACATCACTTTGTTTGAGGAGTTCAAGTAATTCATGATCATTCGCCATCAGCGTTAGTGCTCTGGCAAGTCCCTCACTATCCGCGGCTAGAGCTTGTGAGAAAAAAGCATTACTGATTTTATGAGATTCAGCTACCCGATCATTTAGCTCGTTTAGATGTATTCGAAAGAACATGACCGTAGTGCTGATTCCGACAACCAACAACACAATTAGTAAGAGTAGTTGTAGTCTCGATCTTGCTGTGATTTCAGGTAAATGAGTATGAAGTTTAAACGGTCGAGAAAACATGGAGCTTCCTTCAATTTGTCCCCCGAAACGTCAACAACCCATGAACATTGCGTGCTGGACTATGTCTATATTACTTAACCTTCTATCAAACTAGAGATTAGCCTGAGTTTGATAAAACTTCCATGTTTGTTAGTAAAAAAATCCGTTTAGCCACTCTTACTGATGAAATATTAATAGTAAACACAATAAGGCTGTTTAACATAGGCTTATCGTGATTCATACAAAATACATTGGCAAAGCTGTTAAGGACAACTGACCTGATAGCCATCTTCAACACGATTGAACTCATACACATTATCACTCTGATATTGCTTATAGCTTAGCGTGTCCCCCTTTAAGATTACTTGTTCGTAGTGACTTTTTTTGCCGATTTCACTGTCCTTAGGACCATTCATGTTTTCAAAAGCCACAACGACAGTATTTAGGATGTCATCTTGATATAACCACTGGCCGCGTTCTTTTTGAACCCATGACAAGTTTTTACCCTCGCATATAAGGAAAAGCCCAACATAGGATTTATCGCCTTCGCGTTTTATCAACCACTTCATCATTTCACCATCATGTTCGCTCTGGCTATACCAAGTACCGACTAATTGCTCATTCGTGATATCCGCTAATGCATTCCCGGTAACCATCAATCCTAAAAAAAACGCTATCGCCATAGTCCGCATATTTCTCTCCTTAATTAATTCTTGTTTATGTAGCCAGGGTAAGGGGAGATCACATTAAGCAGATATCAACACTAGAACAAGCACTCCTAGCCACAGTCAGGAGAGAGTCATAGTGGTTGACCCAACAAAAAGCGCATTTTCTGGAAGTGCTTAAATTTAGGGGGGTATTTTCTTGGTAAATGTCTCGCACACAAAACTGAGATATTACCTTGAGCTGAATCATGTACGGCTAATAATGGGCGGCAGTAAACATCGCTGTCTCGTGCTTAAAATAGAATATGGCACAACAACAAATAAACAATAAGTTTCAAATAGTTAAATACAATAAAACTATAAGGAGATAATCAGAATAAAGGAAATAAAGCAGATATGGTCTGGTTAAAGATAAACCTGACTTGGCTTTCCATATTAACATTAAATATTGTCTTGTGAAGTGCCTATTTTGACGCATCAAAATCAGTCTTCATTTTCTATTTTTTGACCCTTTGCAGAAGGTATTTCTTCGATCATAATCGGCCTATCACTTACTTACTCATGAAAGAGGAAATAGGAATAATGATCAAACGGCCCGCTGAAGGTAAACGCCTGTTCATTCTAGACACTAATGTATTGATGCATGACCCCACAGCCCTATTTCGTTTCGATGAACATGACATTTATCTTCCCATGGTGGTGCTGGAAGAATTAGACCGCGGAAAGAAAGGCCTGTCTGAAGTCTCACGAAATGTTCGCCAAGTTAGCCGTTTTTTAGATGAATTATTACTAGAAAAAGAAATTGACGTTAACTTAGTAAGGATTGCACCAAAAATGAACAGATATGTAAATGAATGGAATGAAAAAGAATTTCCAGATCCAGTTACAGTTAATGGGCATGAATTTTATATTGTCTCGAGTGTATCATCAATGCAAAAAATAGAAAATATTTTGCTCAGACAAATATTTGATCATTTACCTAATTAGAAATACTAGGCTATGGAACTGAATTCAGATCATTATTTGCTGGATAAGAGTAATTTCTACCTCTACCTGATTTTGAGACATCGATATTGAAATTTAATTACATATTGCACTAAAAAATCTCAATGAAACAAATAAATAAAGTAAGAATTCAAGAATT
>LAZR01002719.1_pt1 | contig 10086 bp, 12 predicted proteins | sample 329461 | NCBI WGS metagenome assembly LAZR01 (sample SAMN03002196, study PRJNA259156) | marine sediment metagenome | biome: sea floor; feature: Hydrothermal impacted sediments; material: marine sediment; isolation source: Loki non-amplified sample from Loki's castle hydrothermal vent sediment ...
CTGGTGCAGAAGCTACTACAGCTTTTCATCTTAAGTTGACCGAAAAAGTACCTGGTTTAATCCCGACACCAGACCCAACAAATGAGGAACAAATGACTGTTAATTAATTAAAAATAAAATGGTCAAGATAGTTTCTAGAGAATTTTGAGGGTAATAAAAATGGAAGATGACTTTTCCGATCCACTTTCATATGAAGAACGTTTCGTGGTTTTCTTTGATGTTTTAGGGTGGAAAACACATATCAAAAATGCTGGTGATGATCCTGACAAAATTGGGAAACTCGCTTCTCTTCCACGAATTTTGAAACGTATGGAAGGTATAAATTATGATGGCTTAGATAACCCACTAAAGTCTCAAATGACCTCTTTTTCTGATTGCTGTGTACTCAGCCGCATATATGATGAAACCCATCTACCGAATCTCATGTATGGTCTATGCCGAGTATTTATAGGTGCTGCATTGCAAGGTTTTCTGTTGAGGGCTGGAGTTACGATAGGCAAGTTGTATCATGATAAAAATCTTGTTTTTGGACCTGCTTTGAATCGAGCTCATTACCTTGAATCAAAGGCTCGCTATCCAAGAATAAGACTGGATACTGAGATCGAATTAATTAAAGATCTCAATCTCATCCCAAATATGATTTCATCGGACGAGTACGGGACTTTTATTGATCCTTATCAGTTTGATTTTATAAAATCGAAACATTGTCCTAATCCAATTCCGAAACAAGAATTTATGGGTATTGGAACAGATACTGATTTCATGCTGTTCACTCTTCTATTACAAAATCTTGAGATAATTTTAACTAAAACACAAAACGACAAATGTTCTTCAGAAAAAATCATAGATCAAGCTAATTGGCCGTACCTAAGAGTTAAAGAACAGCATACAAAAATGTTTAATACATAAAAAACCCCCACCGAAATTAATCGGTAGAGGTTTTTGCTTTCATGTGGGTAAAGGTAAACTTTTAAGTTCTAAAAGTACCTTGCGAAACTCTTCTGGAGTATTCACTTGTGGACATTCCACTCTCTTCACCCTGGCCAGTGATTCAAGTTGTCTAAGTTGTGCCGGTTGTATCTTATTAGGATCAGCCTTCACGCCTCGGCTTTTACTTGTATCTACCACCTGCAACTGTGCAGGTTTACTGACCGAACCCGTCTGCTCCGTGGGGCTGGCGGTCTTAGTCATATCAGCGACTGGAGTTTGAGCCTGAGTATCAAACGTTTCCATTTCAACTGGCTTCTTCACAACAGTCTGGCTTGGACTTGGTAGTTCACCACTTGTAGAATCAAAAGAAAGCCCCTGGGCTTGCATGTCGTTATCTTCATCAGAATCGAAGACTTCTCCACCAAAACCCAATCGAGCTAATAATCGCTGAAATGCTGCTGTCTCCCCAGTTTCATAATCTTTAAGATACCAAACTGCTTTGATTGCAGAACTTTCCGCGACTACATTGCCTTCTTTGTCCACTAATTGCGACTTAAAGACAACTCTACGCTCTTCCATGAACTCTTTAATGTGCTGTTCTGGTAGCTTCCCTTGTGCTGCTAGTGCTACACACAATTCCTTTCGGCCTTGTGCAAAATCTAGGTAATCGGTTGCCTGAGACAATACGCGATAGCCTTTCTCTGGACCATATACCTTTAAAAAATCTGGTATACGTGCAGAGACTTTCACATATTGATTCGTTTCACCGTTGACGTTATGAATTTGAACAACTTTTGAATTAGTTGCAGCCATGTTGCACCTCCTTCTGTTTTAGTTGCCTTGTCCATAACTATCATAATCACCATAAAAGTAATCTGTATCGTCAGGTATACTCGATGATGGCTGCTGCATATCTCCTGCTGGATTGCTTGCACTTGATCTGCTGTCTAACATGGTCATTTCATTACCAACAATCTCTGTTGTGTATTGATCTTGACCTTGCTGATTTTGCCACTTCCTAGTTTGAATTCGACCTTCGATATAGACTTGTGAACCTTTTTTTAGATACTCCTGTGCAATTTCACCTAACTTATTACGCAGTATTACCCGGTGCCATTCAGTCCTTTCTTGTCTTTCGTTTGTTTGCCGGTCTTTCCACGACTCACTGGTAGCGATTCTCAATCTGCAAATGCTACCACCTTGAGGAAAGGCACGGGATTCAGGATCAGCACCCAAACGACCAACCAAGATAACTTTATTAACTGACATAATTTTCTCCTAAAAGGGTTTTCTACACTCCCGTTGAGGGTAGAACTTGAAATTGGTATTTAACCTTGGTCAAATACTGATGAGAGCAGTAATAAACGCTACTGCTGAACGTTTCAGTCTGAATATCAAGTATTCAGCGCAGAAACCCTTTTTTTAGTTGCACTGTTTGTCAATGTAGCTAAAAAAAGAGTCACCGCTAAGGCAACTCTTTAAAACGTTTAACCAACTTCCAGTTCGTGTGAAAAGAAACGTCCGTTAGTTGATTTCTTAGTATCCAGAGACACTACATTTCGATATGACAGAATATTTATTTCCTTGTCCATATAGAAGTGCTTTTCATACCGACCTAACAATAAGTAAGCAATATAAGAACTAAAGTTATGTAGCCGATACTCAGTGCCGGATATAGATATGATGGGCTCAAGCACTGATTTCAGCTTAATAGCTATTCGTGATAGGTCTGAACTAACCATATCAGCTGAAAGTAATGCACATAGTCCGTCCAGTATTTCTGGGTTATGACCTTCTAACCAGATAGAGCTTGGACATCTACGGCCATCAATCATTGGCTCTGATATTTTTATGGTGAAAGTCTGCTGAGTGTATGGGTTTAATACATCTACACTCCAGATATCTCCAGTTTTCTGCTCACGCAGTTTAGGAGTATCTGTCATCGGAAAACCAGCTCGATACTGCAGTAGTTTTGCAATGGCGCTTACCTGCCCTCTCACCAACTGCTTTTCTCCCGTAGGAGGAAAAGCCATACTGAATGCTTGACCATTAACGCTTGCTAGCATATTCAGTTTTTCCTGTACTTTATTTGGCATTTCTTGCTGAAGATCGAGTGTTAATACCTTTGCAAAAAGTGCTAGATCATCTGTTACTTTGCCATCATTGTTCAGAAACCAAACTTGTTCTGGCATACCGTTATTCTCTGTAAGAAACAGACGACACGATTCATTGCTTGGAATATCGTATATCCAAGCTTCTTTCGCTAAAGTGGAAATATCATTTTGATTGGTCATTTGACGCTCCTTTTAAACAAAAAGGGATCAAATGACATTATCCGCCCAGGGCCGATATTCATCTGACCCCGAGGGTGTTGTTGTGGTCCATAGTGACCACAATAGTTGAGTGTCGGGTAGTGCCGACCTTCACTTCATAAGCAATATTGTTATTGCTCTGAAAACCTTATTGTAAAATCAACGCATAGGAAGGCTTTGCGATAAGATCATATTCTTCGAATTTAATGGAAATTTTTAAGCTGTCTGTCCTCCGTGGAAGACAGACTCTTTGTGTGAAATACTTTGAGGAGTATTGATACATCCGTAGATATATCTATTTGAGAGCAGAAAGTTCGTTCTGCTAGCGATTCAGTCAGCAATTGAATTACTGACAAGAATGGAATTCATTTTGTATGAGTGTTTTTTGGATGTCAAGCAATTGGACTATTCTCGCCGCCGGCTTGGTTCACCTTGTTGAACGACTCGTGGCCATCGACTGTGAATTTGACTATCTTCAAATTCAGGCTCAAGAGTGACTACATATAATCGTCTCTCATTACTATTCATTGCACGTGCTACCAACCCTTGTAAGAACTGCCCTTTTTGAAGGTCGTACCAATGGCTATGACCTTCGAAGTCTTTTTCCATAAAGCTTAGTAATGGTATTTTTACTGGAATTGGATGGTATTTATCCCATACTCCGGCATAGATAGATTCCAGTTTCGCCCAGCCAGTGATTGGCAAAGCACCTTCCTGTGACTTTCTTCTACCCCATGGTAATAAAACAGTTTCACCATTTCGAAGTACTGGTAAAACAGCTTTGGGGTTTGGGAAATATATTCGCATGGTTTCTGAACCATAATTGAAGTAGGCACCACCACACATTAGATCGTCTTCCTATGTCCAGCTGGTTTCCATGAGGGTGCTATGACGTTTGGCATCTCACTTCGACCAATAACTCTGGTTGGAGCTACAGTAAAATCACCATATCGCTCATTTATTTTATCAATTGTTTGGTTGAGCGCTTCTCGTTTAATCTTGGCTTCAGTATGCTCAAATAAGTCCTCCTGCCGTGTGCTGGTGGGATTATTTGCTGTTATCTGTACTTGTCCAACCTCCTGACCGCTCCAATGCTTATCAAGCAACTCACGGCACAGCTTATAAATGACTGCACCATCATCAGTTGTATTAGATAATTTGTGTTTTGTGTATATCCAACCTAAAGGCGTGCGGAGTCCTATAAAAAAGTGCTGTGATTGGAACCCATGACGCCTGAGTCGTACTCCGACTTTTTCTGACATATGCTGCAGGTAAGTTAAGATCACGATTTTATCACGTGTTCCTGGAGGCAATACTTTTCCATGGCCGATTGTTTTTGGATCTTTAACTGTTGTTACAACAGGTTCAGGATCTCTACCCTGAGCCATCAACCAGATTCTTCGACCAGGATTCCCGTACCTTTTAGCTAAAATCCCAATTGGGATCTTTTTCATGTCGCCGCATTTATAAACACCATATTTTGCTAGAAACCCACCTATTCCTTTGTTAATACCAGAAAGCTCTGTTATTGCCTCTCCCGAGAGCCTTTGTTCTGATTCCCAAGGTGGAATTACTGTGAGTCCATTAGGTTTTTGTAGCTTGGCAGCATATTTAGCCGTAGTTCTATCCCCACTTATTCCCACGCTGCAGTTAAGCCCAGTTGCTTTGCTAATAACCTGCTTTATTAACAATCCAATATGTTCAGGGCCGTTATAGAGTGACTGACACGCTGTTGCATCGATAAAAGCCTCATCTACACTGGCAATCTCAACATCGATTGTTATCGATAATAATGCGTCCATTATCCGGGTTGAGACATCGGCATAGCGTTCAGGCCTGCTTGGAGCTTGAATCAGCTCAGGACATAACTGCTTGGCTTCTTTTAGACGCATGCCAGTCTTTACACCAAAGGCTCTGGCTTCGTAGCTGGAGGTTATTATCGTACTGCCTAGTCTTCCGTTCGTGACTGCAATAGGCCGGTTTCGCCAGTAGGGATAGTCTTGCTGTTCGACTTGAGCAAAAAAGGCATTCATATCGACGAGGATTATCATACGAGGCCATTTTTTCGTTATCTTAGCCATAAAATTAAGGGTATGTTCGAAGTTGTCCAACAATGACGCCTTGAATATCTAATCTTCTGGCTGATAGCGTTATTGGGTCATAGCTTTCATTCGCCGGCATCAATGTTAAGGTTTCATCATCATTAATGAGCAGTGTTTTTAAAGTGGCTTCGTTGTTATCTACAAGTGCTACAACAATATCGCCATCTTTGGCTGCTCTGGCAGTTTCGACTACAACATAGTCGCCAGGCATTATGCCTTTGCCAATCATTGATTCCCCCGTAATTTTCAAGACATATCTGCTAGTACCGAGGAACATGTCACCTAAATTGATTTCAGATTCATCCTGAACAGCTTCAATCAAACGACCGGCAGCTATTTTCCCCATTACTGGTAATGAAAGAGAGTCTGGATCTTGTGTTTCAGCGAGTTTGAGTCCTCTAGTTCTTAAAGGTAACTGTTCAAGGTAGCCAGCATTGATAAGTGATTTGATATAACGATGCGCTGTCCCATGCGATGTAATCCCAAGATTTCTAGCAATCTCAGAAACGAGTGGAGCCTTACCCTCTTCCTTAATGTACTTTCGAATGAATTCAAGCGTATCTGATTCGCGTTGTGTAAGCATTGTCCGACCAATGAGAATATAGTGAGAATACAATCTAAATCAAATAGAGACTGAATTCAATGTATGGTTGTCTATGATGGACTGTGGGGGTAAGCTGCAATAACTGTTTACATTGGTTACATCGATGTAAATAAGTTCAAACAGCTAATGAAAGAATATCTGATGCCGATTAAACTTGCGCCAGGCGTTCGAGACAATAACTATTTTGTTTATGTTTTGGAAAACCCGTTTAATAACACCATTTTCTATATTGGATATACCGGCAATCTTAAAGACCGCTTTAGATCGCATGTCAGAAAAACACCTTCATCTATTGAAGGTAAGGCAAGAGCTACACTGATTATGAGTATTCACCGAGCTGGTGAAGAAATTACGATGACAGCCGTGAAAAGCTATTCTTATAGAGGGTTGGCCATGAAGTTTGAATCCACGATGATATATGAAGCATACGATAGAAATGAGCCACTTCTAAATGCGCCCAGTAAGCATCTTCAATCTAACCTTGAGTGGCATTTAAACAGCATTCCTAGCTGATTTACTTTTCTTCCTTAATTCGCCTGGTTATAAAATCGTCTATACGGCTCTTAAGTGGAACTCTGCAGTGAGAGAGATCACTATCATCTTTTTTTCTGGATAACCTGTCCCAAAATGACTTTTCAGGTGGTGTAGAGCTTAATTCTGAATGGTAACGATGATAGTTTTCAATTGCTGGCTCAAGATTGAGTTTGTGTTCTTGGGGTCAGCTCACGAAACGGAAAAAATCGTACGTTAGGCTTATTTGGCGCAGGTTGGCATTGATCCCAACCTCGTTTGATCTCCGTGTTTTGACCCAGAATAGATACGTTGATGCGATAGATCGGTCGAGCGGACATAGGCATGAGTTCAATATGTCTGTATTATTGGACATATGGACGAAAACGAAGCAATCAGTATCTTTTCGGCACTGGCCCAGGATACGCGGCTAGCTGCCTTTCGCTTGCTGGTGCGTCACGAACCGGAGGGCCTGCCGGCAGGTGAAGTCGCACGGCTCCTGAACGTGCCGCACAACACCATGTCGGCCCATCTCGCCGTGTTGGCGCGTGCGCGTCTGGTCGTTTCCCGGCGTCAGAGCCGCTCAATCATTTACCGTGCGAACCTCGGTCAGGTACAGGAAACCGTGCGATTTCTCGTTCGCGATTGCTGCGGTGGACGCCCGGAGGTCTGCCAGCCATTGCTGGAGTCACTGGCCGAATGTAAGTCCGATCCTACTAATTGAGAGACCCATCCATGAAACTGTGTATCTACCACAACCCCGAGTGCGGCACGTCGCGCAATACGCTGGCCATGATCGAAGCGTCTGGTGAGACACCGCAGATCATTGAGTATGTACAGAATCCACCGTCGCGTGAGTGCCTGATTGCGCTACTTGAAAGGATGGGGATGCCGCCGCGCGATCTGTTGCGGCGCAAGGGCACGCCTTACGACGAGCTGGGTCTTGATGATCCATCATTGAGTGATGATCAGCTGATCGACGCCATGCTGGTGCACCCCATTCTAATCAATCGACCGATCGTGGTGACCGACCAGGTCGTGCGTTTGTGTCGGCCCTCTGAACGGGTTCTGGACATGCTGGCCGCCCCAGTCAAAACGTTCACCAAGGAAGACGGCGAAGTCGTCACGTATTCGGAGGACCGCTGATGACGCACCGCGTTGATTTTAACAATCTGCCCAACATCGATCCGGAGTCGCTACAGCCAATCGATATCGATGCATTGGCCGGGTCCAACACTTCGCGGCACGCGCCGCGCATTCTTATTCTTTACGGCTCGCTTCGAGCGCGGTCGTATTCGCGCTATGTGGCCGAAGAAGCCGCTCGCCTACTGCGGTGGTTCGGCTGTGAGGTACGACTATTCGATCCTTCGGGTCTACCTTTGCCCGACGACGCCGAATCCGATCACCCGCGCGTTCAGGCCCTGCGGGAACTTGCGATGTGGTCGGAGGGCATGGTGTGGGTCAGCCCGGAACGCCACGGTGCGATGACCGGCATCATGAAGGCTCAAGTCGACTGGATTCCGCTGTCTTTGGGCGGTGTTCGGCCCACCCAGGGCAAGACCCTGGCGGTCATGGAAGTCTCGGGCGGTAGCCAGAGCTTCAATGCGGTCAATCAACTCCGGATTTTGGGCCGCTGGATGCGCATGGTCACGATTCCCAATCAGTCCTCTGTGCCGAAAGCATTCGGCGAGTTCGATGACAACGGCCGCATGAAAGATTCCCCGCTGTATCGACGCATCGTCGATGTATGCGAAGAGCTCGTGAAATTCACCTGGCTGATGCGCGACCGGGGCGACTATCTCACCAGTCGCTATTCCGAGCGCGTCGAAAGCGCCGAAGAAACCTCGCTGCGCGTCAACCAAGTCGGCCACTGAGCCTCTTCTCGGAGCTTTCCTTATGCTTGCGCTCGCCATATTCATCGTCACCCTCGTGCTCGTTATCTGGCAGCCGAAAAATCTCGGCATCGGCTGGAGCGCGCTCGGCGGAGCGGCTGTCGCACTGGCCACCGGCGTGGTGCACTGGGCGGATGTGGGCGTCGTCTGGGATATCGTCTGGGATGCGACGTTCACCTTCGTCGCACTCATCATCATCTCACTGATTCTGGATGAAGCCGGTTTTTTCTCGTGGGCGGCACTGCATATCGCGCGCTGGGGCAACGGGCGTGGACATCTGCTGTTTCCGTTGATTGTGCTGCTGGGTGCCGTGATCGCCGCATTCTTCGCCAATGACGGCGCCGCGCTGTTGCTCACACCCATCGTCATCGCGATCCTGGTACGGCTGGAATTCTCCGCCTCAGCGGCGCTGGCCTTCATCATTGCCACCGGCTTCATTGCCGATTCGGCCAGTTTGCCGCTGGTAATCTCTAACCTGGTCAATATCGTCAGCGCGAATTTCTTCGAGATATCGTTCAGCCGATACGCAGCAGTCATGGTGCCCGTCAATCTGGTCTCGATCGCCGCCACGCTGGGCGTTCTTTGGCTGGCTTTTGGCCGACGCATTCCTTCACGTTATCCATTGGCCGCACTCGCCCCGCCGGCCAGCGCGATCGTTGATCCTTACGTCTTCCGTGCGGCGCTGCCCGTGCTCACGGTGTTGCTTGTGGCCTATTTCGTCCTGGCGCCGTGGCATGTGCCGTTTTGCCTGGTGACCGGAGCCGGAGCAATCGTTCTCATGATTATAGCCGGTCGTTGGTGGCGCGGCGGGGAAGGCGCTGTCATTGCTCTTGGTCCGGTCCTTCGTAATGCACCCTGGCAGATCGTGCTGTTCTCGATTGGCATGTACCTGGTGGTCTACGGCCTGGGACAAGCCGGACTGACGGATTACGCTGCAACAGTGCTCAATTGGCTGGGGCAACAGGGCGTATTTGTGGCCACGGTGGGTACGGGCTTTATCGCCGCGCTTGTCGCCTCGGTCATGAACAACATGCCGTCGACGCTTGTTGGTGCACTCGCGATCGAGCAGGCTGATGTTTCCGGGTTGATGCAGGAACTCATGGTGTATGCCAACATCATCGGCAACGATTTGGGCCCCAAATTCACACCAATCGGCAGCCTGGCGACGCTACTATGGTTACACGTGCTGGCCGGCAAGGGCTATCGGATTGGTTGGGGCCAGTATATGAAGGTCGGCCTCGTGCTGACGCCACCGGTGCTACTGGCAACCCTGGTTGCACTGGCGATCTGGTTGCCGCTCATCTCGACGTAGACCGATTATCCGTGTCGCCAGCCATTCAGCTTCGGCAAACTATGCAATATGTGGTCGCTGTCCGGAAAAGCTATACCCTAACCGGGCGTCAGGACTTGAATGATAAATACGTCAGAATAGGGTGGTGTATAGAAATAGTTGACGTTTGTTGCGAAGGGTCTTAGAGTTCATCCTGACACTTCGACCGGGGAGCGTGTTTTGAAAGGTCAGCGCATCGGTTATATCCGAGTCAGCAGTCTTGATCAAAATCCGGAACGCCAGCTTGAGCAGGTCGCGGTTGATCGGGTGTTCACGGACAAAGCGTCCGGCAAGGATACCCAACGCCCCGAGTTGGATCGACTGATCACCTTTGTCCGCGAAGGCGATACCGTCGTCGTCCATAGCATGGACCGTCTCGCGCGCAACCTGGACGACCTGCGTCGCC
>LAZR01002720.1_pt1 | contig 10085 bp, 13 predicted proteins | sample 329461 | NCBI WGS metagenome assembly LAZR01 (sample SAMN03002196, study PRJNA259156) | marine sediment metagenome | biome: sea floor; feature: Hydrothermal impacted sediments; material: marine sediment; isolation source: Loki non-amplified sample from Loki's castle hydrothermal vent sediment ...
GTGACCTTGACGCCACGCGAGGTCATCGTCCCGTTCGAGATCGGCGAGAACTTCTTGGAGGTCGCGATCGAGCCGGGCACCGATCTGGAGGACCACATCGTCCGCATGATGTCGACCCAGTTCGGTACGGACCTCGAGGAACTCGCCATCAACGGCGATACCGTGGGTCACGCGATTCTGGAATCGGACTGGAAGTCCGGTGGGGACGCCACGAAGTACGTCAAGGACAAGTACCTGGCCTTGCACGACGGCTGGTATCGCCTGGGCGACGGCGGCAACGTCTACGACGCGGGCGGCGCCAACATCGGGCTGAGCGTGTTCAACGCCATGCTGCGCCAGATGCCCACGAAGTTCCGGCGCAACAAGGCCGCGTTGCGCTGGTTCATCTCTCCCGATCTATCCCAGATCTATCTGGAGAAGCTGTCGAGCCGGGCCACGGCTCTGGGTGACCAGGCGGCGGGCGGCGCGGGCCACGCACCCTTCGGGATCCCGATGGTCGAGGTCCCGTTGCTGGAGTTCTTGCCGCCCATCGTGCAGCACGTCGTGTTGAACACCACCGTAGCCGCGGCCCTGCGTTACGGCCCGGTCCAGAGCGTGGTGGTGACCACGAGCACGCTGGACACCACGCCGGAGGCGGCCTTCACCGAGACCACGGACTACGTCGTGGACTACACGAACGGCACCGTGGCGCGGAGCGGCGGCGGATCCGCCATCGGCGATGGGGACACGGTCAAGGTGACCTACAAGGCGGATCCCCAGATCGTGCTCACGCACAAGGACAACTTCATCGTGGGGATCGGCAGGGATATCACGATTGCTAAAGACAGCGACATTTACAAGCTGGTGCGGCAGTACGCGATCCACGCCAAGGTCGCGGTGGAATTCGAGGAGGACACCGCGATCGTGAAGGGCCTCAACATCGGGCAGGGCGTTTAGTCCTGACGGGCCGAGCCATTGATTGGCTGAAAGGAGCTCAAGATGGCACGTGCAAGAGTAACACTTCGGGAAGCGCGGAGTTACACCAAGGGCGGTAAGACCTTCAAGAGAGGCGAGCCGCAGATCGTCACCAGTGCGTCGGAGATCGCCTATTTCAAGGCCACCACGGGCTTCGCGGTGACCCTGCTGGACGACCAGCCGCCGAAGCAGAAAGCGGTTGAGGACCCGGGTGATGGACTGGACGAAACGCCCGATGGCGGGTCCACCAAAGAACCCGAGGTGCGGGTCACGAAGAAAAAGAAGAGAGGAAAGGACTAGCCCATGCTGGTCGTGGTATATCTGAACCGCGGTCCGCCCTCCCAGGTGGACGGCTTCAGGGCGGGTGCGGAGCGCTCAGTTAAGGGAGCCCTGCACCTGCGGCCCAACTCGCTGGCCACGATCACGCGGGACGAGTGGGACCACATCCAGCAAAAGTACCCGCTGCTCGCACCGAGACTTCGTTTGGTGAGAGAAGTAGCGGTCGAGACCGTTTCGAAGGAAGCGGAGAAGCCGCTCGAGGCGAGCACTCCGTCGCGCACGGGGGTGGCAGCCGAAGGGACCTCCGGGCCTGAAGGGGAGCGCAAGGAGCCTCCCTGGGAGCCCGGGTCCGGGGCGCGGAGACGGAGCAAGAAGAAGCGCGGCGACTCGGACTGAACGCGAGGGCGCCTGTGCTGACGGTGCACACAGAGGATGGACGAACCGCCAGAATCGATCTGGAGAAAGCTGAGCAAGCAGAGGAATGGTTATCGCGGCTGAAAGACCCAGAGTTCCAGAAGCAAATCACCGCGTTGACCATAGCGTTCAGGGGAGTGCAGTATTCCTTGGTCAGGCCACGCGGCTTCAGCCAAAGCTTTTTCTTGGCGGAGCTCGTCCAGTCAAACGGAGGGCGGGTCAAAGGCGGCGAGCGCATCACGGTCTTCTCGGACGACGTGCGGCTGAGCGTGATGGCGCACCGGGAACAACGCGCGGCGCGTGTCGCGATTGTGAAGACCGGTAAGCGGAGATTCAATCCTCTGCTACGTTAAGGAGGCCGGCGGCGTGGTTGACTACCTTACAGTCCAAGACATCAGAGACGCGGGCATTGCTGCGTCCGTCGCCTCCAACGCTGCTGTGCTGGCCGCGATCAAGACGTGGCAGAGCTTTGTGGAGGCGGCTTGCCAACAGTGGTTTGAGGCGCGATCAATCACGATGAAGCTGGACGGCAATGACAGCGATATGCTGTTTTTCGCCGTGCCCATCGTGTCTGTCGAATACTTGAAGGCGAATGGCTCTGAGGATGAGTTGTCCACGGACCTTTACGAAATCTACAACTCCCGCACCTATCCGGACGACCGCAGGAATCCACGCATCAAGCTGATCCGGTCGGAAGCCTACCGAGATATCTTTGTCGAGCCGTTGACTCTGGGGCGACTGAAGTTTCGCAAGGGGCGCAGGAACCAGGAGGTCAAAGGCGAATTCGGCTTCATCGAGGACGGCGTGGAGGCCATGGGATCAATCCAGTTTGTCACAAAGGCGAATCTGATCGACGGTGAGACCTTTGTGCTGGACGACGGTGTCAATTCGGCCGTGACATTCTACTTCGACACGAGCGCCACCTACGTTCCAGGTGGTGGCTACGACGCAACGAACATACGCATGAACGTGAGCGGGGACACAACGGCGGACGATGTAGCGGCTACGGCCAAGACGGCGATCAACGGCGTGGGCAGCACGTTGCTGATCACGGCTGGCATGGTGGAGACAGGCGGCTTGCTACGGTTGGAGAATGACTCAGCAGGCGAGGACGGCAATCAAGTGATCGAGGAGACAGTGGCGAACACCGGCTTTTACGTTTGGGGCATGGCCGGCGGCGCCGTACCTCCATTGATTACGCGGGCATTGCTCAAACTGGTAGTCGAGAAGCTGACGAACCCGGTGTATCCCAATCCGGCCGCACCGGTTGTGCCCGCGCCTCCAGTCCTGGGGAGCATTCTGGAGGAGAAAACTGACGGGCATAGTACAAAATATGCGCAAGCCGCGCAGATGAGTGCGCGCAATTTCGGGCTGTCCGGAATCACGGACGACCCCGAGATTTTGGATATCATCAAAATGTTCAAGAGGCCGCGGGTGGTCGCAGTTCCCAGCGCTTGGAGCTATGCATGACGGTTCCAAATTTAATTCATCCCGTTCCGATCGTGATCGTCCAGGGCGACACCAGCGCTACCCTATGGGATGAGGACGCACGCGAACCCGTTGCGCAGTTGGCCCGTTCCACACCGGTCACGCTCCAGGGCCAGGTGAAAATGGGCGCGACTGAGGAAGTCGAGATGGAGCGGCAAGGCGTGGCAGAGGGCGCGGACGGCTACGTGCTGTTCCGCAAGATCGATCTGGACGCGTTAGGCGTCACTCTCGCACCGAACGACCGCTTTACGAAGATTGGGCATGTCGAAACCGACGTGTACATTTTGAAGCTGCAGCCCATGGGGCACTACACGGATCAGGGCGGGCATACGTTGGTTAGGGCGTGGTTCGAGGACCGGACGCCGGCGAAGGTAGCTCATGGCTAAATCGGGCATAAAGCTGGACAAGAACTGGAAGCGGTTCGAGAAGATGATCGACCCGCGCAGGTTCGACACTCGCGCGAAGCAGCAAATGCGTGTGGCCACGGGCGCCGTTGCCCTACATGTCCAGAAAGAGATCAAGGAAGTTATCCGGGGCGGGCGGTTCAAGGAGAACGCCGGGCTGACCCTCGCACTGAAGGAACCGCAGACCAGACCGCTGGCGCATACCGGTCGCTTGATATTTCCCGCGGTGACCCACAAGGTGATCGACCCGTTCACGGCTTGGATCGGCATTAAGGCGACCAATAAGGGATACAACATAGCGAGAGCCGTACATGACGGGGTGAAAATTCCGGTCACGCCCAAGATGCGGCGCATGTTCATCCTGCTATGGCGCGTGAGCCGAGGTGAGCGGAAGGTAGGCGCGTTGCGTGGCCGCGCAAAGAAGCTATGGAACATGAACAAGTCAAGGCGCTGGTATCCGATCGGACGTGGTAAGACGCACATCTTGATTCCGGAACGGCCGTTCATGCGACGCGCTTTCGCGTCAAAGGCGCTGTACCGGCGCGTGCAAGGGATCTGGACGCGGGCGATGCAGGCGGCACTAACGGGTGTGGCATGAGGTTGAAGAAGCTGATTAAGACCTTCCCCTTTGAGGAAGTCAACCGGGCCCGCATCACGCTGGGCAGCAAGGTACGGCTACATCCGAGCCTCCATCGCGTCATGCTTGCGGAGCAGGCCGACGGCACCTACTCCACCGATGCGGATCTGTACGTCAAGACATGGGTCGCGAATCCGGCCAGCGCCCGGCAGTGGCTGGGCTTCGAAGCAGAGATAGTGCACAAGAGCGTGGACGATGTGGTGGTGACCAGTGACAAATACCGGCTGGGCAACGGCACCGACGAGCGCTATTGGACCGGCAGCGCCTGGGCCGTGGCGGGCGCCGGCGACTGGAACACCGAGGCTGAGATCGCGGCTAACATCGATACGTTCCCGGTGACCGCTCAGAAGATCCAGGTGATCGCAAATTTGAGGACGACGAACAAAACGGTCACGCCTGAGCTGGTCAAAGTCAAGGTGCTGTACGATTCAGACATCGAGTTCCAGGAGGACCTGATCTACCGCACGCTGGTCCGGCAGCTTCGGGAGAACCTGCGGCCGATCGCGGAATACCCGATCAAGCTGGCCGTCACGGGCAGCACGATCGCTCTCGACGACTACCCGCTGGACACGCCCTACAACATCACGGACATCGATGCAGTGTTCAACCACACCGATGATTCGGGTCACTGGACCGACATTTTCAGCAGCTACAACGTCGGGACCAAGGTGATCACGTTGACCGGGTCGGTAGCGTCTAGCAAAACGGTCTGGATCCGCTTCCTCTACGAGCCGGAGATCTCGGTCTCTACCAGCCGGGACTTCTACGAAGTGGGGAAAATTCCCGCTGTCATCCTCGAGGATGTCGTACTGGAGCGTGCTTCGGAATTGGGCCAGGACGATTGGGTGCTGGACAAAGCGGGTGGAACCGGAACGAAAGTGCCGGCCCCGCTACGGGGCGATCTGAGCGTTACGATCAATCTGACGGCTGACAAGGGCGTAGATCTCGAACGGCTGGCCGATGAGGTGAAGCGCTTCTTCGGAAACAATCCGACCATCACATCGCTGGGGCTCGACGAAGAATACCGGCTGTGGCTGCGGGACGAATTCGATCTTGGCACCACGGCCAATCTTGGAGACATCCACAGTGCGCGGCTGCGGTGCACCATTGTGGACGCATTGTTCTGGGAGAAGGATTCAGAGGACGCCTACCCGGTGCAGCGATTGAATCTCACAGGCGACCTTGATGTTGTAATCGGACCCTGACGAGGAGGTTTTTGAAATGGCACAAAGGAGATTCGGACCTACGAGAGGCGCGGGAGTCGCGATCGTCGAGTTGGAAGGCGAGCAACAGATCTCCCCAGGGGCGTTGGGCATCGTCGGCTACGAGCCTGTTGCCCGACGCCTGCTATGACTTCTACGATTTGGCACGCGGCGCCGGCGGCGTTCTGCTGGTGCGTGTCACCGACGGAAATGAAGCACAGGCCGACGGCACGCTCTACACCCGTCGGGTCCCGCGTTCGCCCATGGGCACGATCAAGGCCAAGAACGGCGGACGCTGGGGCGGCAAAAAGAAGGAGTACACCGACGACGTATCCGCTTCGGGCAAGATTCTCAACACCACGTTGGACACCGAGGACGCCACCATGACCAAAGACGAGTGGAAGGGTGGCTGGATCCGGCTCGACGCGGTGGCCAACACGCTTTATCCCATCGTCGGCAACGACGCGGCCGGCGTGATCACGGTGGCGAGCAATAGCACCATGAAAGACGATTGGACCGCGGCAGCGGCTCCGGCCAATCTGCGCTACTACGTGTATCTGGAGAACGAGGACAAAGCGCTGAGCTACGAGATCCGGGACGGTGAGGAGAAGCCGGACACCGAGTTCGGGCTGTTCGTCTATGTGGACGGCGTGCTGGCCAATAACTGGCCGAACCTGAGCGTGGAGCCCACCGACGCACGCTACTGGGCGGATGTGATCAACGACGACACCAACAACGATGAGGTGGTGGTCACCGATTCGTTGACCGGTGCACTGACGGCCGATGACCGCCCCGCCAACTACTACGGGCAGATCAGCGCGGTGACGGCCACGGTGCTGACCAGCGACCTCAACGATTTCGACCCGGACGCCACGGGCGACGGGGACGGGACGGCTGCGCTGGGCACGACTACCGACGCCATGGTCGACGACACCATCACGATCACGTTTTCCGCACCTACGACCTTCACCGCTGTCAGCGCCAAGTTCGGATCGCTGGGCGCGGCCGGCACGGTGGGTGTGCTGTTCACGCCCAATAACGACTGGTCGCCGCCGTTCACCCTGACGGCCGGCGGGACTGCGTGGGAATTGAATGATGTGGCCACGCTGGTCTACCGGCCGTTCATCACGGATGCGCTGATCGGCGGCTACATCTATCCCGACAAGGTGAACGCCAAGAAGGTGCGGTTCCGGATCGTAGACAACGACCACAAGACGATCACGGCCGCGCCGGGTTCCGACATGACGGCCGACGGCGCGATCAGCGACTACTTCATGGTGGTCGCACCCATGGAGCTGGAGAACGGCAAAGACGGGATTGCCGATCTGACCGATGCGGATTACGAGAACCAGGCGTGGAACCTGGGCGGCTCGCCGTTCGACCGCATCTTGGGCCGCAATCTGGGGCTGGTCAAGATGGGCACGCCGGGCAACACGGCGACCGCGGTGCAGAAAGCGGGCATCGCCTACGCGGACGCCAAGAACCACCAGTACCGGCTGGAGTTCCCGAGCGGCACGGTCACCGAGGAGGCCGCCGACACCTACGTCAACGACACGATCGGACGCAACGATTTCGCGGTATCCACGCTCCCGTCCTATGGCTCCGTGACCGACCCCGAGGGACAGGGCCAGGGTAAGCTCAAGCTGGTGCCGTTGACCGGCATGATCCACGGCATGGAGGCGCGGACCGCGAATGCCTGGAAGGGCTACCACAAGGCGGCGGCCGGCCTCGACGCCAAGCTGCCCGCGATCCTGGAGCTGCCCACGGGCGAGGCAATTCTCAACGAGGAGTACCTGAACCCCATCGGCATCGGTATCGTCAAGAAGGTGAAGGGCAACTTCATTGTGTGGGGCGACCGCACGCTGAACACGAGCCCGGAGTGGAAGTGGAAGCATCAGAGGGAGATGATCTGCTATTACGAAAACGTGCTCCGCGAGAGCTTCGATTGGATTGTCTTCGCGATCAATGATCCCATCGAGCAGATCCGGCTGCTGTCTAGCCTCAAGGCGTTCTTCCTGCCCGAGTGGGTTAAGCGCGCGTTGCGCGGCGATTCGTTTGAAGAGGCTGCGGTTATCCGGAGCGACTCGGAGTTGAACACGGATGCGACTCGAGCAGCGGGCGATATGATCGCGGAGATCAAGCTACGGCTGGCCGATACGGTGGAAAGGCTTACGTTGCGGATTGGCAAGCAAGGAGTTTTTGAAAGTTTCGGCTAGCAGCTACGAAAACTAAATAAATCTGACAGGAGGATACAGATATGACCTTGAGCCTATTAGAACAAAAGTACGGAACTGACCTCGTCGATGCTCACAACAAGGTAAATCACGACCGCATCGATGCGGTCATAACCCAGGTGAACCTGCTGAGCGAGGACACGGGCCACGTCGCGCAGGCGAGCCTATTCCTTGCGACGCAGCCGACCGCTACCAACACGGTTACCATCGGTGCGGACGTGTACGAGTTCGATGGCGCCGGCAGCAACATCAACATAGCCCTTGGCATCGATGCAGCGGCAGATCGGGTAGCTCTGATCGCCGCGATCAACGGGCAGGGCACCGAGTTGGTGGTGGCCGACGCGCCGACCACGCCGGCGACCAGCGTGCGCATCCAGCCCGCCGATCGTGTGGGCGGCACGGCGCAAATCGGGGCCGGCACCAGCGTTGCCGTGTCCGAGACCCTGGCCGATGCGAGCGACGTGTGGAACGTCGCCAACCTGAACGAGTCCGGGGCGGTGCCGTATCTGAAGGTCGCCAAGGGCAAGATCGTGGTCACGAGCGAGAGCATCGCGTCGCTGTTCACTCTGGAGCTGCCGTTCACGCCCGTTGTGTTGCAGTGGGCGGCTTTCGACACCAACGGCGCGCCCAAGGCTACGGACTGTCAGATCGATATCAGTGGCGACTACTTGGAGTTCGACTTCGACGCGGGCAGCACCGACCTGTCGGCCACCGACTACGTGATCTGGGAAGCCTACGGCAACTGATAGCGAATCAAAGGGCCGGGCGACAAGCGGTACCTTGTTCAAGAGGAGGAAGTCATGAAAGGCGCGATTCAACCGGACCACATCAAGGTCAACAAGTACGAGCTGATCGTGCTTGGTCTACCGCCCTTGGTATTTACCGCGATCAGTGGCATCGAGGACGAGTTGCAGACCACGGACCTGCCGGATCAGACCACTGCCAGCGGGGGGAATAAGCTCCCGTTCGAGTTCACGGCGGATTTACCCGCACATCACCTCGTACAGCAAGCCGCCATGGAAGTGTGGTTCATTGAGGGGCAGGATCCGGTTTCGCCCACGTACAAGAAGATCGCGTCGCTGGTGCTCAAAAGCGGCAGCGGCCTCGCCTTTCGGTCCTTCACGCTGATGGGCGTGTACGTCTCCAAGCGAGGCACGCCCGATCTGGAGATGGAGAACGAGGGCGAGCTGGCGGTCATTACCTGGACGCTACGGGGCGACGAGATGTTCCCTATCTGACCAACCTTTCGGTTGGCCTAACAAGGCCGCCTGCGCGGTCGATTGGAGGCACCGATGTCTGATCGAGAAGTAGAAATTCCGAAAGCTGATCCCGTCAAGAAAGCTACTCTGGCCGAACACGGTCCAGAACTGCCCATCGGGGTGCTGGACCAGGGCGGGGGATATCGTCGCGACGTAGCCCTGCGTCCGTGGAAGCTAAAGCAGGAGCGGGTGCTGGGCGCCCTGTTGGGCGACGAGTTCAACCTCGTGCAGTACGTCGAGGCCGCGATCGGTACGATGTGCACGCGGCTCGGCCCGCACAGCCTCGAGGCGATGAAGCCGGAGGAATGCACGGTTGTGCTCAGCCAGATGTGGATGGCCGATGTATTTTTCGCCTACCTGCTGATCCGGGTGCGCTCCCTGGGTAACCTGCTCCCGCTCAAGCTGACTTGCCCCAATTGCGGCGTGCGTTTCGACCATACGGCCGATCTGAGCACGGTCGTGATCCGGTCCGTTGGGCGAATCGAGGACGCGCAGTGGCAGTACGATGTGCGGCGCCCGTTTGAGATCCGGGGCAAGAAAGTGGAGAAGCTCTTGATGGGTCCGCCTCGCTGGTCCTCGCTTGCGCAAATACCGGGCAACGTGCGCAACTTCGGCGACCTGAAGGCCGGCATCCTCCTGGGCTCGATCTATGAAGTCGCCGGGCAAGGGCAGATGGTACTGATCGACGGCGAGCTCGACGACATGGAGAAGGAAGACATCGAGGTGCTGACACGCGCGATCGATGATAACAGCGTCGGCCCGGACATGTCGATCGAGGGCGAGTGCAAGAGCTGCCGCAAGGACTACACGATCGCGATCGAATGGAGTAATCGGGATTTTTTCGCACCTTCTTCGAGGTGAGCAGTGAGGAGGAGTTGCGAGAGGAGGTCTTCAATCTGCTCTGGGTCTTCAATGGCCTGACGTACAGTGACATTGTGGAGATGTCACCACAGGACAGGCAGTGGTTGCGCAAACGGGCTGGCAGGGAGATGCGGAAAGAGTTGAAGGGCAAGGTAACTATCTGGGGATAGAGCATGGCCTTTGAGAGAATGGGCTTGGGCGGCGTCGTTACCTTGGACACGGACCCAGCGGTCCGGTCGCTTGGCGCAGGCAAGAACGCTCTTGGCCGGTTCACCAGACAGACCAATGCAGTCGGGTCAGCCGCGGGGCGAATGGCGACGTCCTTCATGCGTGCGACCCAGCGGATAAAAACT
>LAZR01002721.1_pt1 | contig 10076 bp, 9 predicted proteins | sample 329461 | NCBI WGS metagenome assembly LAZR01 (sample SAMN03002196, study PRJNA259156) | marine sediment metagenome | biome: sea floor; feature: Hydrothermal impacted sediments; material: marine sediment; isolation source: Loki non-amplified sample from Loki's castle hydrothermal vent sediment ...
TTTATTTGTGCTTCTGTAGGATTAGGACATGCATCTCGAGATCTCGCGATTACTAAGGAATTATATAAAATCATTCCAGATGTAGAAATTTCATGGCTCGCTGCTCCTCCCGCAAGTTTAGCTTTACAGAATGCTGGTGAAACATTACTACCTGAAGCGAGTCAATACCCAAATGAAACGAAAATAATGGAAAATGTGAGTAGTACATATGGAGTAAATTTATTTGAATATCTAAGTGGAGTTTTGCTAGATTGGGCAAAATCTGTGGACGTTTTCAAGGAGGTAATAAACAAGTATAAATTTGATTTAATCATTGGAGATGAAACTTATCAAATAACTAATGTTGTAAAGACTGCAATTAGAGAGAATAAACCTTTAATGGATATTCCCCTTGTAGCGATTTATGATTTTATAGGAGCTTATCCTGGGTCAAACAACCCTGCAGAAATCGAGTTGATAAAAATGGCAAATGATGAATTTTTTTTAAGTGGTAAAACATTTGACTACGGAAATTTAGTGCACAACTATTTTGTTGGAGAAGATAAAGATATCCCAGAAGGAACTCTTTTCGGATATCCTTCTGAAAACATTCGTAATTTATTCGACACACTAAATTTTGTGAGTTTGGGTAACATTATTCCTTTTGATCCAAATAAATTTATGAATAAAGTGAATCTCCGTAAAGATTTGGGATATAGTAAAGATCCATTAGTAATATGCACAATTGGTGGAACAAGTGTTGGCAAAGCGCTATTAGAACTTTGCGTAGAATCATATTCTCTAATTAAAAAAAAATTGGCTAACTTACAAATGATCTTAGTATGTGGGCCAAATATCCCCATAGATTCCATTAATGTGCCAGATGGAGTAGTAGTAAAGGGTTATATCCCTGATCTATATAAACATTTTGCTGCTAGTGATCTAGTAATAACTCAATGTGGGGGATCTACAACAACAGAATTAATAGCTCTGAAAAAAAATTTTCTCTATTTTCCTCTCGAAAAACATTTTGAACAGGGATTAATCGCGGATCGATTAAAAAAAAATAATATTGGAGTTGAAATGCATTTCGCTCAAGTTACCCCACAGGTTTTAGCTGAAACGATCGTAAGCAATATTGGTAAAGAAATAGAATATCCACAAATCGACATGAAGGGGGCGCAAAAAGCAGCTCAATTGATACAACAACTCCTATTAAAATGATCTTAAAAATCTATATTGATTACACTTAGGGCAAATTTCTAACATATTTTTTCATTATCACTAACGATTGGTACAAGTGTTTGTCCTATAGCTGAAAATTCAATCACTATGAATTATTGAGTATAGTGAAATTTACGGCTTACGAATACTTAAACTAGTACTGTTTGGATTCGAATTGGCTAGTCAACGAACCTTAGAACAAGTTCAGATTAAAGATTAAATGTTTACTAATTGAATATTGTTTGATTAAATCTATTCTACTAAGTAATCTTTAGCGCTTTCAATATCAGAAAAGGGTTTGGCATTAACTTTTGTGAGCCTGTTCACGACATTTAACAATATTTTTTTTACACCGGTTATTCCCAGTACAGCTGTTTTTGGGAATAGGTGTCCGGTAACCTTACCTGCTTCAGTAAATGCACCCACAGCATCTTTATTCGCAAAGCTATTCGAGAGATCAATGATTAATAGCATATCTCTTTTTTCCATTTTTAATTCTAAATGCGAGAAAAGGGGCACTCTTGCTGCAATTTGAGGTCCGTTAAGGTCGGTGTAATCTTCGTAGAGGATTTCCTTTCCTTTATGAGTTATCCAATGCATCCGTTCTTTTATTTCATCTAATAATTTAGAATCTATATACTGTTCTAACATTTTTAGTTTCCCGGCTAAATTTAGGCTAATTTAGGTGAATACCCGATAAATTCATAAAATTTAAATGTGCGTTTTTCAAAAAAGGTCGAAAAAAGATCTAATCGATGTATATTATTTCGGTAAAATTTAGAAAAACCTTTTATTAGAGTAAAGAGAAATAGTGATTATGGAGGAACCAAAGGAAATAGATCCGTCGAAGGAAGAATCAGATGAATTGAAAGGCGGTATATTCAAAAAAGGCGAATTTTCAATATTTGTTGACAAAGTGAACGACGACTTAGATGAGTTTTACGTCAAATCTGATGAAGTCTTCCAGAAACTTAGAAAAATAATAAATAAGGCGTTTAAAAATATCAGAGCTTTTTTCAAAGTACAAAAAAAGGAAAAAGATGGGGAAAAGGAAAAAGGAAAATTTCGAGAAAAGCTCTATCAGCAGAATCTAAAATTAGAAAAGAAGTTAAAAAAGATTTCAAAAAGGATTAAAATGACTAACACTCTTGCTGGGGAAATTAAGGATGACACTTCCAGAATTGTTTTACAGCTGGATGAGGTTGCAATCATACTTGACCATCAGATGGAAGCTATTGGAAAAATTGAGGAAATCGAAAGCTATATGAAAGCGAATTTAGGGTCAGATTGGAATCAACTGAAGCATAATTGGCAGGAGTATAAAGATGGGGAAATAACTCGGGGAGATTTTGCGAAAATTGCTTTAAAAAAAGTAGGAAAGAAGTTTCTGGGAATATTTGTTAACACATCATAAATCAAGTTTGTACTAGTTAGAGGAAATTTATAATTTAGAATTGTTTTCGCGGCAATGTAAGTTGATTACCAAGTATCGACTGTTAATTTCAAAATTTTGTCAAAATGTTTAGTATTTCTGGTAATAATCGGGAGATCTTTTTCTATCGCTATAGTCGCAATAAAGATGTCTAATTCATTTATTATCTCTCCTTTTTTCTGTAAATCAGATCTTACTTCTCCGTAAATTTTGCTTTGATTCAATTCAAATGGGATTATATTTATTGTTTTAGTTAATTTTTCTACTGCTTCTAGATTTTCTTGAGATTTTTCAGATAAGTGCGCTCCAAAATATAATTCAGCAGTATTTATTGAAGTCGTAAAAAGAATAACGTGTTTAGCTAGAAGTTTTGATATCTTACTAACTGCTTCTTTATTATCTCTTAAGATTCCAATTAAAATATCCGTATCCAACAACACCATATTTCGTATTACCTTGGTATACTTGCTCTTTCTCTATTTTTATAAATCAGGTCCAAAATATTTTCTACTTCTTCGGTTGAGCCCTTCCAATTCCCTTTTAACTTCAAGATATCTTTTTGTTCAGGTTTGGATAATAATCTTAATATTAAGTCATTAAACGACTCTCCCTTGAGTTTTTTGGTTTTTAGCACATTGTATGCCTCATCTGAGAGCGAAATTGTTTTATATCCCATATTATATCACTAAATCCAAGATTCTATTATAACTTATATATTATAACTAATATATTAGTTAATACTATTATAAGAACTATTCTATTATTAAATAGATAGAGGTTAAAACTAAGAATAATGAAAAAGAAGAAATAATTATCATCTTATATTTAAAAGGTGTATAAATTGAATGGGATAATTTTTTATTATTCAGGATCTGGCAATACCAAATTAGCTTGTGAATATATTAGTAAGCACCTTAATGATGTCGATATTGAATTGTTTGATATTGTCAAAAGTAAAGAAGCACCAGACCTCAATGGATATGATATTGTTGGATTTGCTTCTTTTACAGATTTTTTCTCTCCCCCGTATCTATTTGAGCAGTATGTCAAGAGTATACCGGAACAGAAAGAGAAAATGGCTTTTATGTTTAGTACTTACGGGAATTGGAGAGGCAAAACTCTTTCTAAGATGGCGACTCAAGTAACCTCAAGGGGATTCAGAGTCGTTGCTGGTTATTCGCTTAAAACTCCGGAAAGTTACCCTCCTGCAATAAAAAGAGGGATTGGAGATCAAACTAATCCCCAAGAAAAACACATGGAAGGTTTACGACAATTCTTAGGGGAATTAAATGAGATTATAAATTTATATTCTAAAGGAATTAAAATAGATGTAGCAAAGATAGATAAGGGAGGTCTACTGGGATTTTTCTTTGGAAATATGTCAAGAAGACGGGCCCGAAAAGCTATGGGTGAAATATTCCTTGATGAGTCGCTTTGTACTGATTGTGGGATCTGTGAAGAGGGATGTCCGTATAGCGCTATAAGCCTTAATCCAAAACCTCAATTTGACGTGAATAAATGTTATGGGTGTTGGTGGTGTTTCAATCACTGTCCAACTAAGGCAATTTATACTAAGAAAATTAGAGGAAAATGGCAATATCCAAAACCTAATAAACAATTCAGAAAAAAAATGAAAGTGGAACCCTAAAACTAAATGCTTTTTTATTAAATATTATAGAATTAATGGAAGAAAAAATAAAGTTTTAGTATATGATTGACATTAAAGGTTATCCCCATTCAATGCAGAAACAGAAAACACAGAGAATAGGATTGTGGAAACTTGGTCTTTTAGCGGTTTTGAGTGCTATTTGGATAATGCGCAGAACAGGTAGGAAACCCACGAGAATTGTATATCCCTGTCAACATGTTGCAGTTTCGAACATAAAGATTTTCCGTTATGCTCTATTAGCCCCAGTCCCGCTCACAATCTTCTCACTCCGGAAATCATGGAGATATGTACAACCCATGCTAATCTTATCTACATTGTTAGTCAGTTCATTCGTTCTTGTAAATAATAATAATAGCTCATTTAACTTCAGTCAATATATCTGAATTTCAGATTACTAGAAATTCTAAAAAAGCATGGACAGTTTAAAATTAAAATTTAAAATTAAAATTAAAAATGTTTGGATAGTCATGTTGTATTTCGATTTTTTAATAACAAAAAATAAATTGAAAGGGATATTTATCAGACTCTTAAACAACATTATATATTAGGCCAAATTCTTGAAATAAAAGAAACTCCTCAGCTTGAATCATTGATTATGGAAACATTTGAGATAAATAAATAACTTTTGCCAAGATTAAGTAAACATGAAAAGAACAGAAAAAAATTAATATTGTTAAATAGCAAGTTAATTATATTATTAAAGATATAGATTTTATTATATTAAATCATATTTTAAAGGGTATATTAAATGAGATACAAGCAAATCGTTTTGTTATCGACAATTTTGATGGGAATGATTCTGGTAACCGCAGTACCTAGTAGTTTTGGCTTCGATGTACCCCCAACATTGACTGATCCGTATGGAGATCCCACATTTAGTGGAGACGATATTACAAAAGTTTGGATTGATAATAATGCGACATACATTATGTTTCAAATCGAATTCAATAGCACTTTCCTGATAGATAACTCGACAGGGGACTATTTTTATGTGTATATTTCCACAAATAATCTAACGGGAACTAATGTTCATGGAGCTGGTTTTAATGTAGACTATTATCTATGGATGCGTTATACAGGAGTATTAGATTTTTACGATGTGGGAAATGGTTCTAACAATTTAATGAGTTCTAATCTCGTTGGTAGTGGATATTATATCTCATCCAATAATAATTACACTCTTGAACTTGGATATAAAATAAACACCTATTCACCTAGTGGAACAGGATATTTCAATCTTACGCTTGGACAAACAATCGAGATACGGTTTCGATCAGATCAGACTTCAGATTGGTGTCCCGACAGTGAATCATTTAGTTATATTATTGAAATAGACTCCGCTGAATCAGCAATTCCAGGATATAACCTAATCTTTCTACTTAGCATTCTGTCCGTTGTAGCAATCCTTCTAGGTAAAAAACTCAAGAAACCTAAAATCTAATTACAAAGCTTTTTTTTACTTTTCTTGATCAATCGTATTAATTATCCTTTCTGCTACTGATTTTTTCTATAGGATTTTTGCGTGATCTTCTGTTAGAATAATTATCCATCAGTAATGATCCAGTAATACTAGATTACATACTGCCACTGATTAATAAAGGCATAGATATAGCGGAAACAGCACACATTATTCGTTTGTTGACCAATACAAAATTGTTGCCGTCAAAGATTTTAAGAAATTTAAAAAATACAAAAAAAGATATATAGTTAGTAAGATTAGAGGTTGAAAGATATGACTAATATCAAAGTTTTTACCCATTCAATGAAGAAACATAAAATAAAGAGCAAAGGCTTGTGGAGCCTTGGTTTTGTAGCAGTATTGAGTACTATTTGGTTAATCCTCAGAACAGGCAGGAAACCCACAAGAATTGTGTACCCCTGTCAACAGGTTGCAGTCTCGAACATAAAGATATTCCGTTATGCTCTATTGGCCCCTATCCCTCCCACTCTATTCTCGCTGCGAAGGTCGACAGGATTAATGAAGCCAATCCTAATCTTATCTACACTATTAACCAGTTCCTTCATTCTTGTGAATAATCCATCGATCCTAAGTTTCGATACCTCTTCCGAAAACAGGACACGTATCCCTCTCACATTATCACCACAGACGGCACTTGCTTCTAATTCATCGGATCTGTTCTTTATTCAGAATGTTTCAGGGGAAGGAGGAAATATGGACCAAGGTTTCTCATCCCTCATCGAACTTATGGAAGCTCAAGGTCTGTACTTCTATAAAAATGTGAGTCAAAGTTCTGGATTGATAGGCTCTAATGATGTGGTGATTCTAAAAGTGAATGGTCAATGGGCCTATCATGGTGGGACAAATACCGACCTAGTAAAAAGCGTTATTAATGCGATAGTAAGTCATCCTGATGGCTTCACTGGAGAAGTGGTAATCTCTGATAATGGACAAGGATTAGGAAGCATGAGCCATTCTCAAGCAAACTCGTTTGATCACACTCAGTCAAATTCCGATGTGGCTGATTTGTTTGACACTTATCAAGTATCAACATTTGGGTGGGACCCGATACGCAGTAGAACTGTCGGTGATTTTGATGATGGGAACTTCATGGATGGTTATGTTCGAAACTCATCTTGGAACTCGGAAACAGAGATTTATGTGTCTTATCCTAAGTTCACAACTGAATTTGGTACATACATTAGTTTTAAAAAGGGAGTATGGGACAATACGACTGGCTTCGATTCGAATCGACTAAAGGTTATCAACATGCCAGTCTTGAAATCCCACTTCCGTTATGGTGTGACTGGTTGTGTTAAGCATTACATGGGAGTTCCGCAGGGGTCTATAAAATTGTCAGTACACCCTTCTATTCCACATGAGCACTTTTCAATAGCCCAAGGTGGGATGGCAACTCTGATGGTAGAGACGAGAGCACCTATATTGAATATCCTCGACATGATTTGGATCAATGCCAATCCCTTGGAGAGTTCTGGACTTTATGGCCCTTCAGCCTATTATAGCTACACAAGGTTTACTGACATCATCGGTGCCAGCCAAGATCCTGTGGCATTAGATTATTGGGCATCAAAAAACGTCCTCATGGCTACTGCTATGTTAGACTATGACACCTATTCTTCCTTAGATCCCGATTATGAGCCGTTAAGCCAGCAGTATGGTGGTGGTATGGTAATGGATGAGTCATTTCATAACTATTTAAGAAGATCAATGAATGTTTTGGTCAATGGAGGTCTACAAGCCACTATGAATCCAAATGAAATGAACGTATTTGTTACAGAACTGGATGGAACAGTTCCGGCTGAAGGTCTAGATCCTTTGACTATTACAATGATAGTGGTCTTACCTCTCTCAGCAGGAGTAATTGTCATCCTGGTTATATTCTTAAAACGTAGAAAAAAGTAGTATGTGGAGAGTATTGAGAAATAAAATTATTCGTCAACATCTAAAAAAAGATAGAAAAAAGAAAGACTGAAAAATATCTAACGGATTGCTAATGCTCAGGAAAGGACTCTTTTTTCAAAAATTTTCTGGTGTAGTTCATTCCTGTCTTGCGGCGGAACGATCTCATTTTCTCTTTTATGGAGTATCATAGCATCTGATCCGCAGGTCGCAATACAATTCCCACACCCGATGCATCTATCAAGATTTACATTAGACACTTCATCCTCCATTGTAATTGCATCCATCTGACATCGCTCTAAACACACTTCACATCCAGTACATAGGTCAGGGTCCGATTCAGCGTAATAGTTAGAGAAGTAATATTCAGCTGGTTTGGGAAACTGTTTGGCTGTTTGTAGAACACCACAACAACATCCACAACATACACACATAAATCCAGGATTCTGAGTATTTTGTGGTTGGAGTACAAATCCTGCCTTTTGATATGTATCTAAAATATTAAAGAATTCCTCTTTAGATACTTCTTCTCCGGAACCTTCCTTAATTACTGATTCGGCGGCACCATTAAACATAACACAACATCGACGAATATCAGATAATTTGCAGGATTCCTCTAAGATATCATGCTCTTCTCTACATACACAATCTCTTACAGCTATTTTTTCGACTTGATTTGTTATGATGTTTCTTATACTATCATAAGTGCCTGTGTGATGTTCGACTGTAAGACTTTTTTCTATAGGAATTGTATGTAATTGAGGTGGTGCCCCTTTAATGTGCATTGCTTTATAAAATGTATCAAGCATATACTTATTCGCAAGTTCAGCAAACTCTTTTGTCATTATACCTTGCTGATCTTCAAAAAATCCTACGGCAAATTGAACCAAACTGTAGAGTTTATTACCTTGCCATACAAAACTTATAATAGCCCCTTTTTTAACTAATCCATCTAAAATCTCCTCTAAGGCTTCAATCGTATGGGAGAGCCCGTTTTTACTTAACCTTCCGTGAATTATTTTTAAGGGTTCCATACGCGCTTCTAGATTTATAGCAATCCGCACCTCTTCAGGAGTATATAACAATTTTAATATTTTAATATCTGTTCCATCTTCAGATGCGGGAAATCCTGCTGGGGTGCTTTTATCTATTTTTTGTTGAAGCTCTCGATAAATAGAATCTTCATTACTCATTTCATTTCCCATTTTACTTTTATACTATATTAAGATCAGAATCAGCTATAATTATTTAAAAAATTTGTCTTACATTTTTATGTAAAACAATAAATACCTAATCCCCACATAAACGACAATTACCGTGGCAATGTAAACCTCGAAAATTGCAAAAATTTCAATAATGATTGACCATGTGTTTCCAAGATTCTTCAAATAATCTGTAAATTTCAACATCGCTACAGCACTTATAGCCATTGGAAAAGTATAAGCGGAATAACCAGGATTAAAAGGAATTCTTAACAATTTAAAAAACATGACATATACAGTAATTGTCATTATAATAGAAAGCGGTACTAAAATAGAGATAATAACTGGGTTTGGTACGGAGCTGAGAGAGAGGTACCCTGCCAAACAAAGGCTTGCTGGAGCAGCTAAAATTGCTAAGGTTGGTTTTTTTGGAATTGGAATATTTCCTAGTCGCAAGCGGAGAATCACTAAAGTTAAAGTTATGAAATAACTAATAAAACCAAAGTAGAAAAGAGTTTCGCATATAAAAGGGAAATTGAATATTCCACCGCTCACGCAAGCAACTACTATTCCGACTGGGGGTATAAAATAGCTTGGAAGAATGTTTTGGAATTGAAATTCTTTAAGAATGTTCCTAAGAAAATTAATTAATAATAATATATGGAAAATCACCGCAAGAATCCACATTATCCTTCCCGCCTCAAAAAGCATTCTTCCCAGCGAGGTGGAGAGGGTCATCATCCCCATAGTGAAAGTAGGGATAATAGCACTGAATAAAGGATGTTGCAGGTCGTTCTTAAAAGCTGAAATATTTATGACGATTTTTAAAAGATAAATACACAGAATTATAACAGCTATACCACTAAGAATATATGCAAATAGGATATTAAAATTTAAGAAAACCGTTCCTAAACATGCTACACCCAAACCTAGTCCTGCCAGATTTGCTGGAATTTTTCCGATACTTTCTCTATTAATAATCATCAACTAGCGGTAAATCCTAATAATCCATTCTTTCTATGTTTCCTTCTTTATAGCCTATTGATAGTGTTGATATTTAAAAAATTAAGTATTTACATCTAAAATGTAGAATCAACATTATTTTATGAAATAACAAAATTAAGCAATCATGGGCGAATCACGATTCCTGCAAAAATAAGAAATAAATACGGATGGAAAGATGGTGATAAA
>LAZR01002722.1_pt1 | contig 10068 bp, 6 predicted proteins | sample 329461 | NCBI WGS metagenome assembly LAZR01 (sample SAMN03002196, study PRJNA259156) | marine sediment metagenome | biome: sea floor; feature: Hydrothermal impacted sediments; material: marine sediment; isolation source: Loki non-amplified sample from Loki's castle hydrothermal vent sediment ...
GTGTAACCTATCCACACTTCGGTTTTAGGATATCTGGCTCGTTTGCCTATCCCAAGCCATTTTTTATAAGCCCTTCTAACTGCAATTATTTTATATTCATAAGTAAAAGCTCCGTCTGCAGTCAACGTAAAACTAATAGATTCGGTGATAATACAGCTGTCGAATTTCAACTCTTGAACTTGGCAAGGAAGGGATAGTTCATTGCAGTCATTCTCTCCGACCAAAACTGTTTCTGTCACCCCTTCTTCGGTATGTTCCGTTTTTGTGAAGTCCCATGTACCGACCAAATCGACATTTCCGCCCCAGTTCTCTACCGTGCCACATACCTCTTCGGGCGCACTGATGTTACCATTACCATCATAAACGCAAACTAGGTAACAAAACGTGCCTGGTTCAACGGTGCTGTTGAAATCAACATCTAATATAAATTCGTTGTCATTTTTGGCGGTTTGCGCGGTCGCATTCCCAGAAAAAAATCCGTATGCCTTTTGTAGGTCCACCGCTTTTTTCGACAGGCCGTTAGCCGAAAGATCGATATCATAATAGCTCTTTGAAACAGCACCGTCTTTATCCTTAAATTGTAAATAGGCACCAATGACATCAGAGTCGGAACTCAACCTTACTTCGAAACCCTCGTTCAAAAAGGCAGCTTTACCGCTATCGCCGATATCGAGCGATATCATTTCGTTAGGGGTCGGGGGCATTCCCTCTTCTTTGGTGCCGCCCTTGATTATAACGTTGTCGGATACTGTATCGGCCGCCAAGGGGATGGTTTCCTGATTTACGACCTGTGGCCCTATTTCTTCGGACATAGAAGAACTATAGTCTTTTCCGCAGGAAGCTATAATTACTAGTGCCGCCGTAGCGACAATTCTAAAAATAATTTTCATTGTGGGGAAGTTTGATTTTGATGTGCGTAAATAACGTGAAATCTGTAGTGATATTGTCTTTCTAGCTATATCGCTCCATGTTCAAGTACACCTTCTGCGACAGTTTCCTGAAAAGGGCGCACTTGTTGTCGATGCCGAGACACTGGACATTGAAATTGATGAAAATGACTTCGAATTCCATCAGCATAGTCTCGCGCTTTTCAATGGATGATAGGTTTTTCTGTACTATTGCCTTGAGTATTTTTAAATATTATCTCGTAACTTACCTTTATGCTGTGCATATGAAACTGATTTATGGTTGATTTAACTTACAGCTATTCGGCAATCTGTACAGCTTGTTTTATTTCAAATCATAATCTACCCCCGGTTAAATTGAACGTTACGCTTTCAATCCTGAATATTGTAACCTACTCCTAAAAATGGATTAATGTTGTACGGACTTCCAATGCTGTTAATTATTCCGACTTGCGTTTGCGATGTAGGTACTATTTCGCTATGGCGACCAAAAAAATAGACTACACCGCTGGGGGGCATTACGAAACTATCTTCATCTTCATCTAGAAATGTATAACCTTCATCCAGTCCGTTCCAACTTGTGTTTAGTCTTATGAATTCGTTTCCTGTTTCACCGCCGCCGGAATTTGCTTTGAGACTTGCGCTGCCCTTACCACCACCTGTCGAGGTAATCTTTACGGTAACCAATGACCCCGCTGGAGCACTATAGCGGCCGGTCACTTTATTAAAAGGCGACACATTGATTGTAATTGTATCAGTTGAGACAAATTGACCATCGGATACAGTCAGCTTCACAGTATAGGTACCCGTAACTTCAAAATCGTGAGAAGGATTTCTTTGGCTGGAAGTCATTTCATCGCCAAAATCCCAAGCATAGCTTAATGTATCTCCATCCGGATCGCTAGATCCGCTACCATTAAATTGCACGGTTAAGATATTGGGTCCGCTCGTCTTATCCGAAGAAACTACGGCCAATGGTTGCCGATTCGGCACCTCAACGGTAATATTGAGGGAGACTTCATCGGTCAATCCACCGGCATCGGTTACCCGTAGTATGGCCATATACCTATTCGCGACCGTGTATACATGTTGGGGATTGGCGGCGCTAGATGTATTGCCGTCACCAAAATCCCAAGCATAAGACACGATGCCAGCATCGTCATAAGAAGAATTTCCAGTAAAATTTACCGTATTACCGGTAACTACCGTTGTCGGAGCAGCATTGGCAACTGCAGTTGGTTTTTGATTGGGTACTTCAATCTGAACTGAAGCTGTATCTGTTAGTCCACCATCGTCGGTCACCGTAAGCATTACCGTGAAATCACCGTGAACAGCATATTTATGAACAGGATTAGACAACGAACTCGTATTTCCATCACCAAAATCCCAAGTATACTTTATAATTTGTATGTCGTCAGTAGACGAACTTCCCGTGAAATTAATGTTCTCATCAATACCTGCAATAGGTTTACTTGCACTCGCTTCTGCCGTAGGTTTATCACCCTCGATTATTACGGATGCGGTGTAGGCATTTTGGGTACCATTCTCCGCAGTCACCGTAAAGACAACCGCATTTGTGAAATCAATGGCCGTTTCAGAAAGTGGGTCGATTGATGCCCCAGTGTGAACGATACTTGGTGAAAGGGATTTTTCATCGTTTCCAGAGGGAAGCGTTAACGATATATTTCTTTGGCTGAAAACACCGGATACACCTGCAATTTCAAAGTTTGTAATATCCTTTTCATTACTTTTCTCAATTACTACGGTAACGGTATACTCCAGAGTGCTGCCATCTTCGGCAGTAACGGTATACACTATTGGATTTGTAAAGTCTACTGTAGTTCCATTTTGGGGACTTAAGCCAGACCCTGTGAATTGAACTGTCGGGGTTAGGGATTTAGCATTGGAGCCCGCCGGAAGCGTTAGGGAAATATTCGTTCCGGATATAGTGCCAGCTACCCCCAATATTGTCAAGGCTTCAATTGATTTATCTGTGCTCTCCGCTATAGTAACAATCACCCTCCAATCTTGTCTGTCACCATTTTCGGCTGTAACCGTATACGTCACGGGTTTTCTAAAATCTTGTGATTCCGTTGGAGAAGGCGAAATATTGGCATTGGGGGAAACATTGAGTGTGAGTGGCGCTGTCTGGGTTTCCGTACCAGAGGAAACATAGACCGTAATCGTATGACCAATCTCATCAATTTCGGCCGTTTCTATTTGACCAGGAATAGCAAAAGCCAAAATATCATTTTCAGGACTTAGCGGATTTTCTCCTGCGATGACCTTTACCGTTCTCACCATCTCAATAGCTGTGTTGCCAGATGCATCACTGACAATAAAATATACAGCATAGCTTCCCTCCTTCAACACATCAACCTCGGAGGCATCTATAACTATATCTTCGGAAATATCACCGTCTACATCGTCCAGAGCTGTAGCTCCAGGATCATTATAAACAGAACCCAGCTGAAGGGTAAATGGATTATTGCCTAGTAAAGTAATTTCAGGAATTACCCTATCGACAATATCCTCTAATACTTCGAAACTAATAACGACAGTATATGCTTCGCCCTCATCTCCTTTTAAATCGAAGGATAGTTCGGTAACTCCTAATTCAAGGGGCGTAAATTCTAGGGTATACGTGCCCGGAAGAATCGGTGAAAATTCGGAATAATCTACTACGGATTCTGGTTCTGCGGATTTAGTATTAAACGTTCCCGAACCAGATATCGGATAATAACGCCGAACATAAGTAACATCGGGATTGGCTTCTGATTTTTCAAAATTTACTGTTATTTGTACGCTGTTGCCCAACTCCACCCGTTTGACCGAACTTGCGGCCGTCCATACCAAAGGAGGAATCTTAGCCAAAGTGTACTCAATTTCTACATCTTTTGTAAATCCATAGTTATCAGTTGCCGTAATCTTTACTACATGGTTTCCTGATTCAGAGCCCACATACATCATCGTTGCGGATAAAGGATTCAGCGGAATCTTTTCGCCTTGCGGAAATATTTCTCCTAACCTGTTTTGAAAGTAACCCGAACCTTTTGTTATCAAGTAAGAATACGAATATTTGAATTCTTCAAGTATTTCTTCTGGAACCACCGTGATTTTCGTCGTTAGATTCTGATTTACGAATCCACTGGATTCATGTTGCTCAGTTAAGGTGAATTCCACTTCGGTCTTGAGTCCAATTTCTTTGGTACAGGCCAAAATTATAATTAAGGTCAAAAAAATAAAAGAAGTAAATCGAACAATATTTTTCATCGGTTTGCCTATCGGAGTTCTAATTTAGAACCGATGCAATCACTATTTAGTACGGATTTAGGTTGAAGTACTTGCTTTTTGGATTATCGTAACATTTGAAAAACTACCTTGAACAAAATTAGGAATCCAAGAAAATTTTCAAAATACCTTTTTTACTCCCAATCTTACTTTTAGTTTTTTTGAAATTCACTCATATTGGGCATAACGGAATATTCAATGGAAATAGTCGAATCAAAATCTAAGATTATCCAATTCGCTAAAAGAGCCTTCCTCAGGCTCTTATGCCTTTACAGGTTAAAGTAATAGCGGAGTCCAAGCCCAGAGAAATTGGTCAACTTACCAAAATCACTATTGACATGATAAAACTGGGAAGATTTAATGATGAGGGAAGAATGTTCGGTCAAAATTATATCTACCTCGACGGTTGCGACACCTCCATAGATAAACTTGCTAGCACCGTCAAGGAATACTACGTTTGAAATATCGCTATTACCATTATTTACTAATTCGTATCCTGCAATAGCTCCTCCCCCTACACTGAGGGATTGCATCTTTCGTTTTCTGCTGTAAACGTTTAGAAAATAAGAATAAGATGCGGTAAAGCTTGAATACGGGATAGTTGTTTCCCCTGACCTGAAATTGGCTATACAAACATCAAGGGCAATTTGCGTAAAGGTGTTTTCGCTCAAGTTAGCGTTATAGCTAATTTCACCACCATAGCCTTTGCCGAAAATACCAACATTCATCGAAAAAGTATTGGAGTAACTTTGCGAAATGGCAGTTAATGGCAAAAGAAATACGATGAGAAAAAAAGCCTGTAATTTCAATTGGTCGGGGCGTTAATTTGTTTATTATCCAACGGTAACAAAACCATTCTATTGTTTTCCAATTCATCCAAAACAACGAATATCCTTTCCTTATTTGAAATGGTAAAACGTTTGAATACAAAGACTACTTCGTTGATACTTTGTGGGTCTATTTTATCTTGAAGGTTATAGGTATAAAGTGGTTTCATAATCTTTTGAAGTTGGCCGACCCCAGATTTTCTAAAAAAACTCAATCCGTTGACCTGATATTCTTTTTTCGAATTATTTTCAATTTGAAGTACAAAAAATACCTCGCTACGATCTACCAAAATATTATTCAGTTTTAGGACTATATTTTTATTTTGACGAAAAGTACGCCTGACCAATGTTTTTTGTAAGTAATTATTTTCGCAAAATATGCGGAAATATTCTTCCCTGTCAATACTATAGAGGTCGTCCTCTACCTCTATTTTCATAGATTCGCTACTATTGTCTGAAAAGTATGATTCATTGGCATCTGAGACGTCTTGAAATTTTCGGACACTTTTTTTGTTTTGATTCCGAGAAGTAATACCCGCATGTGAATCCCCTTGTGAGGCATCCAACTTCATTGACGATTTCTCCGATGCAAATGGCGGATTACTATCGTTCCTTAGGTAAGATGCATCCAAAATTTTGACGGTATCAATTCTCTTATTTAATTTTAATTGATGGCTAGGTATGCGCCCAATGGACGTTCCATTGTCCAAAATGAAATTAAAATTATCTATGTTCTCGGAATACTTTAAAATAAAGGAATAGATGTAACCATCTTCAGTGATGACCGTGAGATTACTTTGACTTCCCTTTTCCCCCTTAATCAAACCTATGCTAGGGGCATCTTCGTAATATTCAAACGTATAGTTAGCTGTTGGAGGAATTGTTTTGGAAATAGCGGACGGGAAAAAAATAGTAATGGTAGAGTGCTCATTGGCCATAATCGAAACGGGCATCGCTTTTTGCTCTTGCGCAAAAACACCGAAACAGATATAAAAATGCAGTAGAAGTATAGTGAAGTAGGTCTTCATAACTTTGCAGAACAACGGGTATTTATAGTATTTGCGGTAAAATATCTTACGTGTATAGAATGGAAAAAACTATTCATTATTGCTCACGCTAGTTGAATGGAAGAAGTAATCGGTGATTTGATAGGGTTCAAATTTTCACCAAACCCCATAGAACTATCTCAAAGTTGAATTTAAGGTGTAAATGTTATGATTAACACTCGATGAGTCATCGGAACATTTCATGAAAAAAGGGATTTGTTTTCTCTCGAGTCGACCCGCTAGAAAATAAATCCCATTTGCATCTTAATGCATAATGCTTACAGAAAATACATGTTCACAATATGAGATATTTACGCTTGTTCGTATTTAGTATCCCAATCCGTACCTTCATCTCCTTTTTGGCCATCCATTTTGATTAAAAAGTTTTTAGCTGGGAAATACGGTTTTAGACGGATATCCATATAAATACGGTCTTTTTGATTTTGATCTTGCTCAAATCTTCGAATTTCGAAATTTTCGATCAATTTGTCCGGTCCAGTAATATCATCTAGAAAGCGTACAATCTGTGCTTGTATTTCATTTCTTGTTTTAGTGTTGAAATTCTCAAATGCTCTTCGGTTCAAGAAATCCATTAAAACTTTTGATACATAATCAAACACACGTACAACGGAATAAGTCTGCAGGCCTAAATTATCACCATTAAAAAGCGTCTTGGCAGAAAAGGCCATAACCTTACCGTATTCGTTCACCATCGGAACGAGTCCGAGATTCTCTAAATTTGCGATTTCACTTTTCCTCAAATCAAAACGCACGCCATCGACTTCACTAAGACCACCATGTTTCTTGCCAGCAGTTACCTGTGACATTAAGGTCTTATATATTTTACCGGCCAATGCTCCCGATGGTGGTACATGTATATCGTCTTCTTCTCCAATATCTTCGTGTTTACCACGGCCGACCAACCAATTGCAGGTCATCACTGTATTTGATAGATAGGTGTCGCTACTAGCTAGATTTGCGCTATCGAACATTTCCATGACATCATCCGGCTCGTCTAAATGTGCAAAATCGGTTATTAATGTGACCTTATTGTCATAAGCGATTTTAGCCCATTTATCTACAACGGATTTTGAACCTAAATATCCCGGTAGAACCAAAAGACCATAATTTTCCCGAAGGTCTAAGCGGTCGTACTTATCAATTAGCTCTTCACGAATATGATCAATAAATCGCGTATTGTCCAAATCGGAAAGCTGCTCTAGCTCTGCGTTCATTATAGATACATTCTTAATGGACTCCATATCGGTATTCTTATAGAAAAGTGCTACCGAACGGTATGAAGTTTCAAGTTCACGTGTATCTTTCAGCGCCGACCTAAGGTTTTTGATAAGCACTTTTTGTGACTCCTGTGCCTTATCATCTGCGGCCTGAACCAAACTGATAATATCGTCACCCGATTTCAGGATTTCTGACCAAAGTTCCAAGGTTTTCAGTAAGCCGGATCGTTCTTCCTTTTTACTATTTTCCGAGAGAAACATTTTTCGCCTCGCCTTTCGATCAGGATTTAAATTCTGCACTCCTTCGATGGCGGATTCTAAAAGATCATACCCCCCGTATTTCACGAACTCCTCGGATTTTAATTTTATCTGGTCCGAGTAAGGCTTATCGCTGAATTGTGCGGTTTGCTGTGTAGTCTGTGCGTTTGCCATGATAGCTTATTTGTTGGTTTTAATTTCTTCGATTAGGGCATCAATAGTATCTACTAAAGATTTTTTAGCCTCAGCATCTTCAAGCGCGGCTTTCAAAATTTTATTAGTTTTCAATTGCTTAATGATATTCCTGTACTGATCGCTTTCAATTTCCAGTTCCTTTAAAAAAGAACTACTACTGATAATCCCTTTTTTACCGAAATCACCAAGCGTGTTAAACCTAATAGTCTCGTTTACTGTACCTCCATTTTTATCCTCAAAGGGAATCTTTAACTCTGGTTCAAAATGTTCAAAAACATCGTCTACTGTTCGTAGCCCTTCGACAACTTCGGGTTTGACCGGAGCGTTTGGAGTCAATTTCCCCGCGATAAGAGTTCTATTCTGTGGAATATCATTTAGGGCTTCGTTCGCATCCCCTCTCACTTCGGTTCCCCCAATACCTACGCTGTTAATGGCCATAATTTTAAAGTTTAAAAATGTATTTTAAAGTTGGATAAAATAATATGCACCAAAATTTACAATACATGGTTTAGTCAATCTATAACTATTTTTTTGCCCAAGTATTGTATACTACACTGGCAATGTGCAGGTAATGCCGTTGAAATGCTTACCATCTAACCTATACTCACGTTTATAAAACTCCTTCATATCAAGTTCCCGACATTTCGTATAAATAGATTATAGAAATAGCTTTAATCAATAACTCAAAGCACTATTCATTGATGTATATGCTAATAAATGTTTTGGTTAAAGGGCAAGAGTAGCGTAATGTTCTCATTCTGAGTTACAGTATTCCAGTTGTGTGTTTGTATGTAAATCCGGTTTTTATATTCAATATTGTTTGAAACGAGGCTACTGAAGTGTTGAGGTGTATTGATTAATAAATAATAGTACTTTCAAAGAATCCTAGCTAAAAATTCCGCTACGCCTTCTTTCCTTATTTTTATTGTTTATGTCTAATTCTTAAGAGGTAGATGAGATTCTACTTTAGGGAAATGATTCACCAAGAAAATCCGGACCATTATATAAACATTCTTTCGTTCAGAAGACTATCAGCCCGTATCATAGACTGGAAATAATTTAGCTGAACAGAATAATTTACTTGAGAAAATGTAGATAGATGGCATTAAAAGTGGCTTTTTTTACTGAAAAGTAACTGATTTTAGACTAAACCCTATTTGATAAAATCCCATAAAAAAAGCCTTGAAATTAATTCAAGGCTTTTTTTGCAGTCTATATTTAGAATTATACTAAAATTTCCACCATTTCTTTTGGGTTTTACCATAGCCGTATCCATATTTACCGCCATAGCCCAAATTGGAAGCGTCAACATCATTAACCACAAATGATAGGCCTTTTATCTTCCCTTCTTCTTGAAGTTTGATAGGATAATTTACAGCTTTGGTTTCTGTCACTCCAGCTCTGGTAACATAACAATAACATAATCATAGATTTCAGAAACATTTTCGAAAAGTTCCTTAATACGATTACTCATTAGTAGCTCAGCAGGATTAGGAGGTATGCGACCTGAATAAATCACATCGATGGTGTTGTGATGGATCATCATAGGATTTACAATATCCCTTACCTCAATCGTATTGTCATATAGATATTCCGTAAGACCGGCATCTTTATTTCGGGCGGGTTTCGCCATCTTATCGACATCATTTCCAGTAAAAAAGGTATACAACTTTGGATTTCTAATATCAGCTCCTATCAATAATACCTTTTTGTTAGTACTCGCCAATATCATGGAGAGGTTAGTTGATAAAAAAGTCTTTCCTTCACCGGGTACGCTTGAGGTTACATATACAATATTGCTCTTTCCCGGCTTAGATTGTTTGGATTTTATTAAATAATCAAGATTAGTGCGGATAATACGAAGGGATTCCGCAAGCACGGAACGGTCTTCTTTGACCACAAATTTGTTCTCTTTTTTGGTCAATTTTGGAAGCTCACCAAGAATTGGCGTATTCTGTACCAATTTTTCAAGGGAATTCATATTGTGAACCTTATTATCTAATAGATCATGCGCATATATAATTGAGAAGGGCAACAACAACCCTAAAATGAAAGACGCTAAGTAGATTAAAGATTTTTTAGGTGAAACAGGTAATTTACTTACTGCATACGCTCTGTCAATAATATTGGACTTGGGTGAGCTTGACGCGGCGCTGATTTGCGCTTCTTCTCTTTTCTGAAGAAGGTAAAGATAAAGTGATTCCGTAGTTTGTTGCTGACGAGTTATATCGCGTAAAGCTCTTTCTTTTGCAGGCGAAGAATAAATTTTTGAATTAAAACGAGCCTGTTGACCACTTAATGAAGATAC
>LAZR01002723.1_pt1 | contig 10067 bp, 11 predicted proteins | sample 329461 | NCBI WGS metagenome assembly LAZR01 (sample SAMN03002196, study PRJNA259156) | marine sediment metagenome | biome: sea floor; feature: Hydrothermal impacted sediments; material: marine sediment; isolation source: Loki non-amplified sample from Loki's castle hydrothermal vent sediment ...
AATTTCGAAGATCTTACTGAGAAAGATTTAGCTATTGATTTTACTACTAGTAGTGCGATTAGCCGAGTTAATATTAAGTTTCTTTTAGTATACACTCCCGTATTTTGGTTGAGTGGACTTCTAGTAGGTATATTTTGGTATTGGTATTCAAGTGATCCTGGCTGGCTAGTATTCCTCTTAATGTTACCAGTTATGTTATTTGGAATGGTTTATCTCTTCATTTTAGGATGTCTGCTTTTTACTAAATTATTTTTAATTCTTGTAAATTTGATTCATAAGCCAAAGGAAGGTATTTTCATTGCTGAAATCACGCGAGGTAACCGAAACAACGATTATGAGTTCTGGATGCTTCGAACTGAATTAAAAAAAATTGTATTATGGTTTTTAAGAAATAGTTCACTCCCATGGACAGATAATTTTGCTTTCAAAAATTTTGGAATTGATATGGATTATTCGAGCCATTTAAACGATGCTTGGTGTGATTCTGATTTTATAAAATTTGGACGTAAGGTTTTAATTGGACAAGGAGCAACCATTATGTCTTCGATGGTTGTAGGAAAATATTTGATAATAAAAGAAGTGATTTTTGATGATTATTCTATGGTCGGTGGCCATACTACGATTGCACCAGGAACAATTATTGGAAAAGAGTCAGTAATAGGTGCGCTTTCTTCAACAACATATAACCAAGTCTTGGAACCTGGTTGGGTTTATTTTGGCTTTCCTGCAATAAAACTGAAGGAAAATAAATATGCGGAAGAAAGGAGAAATGTTATTATCAAACGAGATGTAGATAAGGCGAGGAAGTTCGAAATAATTCATGATGTAAATATAGATGATGAAAAGAAAGAGGAATTAAAAGATGTCGATAGCTAATTCTATGAAGGTGGGTCCATTTACCCCCTCCGTTTTAGTTAAGAAGAGATATTTAATTTTCTATTTTTTTCTAATATGGATCAGTATAATTCCAGTATTATTAGAATTCTGGGCCTATTGGCGATTATTATGGGATTATAGTAGACCAGTTCATTTTTACACGTACCTACCTCTGCTATTCTTCTTGATGTACATCTCAATTGTATTTTTCTCAATATTCTTTGCGAAAATACTACTGGTTATAGTAAATAATGTGCATAAACCAAGAGAAGGAGTATTTCTTAGAACTGCCTCTGATAGGGATTATCGATACTGGAGCGTTCGAAGTACAATTAAGCGGTGGCCTGTATGGCTCGCACACAAGTTTCCTTTTCCATTTTTAGATAATATTTGCTTTAAAGTATTCGGAGTTCGTACAAAGTTTTCAAACTCGTTATTCGAGGGCTGGGTAGACACAGAATTCATTGATTTTGGAAAGAATGTAGTTGTAGGACAAGGAGCAATCGTTCAATCCTCTACTATTATTGGAAATTTATTAATTATAAGAAAAACTGTAATTGAGGAGAATGTAAGAATAGGCTCCCATGCTATTGTAATGCCAGGGACATATATAGGGAAGAATTGTATCTTAGCTGCGAATTCTGTTACAACAGTTGAGCAAGTTTTAGAACCAGGCTTTATTTATGTTGGAATACCTGCTAAAAAATTCAAGAAAAACTATTTTTTTGAAGATGGTTTGGAGGGAAGAATTGGTCAGGTTGAGGATGTTGAATCTTTACGAGAAAAATATGAAGAAGTTTACATAAAGCGATATGACGTATCTTTAAAAGAACGTCGAGAACTTAAGAGAGAAAAGAAGGAAAAGGAAAAGAAGAGATTTGATCTTGAAGCCGAATACGATGATTTTGATGACGGGTTTAATATATAATTAAAATACTCTTATTTCAATACAAAATACATTCTTCGGTTGTTCTTACTTTTATGAACCTCAATCTTAACATCTAATACTATTTAAAATCCTCTATGTTATCAGCTTAATTATAAGGCTAGTCTTAAATTCAACCTTGGAAATACAATTTATTGCTGCATCTCAATGATAATGAAGTGAGCTTTCTCAGAATTAAGTGTAAACTCAATCTTGACCTGACCATATATTTTCACAGAGTCCCGCTCTCCCAAGGAAGGGTATTGATTAAGATTTAAACTTCCTTCAAAACAGTAAATATACGCTTGACGATCATTTTCTAATTCGAAGGATAATGTTTCACTCTTATTAGTTAATTCAGACACATAGGCGTTAATATCTTGGTTAAGATTAATAGGAGCTCTATTTTTACTTTTGGAGCCGCATACAATTTGTAGAAATTTATTTTCTCTTTCTTCATAGGAATATTTATGGAGGACATACTGAACTGGGAGATTCATTTTTTCAGGTAAAATCCATATTTGAAGAAAACGGCACCAGTCATCTTGTTCATTCAGTTCAGAGTGTGATACCCCTGTCCCTGCTGAAATGTATTGTACGTGTCCTCGACTAAGAACTTCGTGGTTACTTGCACTATCGCGATGTGTTAGTTTACCACTAACTACATAGCTGAAAATCTCCATATTACTGTGTGGATGGGTGGTAAAACCGCTATTAGGCTTGACTTCATCATCGTTCAATACTCTTAGAACTCCAAAATTTTGATTTCGTGGATCGTGATAATTTGCAAAAGAAAAGTGGAAGTACGTGTTTGCCGGATGCATATTACTTGCTTTTGAAAAGTAGAGAGTTTCAGCGTTAATTTTTTCATATTTATTCATAATCTAGTTGATTAGTGATCTTTTTCAATAATTTACTTAATGATAATAAATTATAAGTTTCAAATTATGAAACAGTTTTATTGATTTTGATTGGTGAAATATAGATCAAAGTGGAAAAAAAAAGAAAGGAAATTTAAATATTTAATTTCTGTACTTCTTCAATTTCTTTCTTGAACCGTTCTTAAATCTTATAGCAAAGATACTTATTATTCCAAGAGTAGATCCTATGATTAAGAGAGGAATGTCAAAACCAGGAATTGCAGCACTTCCTATACTTACCACTATTGAGGCTGTGTTATTATTTCCTGCTCCATCAAATGCAGTTGCTGAGATAGTATGTAATCCACTTGAATATAGAGACGAATCTAAGTTATAAACTGCTTCTGGATATGGAAGATATGATGGCATAATTTCTTCTTTTACTAAATCACCATCAACAAAAATTTGAATTTTATCAAGTACTTGGTCATCATCTCCCTTTGCAATTACACTAACAATTCCGCTTATCACAGCATTAGGGCTTGGAGTTGTTATTGATATCGATGGAAGGGTATTATCAAGTGGTGGAGTCCCATCTTCAGTTATAGTAATAACTGTGGATTCTATTTTGGCTGTAACGCCTTCTTCGGTTTCAGCAAATAAATTCATTTTATAGTCTCCTTCATCTTCCCAAAATTTTGGATTTTGTCGGTATAGTTCACCTGTAAAATTGCCGTCCCCATCTGAATCAAATAAATCAACAATTAATACTCCTGCGTCTTGAACGAGCGATTTTCCTTCCTCCCCTTGTGGATCGTCTGGTGGACCGATTTGGGGTACCCAGCTAGGTGGAACAATTCTTATATAAACCCTATCCAGAATAGAATTCGTATCAACAACAACCCAAACAGGGATTACTATAGGTATAATAGGTAAGTAGAATCTTAACTGTCTTCTAGGTATATAAATTTGAATACAATTAGCACCAGATCCTATCCATACATTTAGAGCATCTGATCCATCTCCACCATTTGGTAAATCACCCATGGAATTGACTTCATTACCAATCTCATCATGATTGTCATCTATCCATGGAATTTGAGCATTTCCGTATCCCAAAGCATGAACACTTTCCTCGGCATCCTCAAAAGCCTCTCCAATAGTTTTACATTGCTGAATTGACGACCAAAATGATTCAGAGAAGACAGCCCAATCATTTCCAGCATTCACATATGAATTATGGGTAATATCCGTAGCAGCCACTACAATTCGATTGTCCTTACTTACTGGATTAATAAAAGATCCCGAATGGCACGCCTCATAGATAAGGATAGTTCGATTAACACCGGTACTTGTCTCCAAATTGTTTAAATATGTGTTGAGTTCATAATCATGTAGGTTTGCACCAGGTAACACCGTATAACCAATCCCCCCGTGGTCAAATAGATAAATTCCGAGACCATGAGTTGCATCTACCTTACCTGCTGCCCATGTTTCAATTGCATATTGTATATTTGCTAAGGTTGTACTTGCATTTCGATAAGGTGAAAGTGGGTTTGAAAATGTAGAATACGTAGGATCTAAATAATAAATATCGTCCGCAGTAAAACCACGATTGATCAACGCTTCATATACTTCATTGACTCCATTTCTTATATGAAATAATAATTCGTGATCTGATCTGTCACCTGCAATTAATATCCATGCTGCTAAGTTTGCGCTTGCTGCTGGCTTTGGTCCATCATCCACTAGCTCAATTGAATCAGATTTCTCAATATGTATCACAGCAAAATTTCCCAAAGAGCTTATTAAAATCAAGACAAAAATTATTCTAATATAGATTTGTTTCACAATTTTTCACACAATCTTTCAATGAATAAATTTTTAGTATTAACTATTCTTACTACATATAAAAATATTTCATTTATATTTAATAGCCTTAATCAAAACGCCAGTTTATTTGAATCACTACCGATGATTGAGGAAGATTATAAATAGGTAAGGAAAAAAAGAAGAGGAAAAGAAGAGATTTGATCTTGAAACAGAACACGTTGAATGCAATGATTTTGGCATAATGTAATGTCATTAACATCTATTATTACTTGAAAAATGTGCTCTAATACTTATACAGTTAGAACTGAAAAGCTATATGATCTGCTCAATCTGAAGAATAAAGAGATCAACAATAACGAGCCATTTTTTTTGAGTTTCTGGATCAAAGGTCTGTTCACTTGTAAGGCTCTTTCCTTTTAAGAGATTTTCTTTTGCTAAATCATACATTTCTAGTTCTTTATAACAGATTCCTAACTTTATGTGTGTTTGATAGATGTACCAGTCTTCACTTACTAATTCTATTGCATTTTGGAATTCTTTTGTAGCTTCCTCATATTCTTCAAAATACATAAGAATTTCGCCATAAGTATCATGATACATTCCATTATCGGGAATGATAACTGAGCTAGAAAAGAAGAAGGGTATATATACAAGGTATGTTCTAGTATACATGTGAACTATCATGAAAATTCTTTCAGTTAGAATAGATGATGATCTTGATCAAAAGTTAAGCTTCTTAATGGCCCAATTAAAAAAAAAAGATAAATCATCTTACATCCGTCAATTATTAGAAAAATGTCTCACTGAAGAGATGTTTGAGGTTCTCTGTAAACAAGTTGGGGAAAAAAACATCAGCTCATGGAAAGCTGCGGAGATAGCTGGAGTCTCGTTGAGAAAAATGATGGAAGAATTAAAGAAGTGGAATTCATCAGGCTACGATGAACGAGCGATTATGGAAGATATAAAATATGCATTAGAGTAGATGCCAAAATATCAAGATAATGATCGGAATCATTAACGCTTCGCCGTTGATATATCTAGGTAAAATTAGCGCTCTACAATTACTTCCAAAGCTCTTTACGGAATGTTATACAACTTTAATTGTCAAAAGAGAGGTACTTAGATCTGAAAACAGTATGAATACGCCTGAATTTTCTGTTTTAGAAGAATCTTTTTCAAACTGGCTTTCATTAAAAGAATCGACAAATTAACAACTCGTTGAAAGATTAAAGGAATTAAATATTCATGTAGGAGAAGCGTCTGTTATAGCTCTAGCAAAGGAACTTCAGGATAATTCTGATGAGCCCATCATAATTATTGATGATCTTGCTGCACGAGAGATTGCTAGAACATTAGACTTGAAAGTTACAGGTACTATTGGTATCATCATTAAAGCTTTAAAGTTAAAATTCATTTCAGGAGAAAAATGTAAAAATTTCCTTCAAATACTGGTAGAAAATACTACTTTCAGGATATCCTCTGCCTTATTTTCAAAATTACTTAAAGAAATTGAAAAAATTCAAGATAAATATTAGGTTTAATAATAACTGATTTTCATATTTTTCTTTAATTTCTGAAAACAATATTTTATAACTTTGTCTTGTTCCCTGCGAAGAATAATTTTATCCAAATTTAAATCCAATCATCTAAATATCTATTTTTTTCTAATTCTAAGTTAACAGCTAATTCTTTTGCTATCATAAATAAAGCAAGTGCATCCGAGAGCTTTCCTCTAAGACTGGTTTTCTTCTGTTCAATCATCTCAATAATTTCTCCTCTTGATAACCCCGTATCTTTAACTATATGTATTATGAGTTTTTCACTATTCATTTGTCAAAACCACTTCTTAAGGATGATTTTTGTTTCGACAAAATAAATTAGGAGGGGCTAAAGTTTTATTAAATTAAGTGATAGAATTTAATCCTACCATTCAAAATTTACTTTTTGAAAACTGAGTTGACAAAAGAAAAAAATCTAAACTATTTTTGATAAAGAAGTTTAAGAATACAACCCAAAACCTTTATATTAAATTCTACTCTTGTCGATTCGAGCACTGGAAAGACCATTAATCGTAAGAAAAAAAATGTTTGTGATAAACGGTTTATATAAAGATTTTACACAATAACCTTTATATTAAAGATTGCAAATAGCTTTATAACAAGCAAAAAATCAAACGTTATAGAAATTTATTAAAAAACAACTTTTTCAATGATTTAAATGAAAAATTATTCTAATTGGAAATATACTTTAGATTATGAAAATAATTCTCCATGGACAAATCCTCAAAGGTCATGGTTGAAATATAGGTATGCGGCTGAAACACCAAGAGTACCAAAAACAATAAAATTTGATCCTATACCGCTCCACGAATTCATCAAATTGCGCGTTAAAGATTATCTGAACAATGTTTGCGTTTACTTTAAGGAAAGAGATAAAAGATATACTTATCGTGAATTGTTAAATTATTCGGATAGAATTGCTAATTCACTGTATGAACTAGGTATAACTAAAGGGGCTTCAGTTGGGATATACACTCACAATAATCCTGAATTTATATTTTGCTGTCTAGGAATTCTAGAAACTGGAGCTTCAGTCTCTCCAATAAATCCACTTCTTAAGGAATCAGATGTATCTCATATAATTCGAGAAGCAGGAAATATTAATACAATTTTTGTCCACATAGATCAGTACAATGAGGTTAAAAAAACAATAAAAGAAGGAGCAAAAATAGATAATATAATTTTGTTGGGAACGAAAAAAGGAAGAGACGGCAATGTTTCTTTCGAGGAATTCATAGAGAATAAGGCCCCTATACCACCTGATATAGAGATAGATCCAATGGAAGACCTTGCTGCAATGCTATTTACTGGAGGGACGACAGGGTTACCAAAAGGTGTAATGCTTACACATAATAACTTAGTATATAATGCACTTCAATATCTATATAATGGAGGTGAAGCGCTTGAACCAGAGATTTACGGAAAAGAGACAATTTTCTCCATTGTCCCCTTATGCCATGCCATGGGATTCACCGGTTTTATATACCGCTTGTGCTTAGCGGTTCAATTAATAATGATGCCTTTTAATCCTTCAGAAGTTTTAGAAGCAATTGAATTTTACAAATTAAAATATTTTAGCGCAGTTCCCGTTATGTACCAGATGATGGTTAATTCACCGGATTTTACAGAGCGTGATCTCTCAAGTTTAATAACGTCAAGTTCAGGTTCAGCAGCATTAGCTCCAGAAATAAATAAGAAATGGGAACAAGTGACCAGCATTAAAGTTAGTCAGGGTTATGGACTCACAGAAACAAGCCCATTAACTCATGCAAATACGCTTTGGATGCCAAAGGTTAAACGAAAGAGTATAGGGGTTCCTGTAATAGATACTGATTCAATTATTGTTAACACAGAGACATTAAAAGTGGCGAAAATTGGAGATGTTGGTGAAATTTGGATTAGAGGGCCACAGGTTATGAAAGGATACTGGAAGAGACCAGAAGCTACATCACGAGTACTGGTAAAAAGAAGTGATGGCAATATATGGTTTCGAACTGGAGATCTTGCAAGAATGGATGAACATGGGTATTTCTTTATTGAAGGCCGTGCAAAAGATATGATGAAATATAAAGGATATAAAATATTACCGGTTGAAGTTGAAAATAAATTAATTGAACATCCAGCAATTCTGGAGGCAGGAGTAGTTGGAGTACCTGATCCAAACATAGGAGAGACAATAAAAGCGTTTGTTGTCTTAAAAGAAGAATACAAAAATCTTCAAATAACTGAACGCGAAATCATAGAATGGTCTAAAGAACGCATAGCTGCCTATAAATATCCCCGTAAAGTAGAGTTTATTAATGAATTACCTCGAACTCCTATTAGAAAAATAGATAGGAAAAAATTAAGAGAAATGGAACAAAAAACACAAATCCATTAATTTTAGAATTTAAGCTCCTTCTTTTTCTTATCAATTCTAAGATAATTTTCTCCAAAAGTTTTATCAGAAGAAGTTCTGCGGAGATATTCCTTTAGTTTTATTTGCGAATAAAATTGATTTAATTGACGAACACACATTAAATACCAGTGAAATTGAAGCATTCGTTAAGAAACAGAATTTTCTCGGATATTATTTAACATCAGCAAAAACTGGGAAGGGAGTGGTCAAAGCATTTAACGCGATTATAGAACATCTGCATGACAAATATAAGGATTTAATACATACATCCTCCAAAAAAAAAGAAGAAAAAGGATATAAAAGTGCGAAAGATAAAGGATAAAGTAATAAAAGTAAGATAGAAAATAGTATTTTCTAAATCATATCATTTAAGAACAAAATACATTCTTCTGTTATTTTTCCCTTTATTTACGGTTTTGATTATCTCAATCTTACCGATTTCTTTTAGACACTTAACATGTGTGCCACCGTCAACTTGTTCATCAATATCTCCAATTCTGACTATTCGAAAATCTTTGATATTTTTAGGAAGTCCCATAGCTAATCTTGCTAAATCGGGATTTTGCATCACATCATCCCTTGACATGTAGTCTATAGTTATAGGTAGATTAGTCTCAATAATTTTGTTTGCTTCCTCAACATAAGTTCTTAATTTTTCGGGAGAATAATCTGTCATTGAAAAATCCATTCTTGTTTTATCCGCTTCAATTTGATTCCCTGTAATTTTAGCGTCAGTTTTTTTGAAAAGAATATTGCTGATTAAATGCGAGGCAGTATGATACCGCATGAAAGTATATCTTCTCTCCCAATCAATTTTACAAGCAATTTCGTCTCCTGCTTTTAACCCTGGTTTGTCTACTTCATGACTAATTTCTCCAGAGAATTTCCCTGTATAAACTACTCGAAATTCATTTCCATCCTTAATAATAGTACCTTCATCGCACGGTTGTCCCCCACTCTTCGGGTAAAAGGCAGTTTGATCAAGAACTATAAATTTACTCTCCTTTACACTTACAACCTTAGCCTTCCATTGTTTTAAATAGGAATCATCCATGTATAATGCTTTAGTCATATAAAATATAAACAAATAAAAGATTATTAAAGTATCCTTTATACTAACAATAGAACATTATAATGCTGGTTTAATCTTCTTAAAGAAATTATTAAATAAATTTGAATAAGCCTCTAAATTTCTTATATATTAACTGAAAATATTATTTAAAAAAGAAAATAATTATTTATAACTATGATTTTTCTTTTTATTCAGGATTAAAATGTCAAAAAAAGATACCATAATTTCCGAATTAAACAATCTTCCAGAATCATTAATAGACGAAATTCTTGATCATATCAACTTTCTTAAGAACAGAAGCCTTAAAGAAAAAAGGGAACTAACTTTAATGAGCGAATCAAGTTTAAGTAAAGATTGGTTAAAGCCCGAGGAAGATAAGGCATGGCAAGATTTATAAAATGAGATATAGTTGTAGTTCCTTTTCCATTTTCTGATCTCATTCAATCAAAACGTAGACCTGCTTTAGTAATTTCTAATTTAAAAGGTGATGACATTATTTTATGTCAAATAACTAGCCAAAATATTTTAGATGGGCGTTTAATTC